>Ga0315899_10008542_pt1 | contig 10981 bp, 10 predicted proteins | sample LakEriMetagenome_2_FD_203518 | JGI IMG/M metagenome (GOLD analysis project Ga0315899, IMG submission 203518) | Freshwater fungal communities from buoy surface, Lake Erie, Ohio, United States - Buoy 4 MA112 | ecosystem: Environmental > Aquatic > Freshwater > Lake | place: USA: Lake Erie, Ohio...
GGTGGGGGCGAGCGTGAGAGCGCCGGCGCGGTGCAGCAGGTCGGCTTCGCGGAACCGGCCGATGCGTGGGCCCGTCACGAGGGGGCGGCCGTGGGCGGCGGGCTCGAGGAGGTTGTGGACGCCCGCGCCGTAGCCGCCGCCCACCACCGCCACGTCCGCGTGGCGGTAGAGGCCGGCCAAATGCCCGACGGCATCGACGACGACGACGTCAGCTTCGGCCCACGACGCCGGGCCGTCTGACCACCACGCGACCCGCAGGCCGGCCAGCCGCCCCCGCAGCGCGTCGAGGTGCGCCGGCGCGAGGTCGTGCGGCACCAGCACCAGCAAGGCCTCTGCGCCCCAAAGCCCCGAAGCGAGCAGGGCGTCCTCTTCCGCCGGCCAGGTAGACCCCGCTACGACGCACATCCGGCCGCTGCGCAGTGCAGTGAGCGCTTCGTGGGGGGGGCTTGGGGAAGACTCCGTAGCTGCGACGATGGCCAGGACCCGGTCGGCCCGCGGATCCCCGGCGGGATGGGATCGGATGTCCACGGCGGCGAGGAGGTCGGTGGAAGTTTGGGTTTGGACCAGCACCAGAGAAAACGTCCGCCAAAGCGCCCGCACTCCACATCCCCAAGGCCGGAGCACCCACGCCCCCGGCACCACGTGCGCCGCCACAAGTGCCGTCCGGATGCCGCGGCGGTGCAGCGCGCAGAGCAGGTTCGGCCACACCTCGTACTTGACGAACACCGCCCACCGCAGCCTCCCCTCCCACGTGTCCAGGAACCGCTCCACGTCCCGCGGAACATCCGCCGGCAGCGCCGCGATCCGATCGCCCACCCGGAACCACGGCGGGCGCCGTGCCGCCAGCGGCCCATACCCGGACGGACTGAAAAAGGTCAACAGGACCGCATCTTCCGGATGCCGGGCACGCCACGCTTCGATGACCGGCCGGCCCTGCTCGTACTCGCCGAGCGACGCACAATGCACCCACACCACCCTCCCCCCTCCTCCCTCACCCTCAACCCCACCCTCCACACTCATCCCTCCTCCCTCACCCTCAACCTGTTCCCTCATCCCTCCGCCGCGCAGCGGCGCCTCACCCTCAATCTCACCCTCAATCTCACCCTCAACCTGTTCCCTCATCCCCACCCACGCCTTCGCCCGTCCATGCCCCAGCACCGCCGCCGTGCGCAGCAGCAGCACATACGCCTGAGACCCCAGGCCCAGCAAGGCGACAGCAATTTGGTCAACGCGGGACATCAGTTCCAAAAGTCCCGGTTCGGGCGGCGGTACATGTGGAGCACCCACCCCGCGCGCACCGCGAAGGTGGCATCGAAGCGGTACCCCGTCTCCGAGATGCCCGTGTCAAAGTTCATGGCACGTTGCGGCAGCGTCCGGGCCTGCAGCGCTTCGACCCCGACGAACCAGTTGCGCAGCCCGTCATCGGACATGTTCCACCAGGAGAGCGAAGTACGCACAGCAGGGCCCCACGCGAGCCGGTCGTAGCCCGCGAGGTAGGGGTCGTCGAGTTGGGTGATCTCGTTTTCCGTGTTTTCGAAGTGCAGGCGGTGGTGGAACGAGCCGGCGCCGACGGTGGCCAGCAGCCCCGAATTCGCCGGACCGCCGGGCAGGCGGAAGAGGCGACCGGCATGCAGCAGGAACAGCCCGCTGCGCCCTGTGATGGTCAGGAGCGCGACTTGGCCCTCGTTGTCGATGAGCGAACCGTCGGGGGTGAGCAGGTTTGCCAGCACTCCGGCTTCGCGGACCGGCGCCCCGAAACCCCAAACAGCCTCCACCCCGGTGAACCAGCCGGACTTCCACTTCACACCGGTCCCGATGCCGAACTGTCCGCCGGCACCGAAGCGCTCGGCCAAATCCCCGGCCGGCACCCCCATGCCCCCGAGCAGATGGACATGCACAGCGGTCAACGAAGAGTCGCGCACGGGGCGGGTTTGGCCAGAGGCAAATCCCCACACGACGCAGGCAAAAGGCAGCAGAAATCGGCGCACGGTCCGAAGGTACTGCAGTATCTTCGCCTCCCTTTCTATCGCCCATGCAGCCCATTCACCTGGTCGATCTCGGTGGCCAGCATGCCCGGATTCAGGACGAACTCGACCGCGCGCTGCTCGACGTCGTGCGCTCCGGCGCATACATCAAAGGCCCGGACGTGGACGCCTTCGCCGAGGAGCTGGCCGCGTACACAGGAGCCGCCCACGTCATTCCGTGCGGAAACGGTACCGACGCGCTGCAGCTCGCCCTCATGGCACTGGGCATCGGACCGGGGGACGAGGTGATTACGACCGGTTTTACGTTCATTGCCACCATCGAGGTGGTGGCGCTGCTCGGCGCGACCCCGGTGCTCGTGGACGTGCACCCGTGCACCTTCAACATCGACGTGGACCAGGTGCGGCGCGCGGTGACCCCGCGGACCCGGGCCATCGTGCCGGTGCATCTGTTCGGGCAACCGGCGGACATGGATGCCTTGCTCGAAATCAGCCGTTCCACGGGCATTCCGATCGTCGAAGACAATGCGCAGGCGATTTCTGCACGTTGGATGGGCGCGGGCGGGCCGCGGCCCGATGCGCCCCAAACCGGAACCCTGGGCACCCTGGGCACCACCAGCTTCTTCCCTTCGAAAAACCTGGGCGGTATGGGCGACGGCGGTGCCGTCTTCACGAACGACGCGGACCTCGCAGCGCGCGTCCGGCGGCTCGCAAACCACGGCATGCAGGTGCGCTACCGGCACGACGAGGTCGGCATCAACTCCCGGCTCGACACGCTGCAAGCCGCCATCCTGCGCGTCAAGCTCCGCCACCTCGACCGCTACTGCGCAGCCCGCGTCGCCGCAGCCGATCGGTACGACGCCCTCTTTGCCGGCATGCCTGGCATCCGCACGCCGTACCGCGATCCCCGCGCCACGCACGTTTTCCATCAGTACACCCTGCGCGTCGCGGGACTGGACCGCGATGCCCTGGTCCGTCACCTTGCCGACCACGGCATTCCCACCGGCGTGTACTACCCCATCCCGGGCCACCGCCAGCCTGCGTTTGCCCACTTCGGCTACGATGCCGCGCAGTTCCCGGTCTCTGATGCGCTTTCCCGGGACGTCCTTTCGCTGCCCATGCACACAGAGCTGACGGCAGAATCCCAGCACTACATCGCCGAGGCGGTCTCTGCCTTCCTCGTGCCTTCCTCCCTCTCGAATCCCCTGCCCGCATGAACATCGCAGTTGTAGGAACCGGCTACGTCGGTTTGGTCACCGGAACCTGCTTCGCAGAAACCGGGAATTCCGTGGTCTGCGTCGACATCGATGCGGCAAAGGTTGCGGCAATGCAGGCCGGACGCATTCCCATCTATGAGCCCCACCTCGACGTCCTCTTCGAACGCAACATCGCCGAAGGCCGCCTGACGTTTACCACAGAACTCGCCGAAGCGGTCGAAAACGCTCAGGTCATCTTCCTCGCCCTTCCGACGCCGCCGGGCGAGGACGGGTCTGCCGACCTGAGCTACGTGCTCGGCGTGGCAGACGAGCTGGGCCGCATCATCCGGGACTACAAGGTCATCGTCGACAAGAGCACCGTGCCGGTCGGCACCGCAGAGCGCGTACGCGATGCGGTCGCAGCCCATGCTTCGGTGGCGTTCGACATCGTTTCGAATCCCGAATTCCTGCGGGAGGGCTTTGCTGTGGACGATTTCATGAAGCCCGACCGGGTTGTCATCGGCTGCAGTTCCGAGCGCGCGCGCAAGGTGATGGACGAACTCTACCGCCCCTTTGTGCGCCAAGGCAACCCCATCCTCTTCATGGACGAGCGCAGCGCGGAGCTGACGAAGTACGCGGCGAACGCCTTCCTCGCTACGAAGATTACGTTCATGAACGAGATCGCGAACTTCTGCGAGAAGGTCGGAGCCGACGTGGACCTCGTGCGGCGCGGAATCGGGTCGGACACGCGGATTGGGTCGCGGTTCCTGTTCCCTGGCATCGGCTACGGAGGAAGCTGCTTCCCGAAAGACGTGCAGGCCCTGTACCGCAGCGGGCAGGAGCAGGGCTTTCAGTTCCACATCCTCGGCAGTGTGATGGAGGTGAACGAACGCCAAAAAACCATCCTCTTCGAGCCCATCCTCGCCCACTTCAAAGGCAACCTCTCGGGCGTACGGGTCGCCCTGTGGGGACTGGCCTTCAAACCGGAAACGGACGACATCCGGGAGGCACCCGCCCTGTACATGATCGAGAAGTTGCTTGAAGCCGGCGCAGAAGTGGTGGCCTTCGATCCGGAGGCGATGGACAATGTCCGTGCGCGCATCGGCGACCGGATCGCCTACACCGACCGCCCCCTCGATGCCCTGACCGGCGCCGACGCCTTGGTCATCTGCACCGAGTGGCAGGTCTTCCGCAACCCTGACTTCTTAGAAGTTGCCCGTCGACTCAACCAGCCCGTGGTCTTCGACGGCCGGAACCTCTACGACCTCGACCGGATGCAGGAACTCGGTTTCACCTACACGAGCATCGGGCGTCGCCCCGTCGTCGCATGAGGGAGCGCGTGCTCATCACGGGGGCCGCGGGCTTCCTGGGGTCGCACCTCTGCGACCGGTTCCTCGCCGAAGGCTTCCAGGTCGAGGCGATGGACAACCTCATCACCGGCGATTTGAAGAACATCGCGCACCTCATGGGGCACGAGCGCTTCACGTTCTACCGCCACGATGTCACGAATTTCGTGCACCTCCCGGGGCCGATTCAGCACATCCTGCACTTTGCATCGCCGGCGTCGCCCATTGATTATCTGAAGATTCCTATCCAAACGCTGAAGGTCGGCTCCCTCGGAGTCCACAACCTGCTCGGCCTGGCAAAGGACAAGCGCGCCCGCATCACCATCGCCTCCACCAGCGAGATCTATGGCGACCCCGAGGTGCATCCGCAGCACGAAGAGTACTTCGGCCACGTGAACACCATCGGCCCGCGCGGCGTCTACGACGAAGCGAAGCGGTTCCAAGAGTCGATGACGATGGCCTATCACCGGTACCACGGGCTCGAGACGCGCATTGTCCGCATCTTCAACACCTACGGCCCGCGGATGCGGCTCAACGACGGCCGGGTACTGCCCGCGTTCATCGGGCAGGCCCTGCGCGGCGAAGACCTCACGGTGTTCGGCGACGGTTCGCAGACCCGGAGTTTCTGCTACGTGGACGATTTGGTTGAGGGCATCTTCCGCCTGCACTTTTCTGACGAAACGCGGCCGGTGAACATCGGCAACCCAGATGAAATCACCATCCTCGACTTTGCACAAGAGATCATCCGGCTGACCGGCACGGACCAAAAAATCGTGTTCCGCGAGCTCCCGGAAAACGACCCGAAGCAACGCCGCCCGGACATCCGCCGCGCCCAAGAAGTCCTCGGCTGGTCGCCGAAGGTGGGACGTGCGGAAGGCCTTGAACGCACCTACGCGTACTTCCGCACCCTGACGCCGGAGGAGCTTTACAAGTCGGAACACAAAGATTTCCAGGCATTTTCGCGCAAATGACTCCGGACTATTTCGCCCACGAGACGGCGGTCATCGATCCCGGTTGCACCATCGGGGCCGGGACGCGGGTTTGGCATTTCACCCACATCATGCCGGGAGCAGTCATCGGCGAAGCGTGCAACCTCGGACAGAACGTGGTCGTCTCTCCCGGCGTGGTCCTCGGCCGCAACGTCAAGGTCCAAAACAATGTCAGCATCTACGAAGGGGTCACCTGCGAAGACGACGTCTTCCTCGGCCCTTCCTGCGTCTTCACGAACATCACGAACCCGCGCAGCGCCGTGATCCGCAAGGGCATGTACGCCTCAACCCGCGTGGGCCGCGGCGCCTCCATCGGGGCAAATGCGACCATCGTCTGCGGGCACGACATCGGCGCCTACGCCTTCATCGGGGCCGGCGCGGTGGTGACCAAGGACGTCCCCGCCTACGCACTCGTCGTCGGCAACCCTGCGCGCCAAATCGGCTGGATGAGCGAGTTCGGCCACCGCCTAACCTTCGACACCGACGGCGTGGCGAACTGCCCCGAAGCCGGCTCGCGCTACCGGCTCCACCGCCGCCCCGACGGGCTGGTGGTCGAACGCGAACACGATCCTTCATGACCCTGTACGACCGCCTCCTCTCGGGCGAGGCCACCCTGAGCGTGGTGGGCCTCGGCTATGTCGGCCTCCCCATCGCCCTTGCCTTCGCCCGCAAAGTCCGCGTCATCGGTTTCGACATCAACGCAGAACGCGTCGCCCTCATGCGGCGCGGCATCGACCCCTCCGGCGAACTGCCTGCCTCCGCCTTCGAAGGCTGCGACATCACCTTCACGGCCGACCCTGCCGACCTCCGCGCCGCCCACTTCCACATCGTCGCGGTCCCCACACCCATCCACCCCTCGAACTCGCCCGACCTCGGCCCGCTCCTCGCCGCCTCCCGCACCGTAGGCGATGCCCTCAAACCAGGCGACTTCGTGGTCTACGAATCCACGGTCTACCCGGGCTGCACGGAGGAAGACTGTGTCCCCGTTCTCGAAGAGCGGAGCGGGCTTCAGATGGGTACAGACTTCAAAGTAGGGTACAGCCCCGAGCGCATCAACCCGGGCGACAAGGTCCACACGGTAGAGACCATCGTCAAGGTGGTGAGCGCGTGCGACCCAGAAAGCACGGACGTGGTCGGAAAGGTCTACGAGCTCGTGGTCACCGCGGGTACGCACCGGGCCTCGAGCATCATGGTTGCAGAGGCGTCGAAAATCATCGAGAACACCCAGCGTGACGTGAACATCGCGCTCGTAAACGAACTGAGCATCATCTTCAACCGGGTAGGAATCAACACCTTCGAAGTGCTGGAAGCAGCCGGGACAAAGTGGAACTTCTTGCGCTTTTCCCCCGGACTGGTCGGTGGGCACTGCATCGGCATCGACCCGTACTACCTGACTTGGAAGTCGAACAAACTCGGCTACCACGCCCGGGTCATCAACTCCGGCCGCTACGTCAATGACTCGATGGGCTTTTACGTCGGCAAACAGACGGTCAAGCGCCTGCTCGAACGTGGCCGCAACCCGCTCGACGCTCGGGTCCTTGTGATGGGGTTGACCTTCAAGGAAGACGTGGCCGACATCCGCAACACAAAGGTGGTCGACGTCATCCGGGAGCTGGAATCCTACAATGTCGCGGTCGATGTGGTGGACCCGATGGCCGATGCGGCAGAAGTGCACCACGAGTACGGCATCGCCCTGTGTGCGATGCCGCTGGTCGGTGGCTACGACGCCGTGGTGGTGGCCGTAGGACACCAGGCCTACCGCGACCTCGGTGAGGCGGATTTTCGGGCACTGCTCAAGGGCGGTGACGGCGTGGTGGTGGATGTGAAGGGGACCTACCGAGGTCGCTTGGGCGGGTTAGGGTATTGGAGCCTGTGAACGAACTTGCAGCCATGCGCACATATTCAACTGTTTTGGTCACGGGGGGTGCGGGGTTCATCGGGTCGCACCTGGTGCGGCATTTGGTGCAGACGTATCCCGGCATGACGGTTGTGAACCTCGATGCACTCACGTACGCCGGGAATTTGGCGAACCTGAAGGACCTCGAAGGGGAAGAACGGCATGTGTTCGTGCGAGGCGATATCGGTGATCGGGAACTGCTCGCTGAGGTGTTCGCAGAGCACCGGCCGGAGGCCGTAGTGCATTTGGCCGCGGAGAGCCACGTAGACCGGAGCATCTCGGGACCGCTCGCTTTTTTAGAGACGAACATCCTCGGAACGGCGGCCCTGCTCGAAGCGGTCCGCACGGCCTGGAACCCCGGCGAGGGCCTATTCCACCACGTCTCCACAGACGAGGTGTTCGGGTCGCTCGGCAGCGAGGGCCTCTTTTCCGAGACCACGGCGTACGATCCGCGCAGCCCGTACAGCGCGTCCAAAGCGTCGAGCGACCACCTCGTACGCGCCTGGCACCACACCTACGGCATGCCCGTGGTGGTTACGAATTGCTCGAACAACTACGGACCCTTCCAATTCCCTGAGAAACTCATCCCGCTGATGATCCGCAACATCCGCGACGGACGTCCGCTGCCGGTGTACGGTGCCGGCGTGAACGTGCGGGACTGGCTGTGGGTAGGCGACCACGTTACCGCCCTCGATGCGGTGCTGCACCGGGGGACCGTCGGCTCGACCTACACCATCGGCGGACTCAACGAATGGCGGAATATCGACCTCGTCCACCTGCTCATCCGGCTGGTCGATGAACGGCTCGGGCGGGCTGAAGGGGCTTCGCTCGGACTCATCACCTACGTCACCGACCGGGCAGGACACGACATGCGCTATGCCATCGACGCCTCGAAGATCGAAGCGGACCTCGGGTGGAAGCCGTCCATCACGTTTGAAGAGGGGCTGGCGAAGACGGTGGCGTGGTACCTGGGGAACCAGGATTGGTTAGACGAGGTGACGAGCGGGGCGTATCGGACGTACTACGAGGCGCAGTACCGGGGGCGTGGATGAGGTGGTGGAGGCGGCGTGAGGTGAGGGAGGTGCCTCTGGCTGGAGTCCAGCTGGGGTGGGATTTGCATAGCCATCTGGTGCCAGGGGTGGACGACGGGGCGGCGACGCTCGAGGAGGGGCTGGAGCTTGTGGCGGGGCTGGTGCGGCAGGGGTACCGCGGGGCGGTCGTCACGCCGCACATCCACTCGGACCTGTATCCAAACTCCCGGGAGACCCTGGTGGCGCCGTTCGCCCGGTTGCAAGAGGCGGTGGGGGAGCGGTTTGCAGAGTTTCAGCTGCAGCTGGCCGCGGAGTACCTGATCGATGAGCGGTTCGAGCGGCACGTGGAATCCGGTGATTTACTGGATTTTGCGGGGGTGGATGACAGCGGCAGAGAAGCGCGGTGCGTGCTGGTGGAGTTTGGGTTTGCGGCCCTGCCTCCCCAAGCTGAGCGTGCGCTGTTTGACCTCGCGCGGGGCGGGTACGTGCCCGTGATTGCGCACATCGAGCGGTATCCCTTCCTGGATCTCGGAGCGGCCCTGCGCTGGGCGGACCGGGGAGCGCTGCTCACCGTGAATGCGGCTTCGCTCGCAGGAGCCTATGGGCCGCAGGTGCAGGGCATCGCGCTCGGCGTGGTGAAGGCGGGACGGGCCGCGGCGCTGTGTTCCGATGCCCACGGGACCAGGCACATCGATAGCCTACCCGCGGCCATGGCGTTGCCGGCCGTTCAGGCCGCCCTCGAAGCAGGTGGGTTTCACCTGCACCGGTTTCTCGGAGCAAGAACTTGACTTTCCGTTCATCCGCCGTTCATCTCGGCGGGCGTGCTTCGAGGACGTGAATGCACAAGAACCGTTGCGCCGTCCCGTAGACCTGGTGGTCTTGAGCGATGTCCACCTTGGGACCTACGGGTGCCATGCAGAAGAATTGCTCGATTACCTCCGGTCGATTGCCCCGAAAACCGTGGTACTCAATGGCGACATCATCGACATTTGGCAATTTCGCAAGCGCTACTTCCCTCCCGCGCACATGCACGTCCTCGCCGAGTTGCTAGCGTGGGTGGACCGTGGCATCCCGGTGTTTTACCTGACCGGAAATCACGATGAACTGCTGCGCCGGTTCTCCGGGCTGTCGCTCGGCAGCTTTCACCTCCGGGACAAGCTCGTGCTGGAACTGCCGGAAGGACGGGCCTGGTTCTTCCACGGCGATGTGTTCGACGTGACGATGCAGTACTCGAAATGGCTCGCCCGGCTCGGTGGAGCCGGATACGATGCGTTGATTCTCATCAATCGGTCCGTCAACGGGGTCCTCGCAGCCTTCGGCCGGGAGCGGATCTCCCTTTCTCGAAGGGTGAAGGACGGGGTAAAATCCGCCGTGCGCTTCATTGCCGACTTCGAACGCCTCGCTGCCGAACTCGCCATCGAAAAAGGCTTTACCCACGTCGTCTGCGGCCACATCCACCAACCCACCATCCGCACCCACAGAAACGCCGCTGGCGAGGTAACCTACCTCAATTCCGGCGACTGGGTCGAGAACTTGACGTCGCTTGAGTATACCGGTGGACGCTGGACGGTGCACCGCCACGTTCCGCTCGGTGCGCCACCGGTTCTCGCCGAATTGCCGCCCTCTACCCGCGACCTGCTCGCCCGGTTCCTGCACGGCGAGTGGGATGCGCCCGTGCGGTTTGAGGTGTAAATCACGCTTCCGGCGCGAGCCGCACCACCAGCCCATGCAATTCCGGCGTCAGGTGGAGTTGGCAGCCGAGCCGGCTGTTCGGCTTGACGTGAAAGGCCTGGTCGAGCATTTCCTCCTCGGACGCGCCCATGTCCGGCAGCGGCGTCTCGGATTCCACGTAGAGCTGGCAACTGGCGCACATGGCCATCCCGCCACACGTCCCTTCGACGGGCAACTCGTAGCTCTTGCACAGCTCCATCATGTTCATCCCCATGTCGGTGGGGCCTTCGAGCTCGTGGGAAACGCCTTCGCGGTCGATGACCGTCACGCGGATGAGGGGATCCATGGGGGCCAAATTAACCGCGGGATCCTTAGAATCCGGTGACGCCGTTCACCGTGGTGTACTTGAGCACCAAATTCTTCTCAGGGTAGATGCGCTTGAAGGCGCTTTGGACCATGAGCGTAGCTTCATGGAACCCGCAGAGAATCAGCTTCAACTTGCCTGGATAGGTGTTGATGTCGCCGATGGCGTAGATGCCCGGGATGTTCGTGCTGTAATCGAACGTGTCCACCTCGATGGAGTTCTTCGAGATGTTCAAGTTCCAGTCGGCGATGGGGCCGAGCTTCGGGCTCAGTCCGAACAGCGGCACCCAGTGGTCGCACTCCATGCGGCGCACCCCTTCCCCGGCGATGTCGCAGCCGACCGCCTCGAGCGCCCCGTCGCCGTGTACTTCGGTGACTTCTGCGTTCGTCACGAGCTTGATGCGGCCCACGGCTGCCAGGTCGAGGACCTTTTGGACGCTGTCGAGGTGTCCCCGGAACTCCTCGCGCCGGTGCACCAGCGTCACCTCGGACGCCACGCCTTCCGC
>Ga0315899_10008547_pt1 | contig 10975 bp, 9 predicted proteins | sample LakEriMetagenome_2_FD_203518 | JGI IMG/M metagenome (GOLD analysis project Ga0315899, IMG submission 203518) | Freshwater fungal communities from buoy surface, Lake Erie, Ohio, United States - Buoy 4 MA112 | ecosystem: Environmental > Aquatic > Freshwater > Lake | place: USA: Lake Erie, Ohio...
CTCTTGACCAGCTCTTCATGCAATTTCAAGGCAAGGAACGCGGGTTTACCAAGGGACGCGACCGGTCTTTCCATTTCGGAACGCAGGCACACAAGGTAGTTGGAATGATTTCGCACCTCGGTCCGCAGCTCGGTATTGCTGATGGCATTGCACTGGCGAGCAAGTTGGGCGGAGAACAGAGGGCGACTATTGTTTTCTGTGGCGACGGCGGAGCGAGCGAAGGCGATTTTCATGAAGCACTGAACGTGGCTACCGTGTGGGACCTCCCGGTCATTATCGCCATTGAAAACAATGCTTGGGGACTTTCAACACCAAGCCGCGAACAATTCCGATGCAAGCAATTCATCGATAAGGCTATTGGCTATGGAATGCCTGCTGAAGACGCCATACAAGTGGATGGTAACAATATAGTGGATGTATACACGGCTGTAAAAAAAGCTGCAGAAAGCATTCGCAAGCGCCCCAGACCTATCTTGATGGAGTTCATGACGTTTCGCTTGCGTGGTCACGAAGAGGCCAGTGGCACCAAATACTACCCGGACGGTTTAATTCCTGAATGGGAGAAAAAAGACCCCGTCGACAACTACGAAGCATGGTTGCATGAACGAGGTATTATATCCGAAGACGAAGAGGGTAAGATCCGCGCAGAACTGAAACAGCAAATCAACGACGCCCTGAAAATTGCGTACGCAGAACCGGATATCACGCCGGAGACCAACAAGGAAATCAACGACCTTTTTGCGCCGTTCGATAACACCGAGGTCAAACCCGCAAGCCAACAATCAAGTGAAAAACGCTTCATCGACGCTATCAGCGACGGTCTGCGCCAGAGCATGGAGCGCCATTCGAAACTGGTTTTGATGGGACAGGATATCGCAGACTATGGTGGCGTTTTTAAAGTAACAGAAGGATTTGTGGCCGCTTTCGGTAAGGACCGCGTGCGTAACACGCCTCTGTGCGAATCAGCTATTGTCGGAACTGGACTCGGCCTTTCCATGAAGGGCTGGAAGGCCATGGTTGAAATGCAATTTGCAGATTTCGTCACTTGCGGATTCAATCAAATCGTTAATAATCTGGCGAAACTCCACTACCGCTGGCATGAGCATGCCGACGTTGTGGTGCGCATGCCCACCGGCGCGGGTATGGCAGCAGGACCTTTCCACAGCCAAAGCAACGAAGCATGGTTCTTTCATACGCCGGGCCTTAAAGTCGTTTACCCTGCATTCCCAGGTGATGCCAAAGGACTGTTGTGTCAGGCCTTTGAGGACTCGAACCCCGTCATTTTCTTCGAACACAAAGGACTGTATCGCAGCATCAGTGAGCATGTCCCCGATGATTTTTATACGCTTCCCTTTGGTGTGGCCCGAAAAGTCGCTGAAGGAACTTCCATGAGCATAATTACTTACGGGCTAGGCGTGCATTGGGCGCTGGACTATCTCAAGCAGCATCCCGAGGTCAGCGCAGATCTCATTGACCTGAGAACACTTCAACCATTGGACATGGATACCATCCTGGAATCAGTTAAGAAGACAGGAAGGGCTTTGGTGCTGCACGAGGATTCACTCACCGGCGGTATTGGAGGTGAAATCTCTGCGCGCATTACGGAATCTTGCTTCGAGTATCTGGACGCCCCGGTTATGCGCTGTGCCAGCTTGGACACACCTATTCCGTTCAATGCTGAACTAGAAAAGAACTTTTTGGCGAATCGCTACTTAGGCGATGCAATACAGAAGTTAATCCAGTATTAAGCGGCTTTTTACGCTAACCTTACATTAAAGCACCTTGGAGTTTACAAAACTGTAACCGTGCTTTCAACTTGCGTGCAGGATTCCTTTTCATTTTCGCCATGCCTAAAAACAGAGCATTGGACGAAAAGAATACCTATACCGAACTCGCCACGGAAATTGCTCATTACAGCAGGGCTCTGGGTCATCCAGCGCGCATAGCCCTGCTGGTAGAAATTGCCAAGAAAGGGGGGGTTGTCAAAGGTGAAAGCATTGAAATTCCGCCAATGTCTCAAGCAACGGTATTACAGCATTTGAGAGAACTCAAGCGTGCAGGCCTGATTCAGGGGAGAATTTTTGGAGCCCGTTCGGAATACAAGATTGACTTCCAAAAGCTCCAATTGTATTCCGGTCAGTTTCACGCTTTCATAGGGCACTTTAGCCAGCCTTAAACCACTCTTAAAATCCGGTTAACACTAATTTAAGGTCGTCTCAGGAGATTTGCACCATGATTAAGCGCCTCCTAATCCTCTTCTGTTTTCTGATTGCATCAGGCGTTACCGTGTTGGCGAACACACCTCCATCGGGTAAAACACTCCTTACCGGTGTTGTTTTGGATGCTACTTCCAATGAAACGCTTACAGGAGCAATGGTCAAAATCCCGGGTACTTCTATCTGCACGTTTACCGATGCAGAGGGCAAATTCATCCTTGAGTGTGCGGCTTCTGAAACACCCCAAGAGCTCGTTATCAGCCTAGTATCATTTTCTCAGGCTGTCATTAAAGTGGATAACCCGTCCACTTTGCTTCAAGTCCAGATGCACGAGAAATAAGGAATTCACTGCTTTTTTTTGAAAGTTTTTCATCTAAACGGAACTTTTGCCGTGTTTTTACGTTAAGTTTGTGTTAACGATGCGTAAACTTAATTTTAACAGCATGAAAAAGCAATTGTTCCTATTCGCACTCCTTATCACCATTACAGGTGTTTGTAAAGCTCAATCGCAGCCGGTATTGGTCAACGGAAAATACGTGACCCAATCAGGAGAGTTATTCACAGGAACCGCACGCCTTGATGCACAGGAATCCGACGGTGTTACGATGCAGGAAATTGAAGTGCTGGATGGTCAGTTACATGGCAGCGTTCGCTACTTTAATCAAAATAGCTCACTGGCAGAACTTGGTCACTACTCCAACGGTGAAAAGAATGGCCAATGGCTTCAATACTCACCGGGTGGCCAGTTAATTGGTGAGGCTTATTATAAAAATGGCTTGAAAGACGGAATCTGGACAGTCTGGGATGAATCGGGCATCAAGCGCTACCACATGGTCTACAGCTCGGGCAAGAAAGTAGATACCTGGAAAATGTGGGACGAACAAGCCAACCTCGTCAGCGAGCGCATCTACAAAGACTAATCAAAATCGTTTCTCTATAACGAAGGATGCTGAATACGCACCAAAAACGAGGGGTTCACTAAAGACTCTTTGTTGTAATTTCTTTCGGAGCCCCCGCTAAAGTCGAATGTAGCTCCTGCCTCCCGAACAAGGATATGCCCGGCCGCCGTATCCCACTCCATCGTAGGTCCATGGCGATAGTAGATGTCCGCCTTACCCTGCGCGATTAGACAAAACTTTAATGCACTTCCTGCCTTGCGTGTTTCAGTTACAGGATAACTGCTCAAAACGGCAAGTTCCTCCTCGGTTCCATGAGACCCGCTGCCAACAGCGATCCACTCAGACGATTTCCGGTTGCTTTGAATGCGTCTAGTTTCCACTCCGTCATAATGATGAGCGCCGTTTCCCAACGCTGCCCAGAACGTATGTCCGCTCACCGGCACATGAATAAAACCCAACACAGGCTTCGCATCCTCCATCAAAGCCAGATTAATGGTGAATTGACCATTGCGCTTGATAAACTCCTTAGTGCCGTCTAGGGGATCCAAACACCAGTACTGACGCCACGTCTTTCTTTCCGAAAAGGGTAATTGCACCGATTCCTCAGACATAATCGGTATTTGATGATTGAGTGCTGATAGTTCATCAATTAAATAATCATGGGATCGCTTATCGGCCAAAGTCAGAGGAGAGGCATCCTCCTTCCATTGCACATCAGCGGCCTCTGCTCCGCCATCATAAACGTCCATGATGAGCCGACCTGCCTCTTCGAGCAGCCCGATGATATGGGGAACATGTTGTATCATCCTAGCGAATCATTCCTGCTGCAACGGTATCATTGGTGAACTCATCAATCAGTATAAAGCTCCCTGTTGATCGGTTTTCTTCATAGGTATCATAATGGAGGGGCTGAGCCAATTTCAACCGGATTCCGACAATCTCATTCATTTGTATGATGGTGTCGATTGGATTCTTGCGTTCACCGGTGTTGACATCAACCGTATATCCCACCTCCTGTATCATACATTTCACCTGCACGCTGCCCTGACGAAGGAGCAGCTTACCATGAGGAGCAGAGGGACGCGTATGTAACCAACAGATTTCCGCATCAATTTCTTTACCGGAGCGCGGCAAGTCGGCAACCGGAACAATGATATCACCTCTGCTTACATCAATCTCATCGGCCAACTCCAAAGATGCTGATACGCCCGGCTCAATTCGATTGACCGATTCAAATCCAACCATAGCCCGCAGCACGGTAGATTTTAACTCGGAGGGCAGCACAACAACTTCCTCACCCACACACAAACTACCTCCGCTCAACCTGCCCGCATAATGGCGATGATCATCAATTTCATTTGGACGAGGACGAATCACGGCTTGAACCGGAAACCTTGCAACAGCCTTTTCAGACTCCTCCACCAAATCAAGCGTTTCCAGCAATTGCAACACAGTTGGACCTTGATACCAATTCATCTTGGAGGATGCATCGACAATGTTATCGCCTTCCAACGCGCTGATTGGTATAAAATGAACACCTTCAAACTGCATGGTGCCTATGAAGCTTCGCAAGTCGGTAATGATGGCCTCATATGATTTCCTGTCCCAATCCAGTAAATCCATCTTGTTCACACACACAACCAGGTGCGGAACTCTCAGTAATGAAGCAATGTATGTATGTCGTCGAGTCTGTTCAAGTATCCCTTTGCGACCATCAACCAACACAATCATCGCATCGGCAGTCGATGCTCCGGTAATCATGTTGCGGGTATACTGGATGTGGCCTGGGGTATCCGCAATGATGAATTTCCGTATGGGTGTAGCGAAATACCGATAGGCTACATCGATGGTAATTCCCTGCTCACGTTCAGCCCGCAAACCATCGGTGGCAAGGGAAAGATCCACGAAATCCAATCCCTTCTTGACACTGGATTGCTTAAGGGCCTCGAGTTGGTCATCGAAGAGTGCTTTACTGTCAAAAAGTAAACGACCGATTAACGTACTTTTTCCGTCGTCAACACTTCCTGCCGTTGCGAATCGCAACATTTTCTTTTGGATTAAATCTGACATCTGCGATAATGAGATTTCGAAGTTAAACCAAATTCAGCGTGGCACAGGCAATTAACGTATGCGTTGATTCAAAAACAGATTATTTTAGCCGCCTATTCGATTGAAACTATGAGAGAAATCCAATTCAGAGAAGCCATCTGCGAAGCCATGTCGGAAGAAATGCGCAGAGACGGTTCCGTTTTTTTGCTGGGAGAAGAAGTAGCGGAGTACAATGGAGCTTACAAAGCATCCAAAGGTATGTTGGACGAGTTCGGTGCAAAGCGTGTCATTGACACGCCAATCGCTGAACTCGGATTTTCAGGAATCGCGGTAGGTGCGGCCATGAACGGTTTGCGCCCTATCGTTGAATTCATGACTTGGAACTTTGCGATTCTTGCCGCAGACCAGATTATCAACTCAGCAGCGAAAATGTTGCAAATGAGCGGTGGTCAATACAGTGTGCCAATCGTTTTTCGCGGTCCCAACGGAACAGCCGGACAATTGGCCGCAACTCACTCACAAAGCTTCGAATCCATGTATGCTCACGTGCCGGGATTGAAGGTTATAACACCGTCTAACCCCTACGATGCGAAAGGCTTGTTGAAAGCTGCTATCCGTGATAACGACCCTGTTGTTTTCTTCGAAAGTGAGAAGATGTACGGCGACAAAGGACTCGTTCCGGATGGTGAATATATTATTCCAATCGGGGTTGCAGACATCAAGCGCGAAGGAACGGATGTGACCTTGGTTTCCTTCGGAAAAATCATGAAAACAGCACTTGCTGCGGCTCAAGAACTCGAGAAAGAAGGCATCAGCGTTGAGGTTATAGACCTGCGCACGATTCGTCCGCTGGACATTGATACCATTGTGCAGTCGGTTAAGAAAACCAATCGTCTGATTATCCTTGAGGAGTCATGGCCGGTGGCGAGTATCTCAACTGAAATCGCTTATCGCGTGCAGCGTCACGCTTTTGATTATCTCGACGCCCCTGTTCGTCGTGTGACGCAGAGCGACACACCTTTCGCGTTCGCAACTACGCTGATTGAAGCGGCACTGCCTCAGGTAGCCGATGTTGTGCGCACAGCAAAAGAGGTGCTCTACCGATAGTCTACAACTTGAAAAGAAATAAGAAAAGGTGATGGCCCACTAGCGGCGCATCACCTTTTCTATTTTACGACCTCTTGAAGTTTGTACATCCACCAGGTAAGTACCGGTGATGAGGGGAAGACGAATCTGACAGCTGCCCGTTCCCGGACGCAACGTCTCCACCAATTTTCCTTCCATCGTATAGATGTTTACCTGACGAATCACATCGTTACCGGCCTGAATGCGCACCAAACCATTGGTTGTTGGGTTTGGTGACACGGTAAACAACGCTTTGCGTTCATCCAAGCCAATGATCGTGGACTGCATCGATGCTGAAGCCATTTGAACCGGATCCGGGCCTTCCTCCCAATACATCTCTTCGAATGAATTAATAAGCGGGTGATCCATCGCAAACATTTCTTCATTCCATTTCGGTGGCAGTGATTGATACCACAGTCGGGCTGTCACCGTCACATTGCCGCTAACTCCTTCCAAGGGGATGTGGTAATGAATCTCATCGGTACCGGAACCTTCAACTCCGTTGAGAACGTTGAAATTAGGATCTGTAGCTGCGGCACCGACTACCATGGTCGTGTCGTAAACGGGGTGGGTAGTTGAAAATCCGGTTGGCACCAATCGATTATCCTTGATCATGTGGTGCGCGCGCTCCAGCACGGTGGTAACATTGCCCATGACATCACCCATGACCATTTCATAAATCTGGACCTCATTCACATCGTCTGTGATTACGTCGTAATGCGGCTCCCATGCAGGATCCTGTCCTTGCACTTCAAAATCCGGATTGATTTTACCGGAATGAAAGACTTCGTTTCCATCTTCATCCGTCAGAATAAATTCTACAAATGCTCTTCGCGCCGGATAACCGCTCGGCAGTTTATGGCCCGCCAGGTTGGCCACCTTCACGGTGTAACGAGCTGTATCGCCATCAATAGCACCTTCGGAAACCTGCAACGTTGCTGAATGATTTTGGAGGTTATCGAGTGTTCTGTCGATTACGGTTTGGAAATGCTCTTCATTGGCCGTGATGCCGAGCTGATCAATGCGATTCTTCATCAATTCGAGCATGAAGCTGTTGCCACCTACCAGCCAGTGCTGCGCGAAAGGTTGGCGGCCGGGGAGCCAATCATAGCCCGATGCAATAATAATCGGCTCCTCTGTTTTCGGCATGTGGCAGGTTTGACACTCCTGCGCCTGCATGTCTTGGGAGTTATAAGAGCTATTAAGCCACTCGTGATAAGTAGCCTGCTCGATAAACGTTGTGCCGGTGGCATTTCCTTGCAAATCTGCCGTATTGGTTACCAAGGAGTGACATCCCGCGCATGATTCCGATTTACTGGCCTTGGGGTGAGCCACAGGAGCGACTCCCACAAAATTCGCCATGATAAAATCCTGCATGGGCAGGCCATTTTTTTCAATATTGAACACCGGCCCCCATATGGTGTCGGCGTTGTAATGCATCTCTCCGGAGAAGTACAATCCCACCGTTTCAATTTGCTGGGAATGACAGGCCATACAACTAACGCCATCGCGTGCCAGTGAATCAGCGTCGAGCATTTCTGTGGTGAAAAATTCAACGCCATCGTGCGCTGCCTCAAACCTTCCCATCGGGGCATGACATGAGGTGCATTTGTTGGTGAGTTCACCGGCATGTCCGGGATTAACGAGTGTTTCGTGCGTGAGCTTTGCGCGCCACATCGGATCCTTGGCCGAGTTGGCCATCATGGTAGCCCTCCAATTCTCAGCTGGACCAACATTGACACCGTTACCATCCACCAAGGCAAGTGGCGGGTTAGAAATGTCCTGATCGACCCCATGGCAACCCGCACAGCGACCCGACCCCATGAACATATCGCTCATACCCGTTGGCAAATCGCCAATCATATTGCGGTATTGACCCAACTCCTCGCCGCTATGATAACCACTCGGCTTCTTCTTTTGATAGGCAGCCGTAAACAACAAAAAAACAATTGCTGCCAACGACAGTACTTTCATTTTGGAATTCATGCCAAAGCGTTTGCCTAGTTTCATATCTCTACCCCGTGTTTGATGTCGAAATTACAAGTGGACACATTAAACACCCGAACATTGTTACCAAACATCCAGTTTTTCAACGGCTGTTAGGGCCATCAACTCGTTAATGCCATCTATAATTTTCGTCCTTTGATAAGACAACTCCTGTTTGAGTGGGCCACTGTCCATCTTCAGCACGAGTGTTTTGCCATGCAGCCTTGACTCGCGTGTTTTTTTCCAAATGACCTCTCCAACCACTTCCCTATAACAACGCAAAACCTCCATTTCTTGGTAACGATCTTCTAAACCATTACGACGGAGGATTTCCGTGATGACAGTCTTCAAATCGGTATCGGTGTATTTGCGCAGGGACATGGTAGCAAAGATGAGGCGAATCACGCCATGATTGGTGTCAATTTTCCCTGATCCACTTGCCAAGCCTCATAGCCCATTCCACGTGCCTTGAGCATCTCCGGCACACGGGTAAGTCCGGTATCCGTGATAAAAATCTGACCAACCCCCTGTTTTTCCAGCCAGGTCAGCATATTGCTTACCCGATGCTCATCCATTTTATCAAAAAAATCATCCAACATGAGGATCGGATTCAATTGCAAATGCTCGCGCAACAAGAGGTATTGGGCAAATTTCAATGCGAAAAGGAAGGTCTTTTGCTGCCCCTGGCTGGCGAACTTCTTCAACGGATGACCGTCGATTAAGAAGGCGAGGTCATCTCGGTGAACACCGGCGCTTGTTCGCTCCAATTGGCGATCTCGTTTGCGGTTATTCTTTAGCAACTCTTCCATCGTTGTATCCTGAAGTTCACTTTCGTAAACGATTGAAGCTTGCTCCACGCCACTGCAGAGCTCCTGATAAACGTTATTAAACACAGCCGTGAATTGCGTTAGAAATGCACTGCGCTGCTCGTGAATAAAAGCGCCACGCTGTGCAAGCTGGAGATCCCACAGCTCAATGAACTCATCGGGAAAATGTGCATGCCCGGAATAGGTTTTCAAGACGGTATTGCGTTGCAAAAGCGCGTGATTGTATGCAACCAACTCTTCGAGGTATGGCTTCGAAATCTGCGAAATCGTGCTGTCGAGAAATCTTCTGCGGACCTCACTTCCCTCCCAAATCAGCTCAATATCGTAGGGGGTCACGATGATGCACGGCAGCAAACCAATGTGCTCCAGCAGACGTTCGTATTCCTTGTGATTCCGCTTAAATACTTTGCGCTGATTACGTTTTACGGCACACACCACCTGATCAGCTTGTTCACCACGGGTGAATTCACCTGTGATAGCAAACTGCTGCTGATTGAATGCGATATTTTGCGAGTCTACCGGATTGAAATAACTCTTGCAAGTGCACAGGTAAACAATGGCGTCCAGCAAATTCGTTTTCCCGGAGCCATTCGCGCCCAAAAAACAAACAATGCGTTCACCAATTTCAAGGCTCACCTCTTCGTAATTCTTAAACTGATAGAGCATCAATCGATGCAGGCGCAGATCGTCCATGATGCACTAATACTGTTTTACTTGGAAATCCATGCCTCCGAAGTCGAAGGCTACAATTTCACGGTTGAGTTCCTCGAGGTATTGAAATTCACTTTGAAGCTTTTCCGCTTCATTCTCTCCATCATAAAAGATTGTCAAGTCTGACTCTATAAACATGGGCCACCAATTATCCTTTTCGGAAGCATCGAATGCGATCACTTTGCCAAACCATTGATTGAACTCTTCATTGTACACTTTGCAGAAATAAACTTCGAGCGGAATGGCCCTGATGGATGAACCAAATAGCGAATCAACAGCAACACTGTCGGCAACTCCAACGAATTCAAGAGTTTCAATACGACGGAGGTAGGCCTCGAGCAAATCCAATCTGCTTCCGTAACTCGATGGCATTCGTGGGGTTTGACCATGGTGGTGCAGTATATTATACAGCTCGTGCACGAATTCATCGTTCCGAGCAATCTTCTGAATCAATGAATCCGCAACGGGTTGATCATGCTCCAAATCAAATGCAACCAGATCAAGAAGAAGTTGCGTCCGCTTGGTTGCTTGAGCCTTCCTGAAGAATGCGTCGACCTCCTTGCGCTTTCTGAAAGGCTGCAACAAGGAGGCAAAATCCAGAAGGTTGCTCGTATTGAAAGCATATCCCGTTTCATTATTGGCATTGAGTCGCTTCAATTCATTGCGTGCCTCCAAAAGAATTTGCGGCAAAAGCATCATGTAATCATCCGCCTTATACAAGCCACTATCGACTGCCTGAGCCATCAATCGGTAAATGGGTTCCCGATATTCATCGATGGCGAGTAATTGCTTCAAATCACTCAACAAAGGCGCTGCGAGTTTTACAGAATCCAGCAATATCCAGCAACTCGCATTCCAGGTATCAATTGCAATAGTCGGTTCCTCGAGAACAAGGGTTCGGTAGGCTTTCCAAGCCTGCGGTGTCTTCATTCGAAGGAGCACGGTCAAGAGGGCCTCCTGATATTCCATGCTGTCGCTATGCGCCAAAAACTCGCGTGATATGAAATCAATGCTTGCCTGACCGGTGTCTGAAGATAAGCCTTCGATGAGTTTACTCACAATCATTTGGCGTTCTTCCCCGGAGAATCCTGAAAGGAGATCAACGACAGAACGAATGCGCTCTGCGGCATCAGCCGTGAAATCCATTTCCGATGTAATGTCT
>Ga0315899_10008549_pt1 | contig 10970 bp, 11 predicted proteins | sample LakEriMetagenome_2_FD_203518 | JGI IMG/M metagenome (GOLD analysis project Ga0315899, IMG submission 203518) | Freshwater fungal communities from buoy surface, Lake Erie, Ohio, United States - Buoy 4 MA112 | ecosystem: Environmental > Aquatic > Freshwater > Lake | place: USA: Lake Erie, Ohio...
GCGCGCGGGTAATTGTACACAAATGTCGGCGCCTTGAACTTTGTCTCGGCCAGCCAGCGCTCATGCTCCGTGCTGAGGTCGGTACCGAATTCAACATCGGGGAACTGCCACTTTTTGCGATCCTTAGCAATCTCCACTGAGCTGGATGGCCTCCGGGTAGGTGACGCGAGCAAAGGGCGTGTTGACAACAGCATCCAGGCGCTCGAGCAGCGTCTTGTCGTTCATGTCGTTGAAAAACTGCATGTCCTCGGGGCAGGTGTCGAGCACGTGCTTGACCACACACTTGACATACGCCTGTCACGTGACGCCTGTCTGGTGCTGCCACCCTCGGCGCCTTTCAAAGTTGCTGCTTCCGGCGTCCGGACAAAAAAATGACTGGCACATGCTGCTTCTTTATGTTGCTTCTTGTGCTGTGCGTGCAGGCTGCATCAAGGAGTGGTTCTAGCAGAACCGCACGTGCCCCGTCTGTTGCTTTGAGGTGGAGGCTTAGACCCGAGGCAGCTTAGGGAGAGAGAGAGAGAGAGATAGAGAGAGAGAGAAGTTTATTGACAATCAATAGATGACTCGAGGCTTAGACCTGAGGCAGCTTAGGTCGAGGCTTAGACAAGCTGCCATGCAAGCTGCTTGCCTCCGCCGGCTGCCGCAAGGGATGCTGCAAACGGGGAGAGGGAATGCAGGGCATGGGGCAACTTGAAAGCGCATTCTGTTCCCCGTGCGAGCCCACGTCCGTTCCGCTGTATGTATAGAGTGTGTCTCTTTTGACACTGATACTAGGTCTCTTTTGACAAATATACTGGGTCTCTTTTGACTGATACTAGAGATGTAGAGTGTATAGTGTCGCATAGAGTGTCACAGTGTGACACTGTGTGTGTGAATAAGGAGTGTGTAGACGAGTTTGAGGACTGAACGGAGTAGGAAGACGGCACACGCGATCAAGACACACCGAGTATCAGGAGCTGCCGAGCCTCGTGGAGCTTTACCAGCTAGCCAAAGTGTAAAAGTGTAAATAAAACGAGCAAACACGATTCGTATTGAGGCTCTACATCGCTCTCTTCGACACTCTCAACCGTGTGGGAGATGCTCTCGACCGACCGCGTTTCATGCTACAGCGCAGTCCTCTGAACCGCTTCTCATGGAGCCTATAGTAGGTCTCTTTTGACACTAATAGTAGCCTATAGAAGGTCTCCTTTGACACGCTTTTCATGCTACAGCGCAGTGCTCTGAACCGCTTCGCGTGGAGCTGAAGATCTGAATGAACAAGTGGGGCATGGAGGAGAAGGCTCTAAGGCTGCTGTCTGTTTTCAGACTATTAGTACCCTAGAGTAGGTCTCTTTTGACACGCATGGAGGAGAATGCACTAGGCTGCTTGTCTGACACAAGCCTGAGCCACCAGCCTGCAGGCAACATGCTGCGCCATTTCTCAAAGGCGTCAACACAGGGCTGCGAGCGCTGCGCATGGGGCCGTAACACAGCAGAACTGCTCCCAACAAACCAAGACCTCAACCTTCCCCCGTGACCATTTTCTCAGACGTCTCTCGCCTCCCTTGCACACACAAAATAGCGCGTGTGCCTGCAGTGGCCGACGCGCGATGCCGATGCGCGTCGGTCGTGGCAGGCACACGCGCTAAGGGGAAGTGCCATTGAGGACGAACGGGGGAAGAGGCACCCATTGAGGACGAACGGGGGAAGAGGCACCAAGTCACTTCCCCAGCACCTCCCTTGCGGCCTGCTCCCATTGATCGCTTGTTCTTGCCTGCTGCAAACATGCCGTCACTCGTTTCCCCGGCTCTTAGAGCCTTGCTTCAAGAGAGGTCCTGCTGCCTTGCCTCCTGCAACCACGTGTTGTCTCGCCTCCTCCAACCACCTTTAACCCAGCCTACTTTGTGAAGACCATGTTTGTGGGGATCTTGCAGTCACGTCCCCCGAAGTTGCGCTTGGAACGGTTGGGCGGGTGTGCATACATCTGCTCGTGATGACCACAGCTCGTGTCAGCAACTGGCCCATGCGCCGCTGCCGCGCCGTCGCTGTTGCTTATTTGGCTGCATCTGTCAGTATGTGGCCTTGTCACGAGATAGCTCGTAGGTGGGCTACGAACTGTTGCTTATTTGGCCGCATCTTTCAGTTTATAGCCACTGGACTTGCAGACCAGCCTTGGTTCCTGCAGGGTAACATGTTCCTGCTATACAGCCATGCAACATGTCCCTAATGTGCGCGCACCATCAAGACACAGGGTATTACAAAGAAGACACTGCCTGGAAAATTCCTAATAAAAATCTCTCTCACACACACACTCTCTCTCTCGCCAACACAGGACACAGCCAATCACCTGGTCAGCCCAGCGCATCAGTTCCGACGGAGAACTTGGTGACGGAGGGAAATGATCGCGTTGCCACAAGAGCCCCGTGACACCAGTGACTCCACCAACCACATGCGTGTTTGCTTCAGTCACGTGCGTCGTGCATGAGGCACGTGAGTGTGCACGAGCATCAGGCCTCCGCGAGCCCGAAATGGCTGTCAAGGGAGTTAGCCGACGCGAGCGGATCTCTTGCATCATTCGCTGCTCTTTCCCGCTGAACGCCTGCCCTCCACCACCATATTTAGGCAGCTGCAGTCAAGAACAGAATGAAGACAGTCCCTCATCAGACACAGACGGTGCGGGATCATGTCATCCTGCCACCTATTTGGAGGGCACCTGGAGGCCGCGGCCTCGCGAACTTTTGGTCCTTGACGATGTGACTTCGTCGAGTAGGCCCGCCTCGCGAGGTGCGGGACTTAAGCTGTCCCGAGGACTGAGGTTGTGTAGTGTGCGACACTGTGATCCTGCCCCCTCTTTACCGCTTGCGACTCTGCTGCATGATAACAGTTTACCCAGCCGTGCAGTCAGGCGCCACGGTGCACACAGTTCAGAGTCTGCGGGGTCCTCTTTGCTCTCTTCCTTGGCCTCCTGCGCCTGGCCAGCCGGACCGGTCCTGTCCGTTAAGTCTCGCGATCAAATGCGAGGCCTGCGAGTGTGGAGGACTAAACGCGCATATAGGTCTGGAAGAAACCGACGCTGGCAGGGGGGCATTGGCGTACCCGGGCTCAGCTCGTTGAAAAGTTTCACGAGCCGGCATTGGCCACGTGGCAGCAAGAAATATCATTTCCTCCGGATTCATCCTGGGTGCCCCTGCCCCGCAAGGTCCTGCTCAAGAGCTGTCATCACATGTTGAATGTCCACGTGCCCGACGTGCCATGGGTCGCGCATCATACAACCAGTGCGGCGGGGAGCCGCTCCAGCAGGAGGACTGGCAGGCAAACTGTCGCGTGTGGCACGCGCTACGATGAAACCTGCTCGGAGCGTAAGGGAGCCATGCAGGAGGCCATCGAGCCCAGTGCGATGTGGATGAGGAGAATGCGGCGAGGGCGGAGACATGGCATGTTGTCGAGCTTGGGTCAAGGGCGTCGCAGGGAGGCGGGTGCGTTCGCGGTACACCATGCGGAAGCCCGGTGGCTCCAGCTGTTGTTTTATCCTGCACGCGAGCATGTGACGATTGGATGTTCCTGTTACAGTAAAAAACAGGAAAAATTCGAATTTTGATTTCGATGCAGAAAATGGGGCGGCTATCGGGCGAGCCGAGCACTGGCCCGAGAGAAACCATCGGGGGCCATGGCGGCAGCGGCGGCGGCTCGCGCTCGGTCCACGTGATTCCGCGCGCCCCAACCAAACACTCGGCAGTGGAAATTGAACTCAAGCAGGTCCTCTCTCCCTCAGTTCGAGAGAAGACCAACGCTCGTGCTGATGCCTGTAATTATTTGTGCACACGTGTATGTACGCCACCCTTTTCAGTACCTCACAGAGGCGATGGACAAGCTCGAGGTAAGCCAGAAGAAGCTGGGAAAGGTGACGGAGGAGCGCGACAAGGCATTGCTGAACTTGGCACAGCTGAGGCAGTACGTCGAGGAGCTGCAAAAGGTGTGTTTGCGGGAGAATGCCCCCTAAACACTCTGCCCGCCCGCCGAACAATTCTCGCCATCATTGAGTGCGTACACACATACACACATACATACATACACACACACATACATACATGCATGCATGCATGCATGCATACACACATACGTATATACATACATACATACATACATATTCTTGTCTCATTCCCAAAGTATCCTTCCCTCCGACACCTCTAAGTCTTCCTCCCATCGAGAAAAACACGAAACAAATACTCGCTGACAGAAGATGACTGGTAATCTGACTGAGGGATACATGGCTGTGGCGACAGTCGAATGATTCAATGTACACAGCGCTGCAGCAAGCCGCCACTCAGGAAGCTGCGTACAAGACGGCCGTTGAGGAGCTCAATCGCACAGTGGCTGCGCTAAAGCTGCAGCAGACCACGCACAAGGACCTGCAACCAAAAGGAGAGAGCCCTCTAGACCAAGCACACTCTGCCTTTGAGTCCCTCATTTCAGCTGAATGGGGGCCTGCAGCGTCCTTGTCGAGCATCTCCGAGGCCAATGACACCAACGACGCCCTCTCTCCCTCCGCCTCCCCGCGTGCGGTGCGCGGCCAGGGGCATCCCTTCCTCCCCGTCTCGAAAGGCAGCACGAGGTGATGATTCTGTTAATTCATGCGGCTCTAATTGAGAGACAACGAAAAATTCCTCTTTCCTGCCCCAACTCACTACAAAGATCATATTCCATCTATAGAGAACACATCCTATCCATCACGAAGAATTTGTCTTACCTCTGACCTGCCCTAGCTAAGCAGCGCAAACATCAGCACGCGCATGCTCGAGCTGCAACGCCAAGTCACCTCTCTCAAGCAAGACCTGCGCATCACACGCACAAAGGAAGCAGCGTCGGCACACCTCCTTGACCAACAGCGCCGACTCGGCGTAGACTTAAGCGAGGATCTCCTCGCTTGGGCCCACTCCTACGCTTCCTCCGTCCACACCTACGCCTCCTCCGCCCCGCTCGCCCAGGCGCATCGGGCTCCAGAAGTGATGCATCAGCAAGTCAAAAGTCATGATGCTGCTGAAGCACTCCACACTTCAGAGCTGTTGAAGAGAGACGCACAGGACCAGCTACTGCGCGTGGCGTCTTTAGCAGGGTCCGTGCAGTCCTTAGTGGACCCACGCTCTCTGAGCGTCTCAGCCTCAGAGGATCAGGAGGACCGCCACACCAGTCCAACGCTTTCGCCTGCATCCTCTACGCTTGGTGGGACCATGTATGCGCAGGCGCTTGGAGGAGGAGGAGGGCGAGACAAGCTTGTCTCACGCTTCCTAGCGCTTTCCTCTCGTGCGCTACAGGCGGGTGTTCGACGCGGGCTCGACTTTGAGGTGGGGAGTGGGGGGACGGGTGGTGTGTTGGTGGGGGGGAACGATTCAGTGTCAGTGCCACGAACTCTGCCCCGTCACTCCCTTGCTGTTGCAGGGATGATGCAAGAGCGGCTAAGGAGTAACCTCGGGGTGACCATAGACTTGCTCGTCTATGTCATCGATCAGGGCTTTATCAAGAGAGGCACCGGCCCAGGAGATGAAGGGTTGGTGCTCAGAGGAGCAGGGAGGGTGCGTCAGGGGCAGGGGCTGAAGGGGGCGCTAAAAAGCTTTGCGTCGCCCGCGCCTTCCTCCTCAATGCCTTCCTTCTCCACCGTTGAGGCGGGGGAGACGAGTATCTTAGCAGCAAGAGAACAGCTGCTCCATGCCCTCTCCGCTACTGCTGCTGCTTGCGATGAGATGTGCATGCTGGGGACAGGAGGCGAGAGCCTGGCGCTCCATGCCATCGCTACCCTTTCCCATGTCCGTGTGCAGAGTCTCGTGATGATGGCATGGAGGCGACACACGGAGCTCCAACGTGTTGGTATCTCTCAGGCCCTGGCTCATCGCGTTGCCCTTTTTCGGCGCCAGGTTCTGCGAGCATGGAGGCGTCAGGCGCTCCAATCCCGTTGGGTCCTCTTGCACAGAGTGCTGGTGACATGGTGCCTTGAGACCACAACGAGCAGCCAACGACTACAGGCACAGAAGACACGAGCTCGTGGTGTCATCTCTTTGTGGATGTGTGAACGGTGGGGCACGAGGGGGAAAGCGTTATGGCGGGAGTGGGCAGTGCGTGTAGTTAATGTCTGGCTTGGGAGGGTACGGCGGGGGGAAAGGATAGTCTTTCGACTGGTGTTGGTGAGGTCGGCGCGCGTGGGCTCGGTTGCCCTGCGCTGGTGGCGTTGGGAGTTTCTCATGCGGCAGATGTGCACACAGGCAGTAATGCTCGCAGAGCGCATGCGGAGGCAGCGATCATTCAAAGCATGGGCTGCTGTCACGCGCCTCGGAATCGCACAAGCTGTGGCCTTCAACCGCATTGTTGCTCATCGCCTTCTGCGGCGTAAGCAACTCGGCATGCAGAGCATGCAGCACAACAGCCACGAACAGCACGTCTTACGCAACTTCGATCGCCTCGTCCTCATTCAAAATCTTGTCATCGGCCACGCCCGACGCGCTGAGGCGCGCAGCTTGGCCTCTTGGTCTGCGCTCCTACTGTACCATGCGCATTTCCGAAAGGCGGAGCAGCGTGCGGCAGCGACTTTTCATGCGCTTGAGCTGCGACGTATCGGCACCTCGATGCAAGTCTGGGCGCGACGTGTGCGCACTCGCCGCGGGGCCATCCTCCTCCTGCGTCAACATCTGCGTCGCTTAGTGGCAGAGGTGGTGGAAACATGGCGGCGGTCAGCAATGAGTGCATCGCGAGCGCGCCTCTTACTAGATGCACATGTCCACTCGCTGGTAGTAAGGATGGTGAAGGGGTGGCGGGAGATGGCGAACACGGCGAGCCGACACCAATACGTATTGCTCGCCTTCCTCCTCCGCTGCGGCACTTCACTGGTAGAGCGACACTGGGCCAAGTGGTGCGTGTACCTCGCGTTCTCGCAGCAGCGGTGCCAGCAAGTCGTTTGCCGCCTGGCAAGGGGAGACCGTGCTCTGCAGCAGCGGTGTCTGTGTTGCTGGGAGGGCTATGCACAAGACAAGAAGCTGTTGCTGGAGCGGGCCTGGCGATGGTGGCAGCAGCACCGCTTGATTCCTCTCTCCCGCACTCCTCTCTCCGACAGAGACGAAAGAGGCTTATTGACAGGTAGCAAGACGCACACCGGCGTTGGCAACACCCTGCGCCCTCAGCCCACGCAAGCGCTGCAGTGGCTTCAATCTGTGCATGCCAACACTTGTCTCCTTCCTTCCTCCGCCTTAGGAAGAGGCGATAGGGAGCGAGCGCCGAGGTCGCTGCTGTCACGCGCGGTGGCTCAGTGGGCAGTAGTAGCACTCCAACGCCTCAAGCGGCAGGCGTCGATGATCATCCGCTTCTGCGACACCACATCTCGCGTGCGGGACTCGCGCGACGCCCTGCCCTTGGCCATTGCATCGCATCACTCGGTGCATCAATCCACAGCACAATCTAGACCTGCCGCACCTCTCGCGGTGTCGCGCTCGCCGGCAGCAAGGGCAAGACAGCTGGACCTGAGTGCCAGCCCGCAGATGGCAGGGCAGACAGGTGCGGATTTGATGAGCCTGGGACCCGACTTGAAACTGGGACAACACGGTTTCAGTGCCCTTCAGACCCTGGCGTCACCAGTGGTGGCGGAAGACTTGGAGGAGCTGTCGTTCTTGTCAGACTTTCTCGCCTCCCGCGGGGCAGCGCCCGCTGCATTTAACCCCCGCGCTGATAGTGTGAAGGAGCTTGACGAGCTCGATTATGAGGGCGACGCCCGCCTGCTGCACGAGCGCTACAACACGCCCTGTACACAGCGCGGGCGAGACGCTCAAGGACCATTAACGCTGCAGCAATTGCAACAATTGGAAGCCGAATGCGCCTACTTGGGCGATCTGGTATCTGAGCAAGACTCTATCTTATCATCTGTATCTGAGCAAGACTCTTTGAGCTCTCAGCAGCAGGATGAGCCTGGTATTCCAGGGGCTGATACAGGTGTGCCCCCGGCGGCTGCTCACCGTGTGGAGACAAGTGCGCTGCAGATACCGCCAGAGGTCCCTCATACCAGATTGCTCCAAAGCGCGAGTGCCGCAGGGCGAAGAAGCATTTCCTTGTGGCAAACGGCTGCGCTCGCTCACTCTCAAGCGCTCACGGATTCGCCGTCCACGTCGGTTCTGTCGCCGCGTGGCAAGGTGAGCGGCAGGGAGAGCAAGATCGTGCTGTTGGCCAAGGCTTTCATGATTCCCAGCCCCCCTCCATCCTACCCTCCGTCGTCGGTCCCGACAGTCACTTCAGAGTCAGACGCAGGGAGCGCCAGGGCTGAAGCAGGACGCGATACACACCGAGGGCGAGATGCACACGATGCAAGCGAGCAGCAGCCTCGCCAGTTGCTGCCCGCCATGCAGCGCTACCCGTCGCCGCCTCCTTCTCTTCCCCTCTCCCTTTCTGTCCACGACAGCCAAGAGGAGAGAGACTTCCAACGGTGGCTGAAATCAGTCAAGGATTTGCGGAGTTGAAGGCAGGAGACCAGTGCGGTTGGGGAGTAGCGGATGGAAAAAAGTACCAAAAAACAACACATACTCTCTTTCCTTTTTTCGGAAAGGAGCCACAAGACGAGGCAGTATTTGTAGATGACAATATACTGTAAATAAACGAGCAAGAGAGGGGCAAACTCGTGGACCACTAGCCCGTTCTCGTACCTCTCCCCCAGCACGACAGATGTGAGTATCGACCCAGGAAGCCCAAAGCTTTGGGCTGGGTCAACTGTTTCACAATCTTGAGTTTAGGTAATTGGGACTCAGTCATCAAAACCAATGTCACAGAGCTGTTGTTCAAGGTCGGCCTGCGGAGCATCACGCTCCTGGACTCCAGCTGGAAGCGCATGTGGGGCCGTCGATGCGGCCTTGTGTGCGCCATCATGACTTAAATGCGCACCTCCACCGGCTTCGAGGTCATTGACGTGACCTGAGCAGGGCTTCCCTCCGTTGGAGTGCGCATGGCGGTGCGCGTGCCCAAGGTCCTCATGGTCATGGCTCTCGTGTCGCATTTCGCGCTCGTGCTGTTCTCGCAGCAGCAGTGGTATCTCAGCTTTGTTTATCGCCTTGCCTCGTGGTCACGTCGGGTACCTGTGTGCAGCACGTTTGTCTCACGGCGCCTTTTGTCCGACCCACCAACACCATGTCACTCCCGCATCCAGTCCACACGCGCACATGCATGCGCATAAAGATGCACTCTCGACCCGCAGCGAGCGCTTGCGGACAGCAAGGGCGAGAGCGCGGGGAGCAAGGAGACGGAGACTTGGAAAAGAATTGATTCACGTTGTGCACGATGCGGTCGTCTTTGGACTTTGGAGAGTTTAATTCGCATCCCGTTTTCGCCTTTTGCCTTATTTTTCGTTTTTTTTCTCGTAAGGATTCTTGAAGGTGCCGTCCTGGCGCTCCCACCTCTGGTAGCGCTGCCAGTTCATCATCTCATTCGTCGTTGCCCATGATCTGCTTGGTTTGCATGATAGACATGACCAAGGTGAAGATGGCGTAGAAGGCGTAGAGCCAGCAGAGGACCATAGACAGGGTGCGGTTGTACAGGACCCACAAACACGCTTGCGCCATCTAGTCGCAGTCGTCATGGAAGGACTTGGCGCACCGCACCTTGAGCGCCTCGGACGCGTCGGAGAACATCATGCCCCCGCACACGTAGCCCCATGCGCTAAAGCAAATGGTGACAGAGTAGCAGAAGGCGATGAAGTAGACAATGTTGTCGGAGCCCACCACGTTGGAGATCCACGGACAATCAAGATCTAACCGCGCCACGTAGCAGTAAAAAAAGCGCGAGTACTTGGCGCGTGGCAGCTTGGGGCTCATGGCCACAAGCAGAAACTGATCGGCGGTCATCTCGTTGGTTTCGAGCGCCTCCAATATCTTCTCGGGCTGCGGCGGTATGATCCCCGGATCGCCTCGCCATGACTTTAGTACGCGTACCACATCGGTAGCGTGAACATAAGAGCAGTGCGTGTGCTACCTGGAACCGGGCCCACGTGACCGGCAGGAGGACAAAGGCATAGTAGAGATAGGCCAAGGCTATGCAGACTAGGGCGAACACGCCCTTGCCTGTTGGCACGTCGTAGAAGGAACGACCGTGCTCGCCTCGCGCTATCGCCCACTTGCCCAGCCACTTGGGAGCTGCGGCATAGTTCTTTAAGAACGATGCATTCAAGTGACGCGGAGGACTTGCTGCGAGGGCAATCTGTGCGGGAACCTGCCCGTCGGCGTTTGTGAGGGAGGGGTCTGCGCCGGCCGCAAGCAGCTTGCGCAGCATTTCCCTGCCGCTCTTCTTGGCCGCAAGATGCAGCGCAGTTGCCCCGCGGTTGTCAGCACGATTGGAGGCCCGGGGCCCAGGCAGGGTCGAGGAGCCAGCGCACAACCACGTGATGGCGATGGAACACAGCCCAGTGGAGGGCGTTGTGCTGCTCCTCGTCACACAGGCTCGGGTCTGCGCCCCCCCGCAGCAGCGACAGCAGCACGAGGAGGTGCCCGTTCTGAGCCGCACGGCTCAGCGGGGTAAACATCCATTGTTCTCGCGTATTCCTCTCGCCGGCACGCGCAGTGCCTGTCCTGCGTCGCTGTCGCCCGGTATGTGTAGAGAGACCGGGACAGATAGTAATGAGAGAACTGCCTCTGGTGCTCCCTCTGCGTCTTTGGGGCATCGCGCATTCATCGCTGCAGGAAAGCCACCAGGTCCGCAGACACATAATTCCCAAGCATCGCCCCCCATCTTCCAGATAATTTGGAGCCTGTTGCACCTGTTAGGGGGCCCGTGTACCAGAGGTTACGGCTGGCAGGCTGCCTGAGGATGAATTTTAATCACTCTTTGTGTACATCAAAGTGCAACATTGGAGGAGAGAGAGAGGGAGGGAGGGAGAGACAGACAGAGAGAGAGAGAGCTTTAGTGTGTGTGTGTTTATTACTGCAGGACCTATGATAAAGCTGTGTGCGGGGGGGGAGGGGGACAGTGAAGGACAT
>Ga0315899_10008550_pt1 | contig 10970 bp, 8 predicted proteins | sample LakEriMetagenome_2_FD_203518 | JGI IMG/M metagenome (GOLD analysis project Ga0315899, IMG submission 203518) | Freshwater fungal communities from buoy surface, Lake Erie, Ohio, United States - Buoy 4 MA112 | ecosystem: Environmental > Aquatic > Freshwater > Lake | place: USA: Lake Erie, Ohio...
GACGACTCCGTCGTTCGGCACCTTCGGTCCATACTGCGCCGGTAGCATCATCCCTGCTCTGCCAACGACTTCAACCAATGGTATTCAAGGATTGTGGTCTCCGGCAATCAATAACCTGGCAACTACAACCTACACGTTCACACCGAACAGCGGTCAGTGTGCTTCGAGTGTGACGCGAACCATTACCATTACTCCGACCACGACTCCGTCGTTCGGCACCTTCGGTCCATACTGCGCAGGCAGCTCAATACCTGCGCTTCCGACAACATCGACCAATGGTATCCAAGGATTGTGGTCACCGGCGATCAACAACTCGGCAACCACGACCTACACGTTCACACCGAACAGTGGACAGTGTGCTTCGAGTGTGACGCGAACCATTGTAATAACACCGAACGTAGTCCCAACATTTATCACTCCAAGCCCTTATTGTCAAAGCTCTGCCTTCCCGGCATTGCCTACCACTTCCATCAATGGAATAAATGGTACATGGGCGCCAACCGTCAACAACCAGACAACCACTACATACACCTTCACTCCTGACGCAGGTGCATGCGCTACAACGGTGGATTTGACGATTTCCATTCTGCCGAGCATAACGCCAACCTTCAGTTTAGTCAGCAATTATTGCGAAGGAGCCAACATTCCGGTATTCCCTACAACATCCGACAATGGCATCACGGGCGCATGGGCACCAGCTATCAATAACCAGATAACCACGGCCTATGTGTTCACTCCTACTGCCGGTCAATGCGCTGTTACAACTACACAAACCATTGCAATTGGCGCAGCGGTGAATGCTCAGATTTCCGTAATCGGGAATAACACGGTTCTGAGTTGCAACAACCCGCAAATAACATTAGTCGCATCAGGCGGAAGTTCCTATAGCTGGAGCAATGGACTCGGTAATGCATCCATTGCGATTATTACAGCACCAGGAACTTATACCGTTACTGCGTCAAGCAGTGCAGGTTGCTCCGATACGGAAACAATCGTCATCACTGAAGCCGTGGTGAGCACACCGTTTGCCGGAAACGACGGACAAATTGCGCTCTGCAGCAACGAAGCGGATACCGATTTATTCAGCTATCTCGGAGGTGCGGCTCAAACAGGTGGCGTATGGACAGGACCAAGCGGCACGCTTGCAGGCGGTCTGTACAATCCATCTCTCCACGCGCCGGGAATCTACCTCTATGTGGTGACCGATGCTACGGGTTGTGCTACCGATAGCGCACAAGTTGTGGTTAGTGAAACAACATTCGTTCAGCCGGATATTCAGTACAACTCACCCTTCTGTGCTTCTGAGAACACCTTGCAACTTCCAACCACAATGTCGCCTATGAATGGAACGTTCAGCGTTTCGCCAAATACCGGCCTGAATATTCAAGCCAATGGTGCAATTAATCCGGCACTTAGCACACCCGGCACTTACAGCGTGACCTATTCGATTGGTGGTGTTTGCGAAGCATCTGATTTTGCATTGGTTATTATTGAAGATATACCCAATGCAATTATTCAGGCTAGCTCCATCGTGGTTTGTCCCGGAGAAACTATAACCCTCACGGCGAACGGAGGCTATACCTATGAGTGGAGCAATGGCAGCACATCCACCAGTATAACAATCGATGAAACACAGGTTGGATCCTATTCTGTGATCGCTACCAACGATGGTGGCTGTAGCGATGTTTCCAATACAGTCAATGTCACGCTCGGCTCACTGCCCAATCCAAGTATTAACGCTTCCGGGTCGTTGAATATCTGTCCCGGCGAATCGGTTACCCTGGCTGCCAGCGGCGGTTCCGCGTGGCTGTGGAATACAGGAGCTACTACACAAACCATTGATGCCAACACTACGGGTGATTACTGGGTAATTGTAACCAATGCCGTTGGATGCTCCGATACATCGGCAGCCGTTGTTGTAACAAACATCAATGGCGCAGGAACGACCATTTCACCGGCAAGCACAATCACCATTTGTGAAGGCGATCAGATTACTGTGACTGCCCAACCTGCAGGACAAACCTATTTATGGTCAACCGGAGAGACTACCCAGAGTATAACGATAGATACAACCGGAGTGTATAGCGTTTCAACTGAAAATGCCCAAGGCTGCGCAGGCCTCGCCGAAGTAGCGGTGCAATTAATTAATAATCCACCAGATCTCACCATTCCTGACATCACCATTTGTGGTGGAGAAACTGCTACCCTTTGCGCCGCGCCTGCCGATGCATACGAATGGACAAACAGTACCAACGCTAACTTCCAAAGCAACGATGCTTGCATTACGGTAAGCGAAGGTGGAACGTATACGGTTACTATGACCAATAGTGGCATGTGCTCTACCACCGGTGAGGTAAATGTGGAGGCAATTGCTTTCATCACCTGCTATCAAGATTTGGATGGCGATGGATTTGGTAATGACAATATCACTATTCAATCATGCGAGTGTCCTCCGGGGTATTCTACTCAACCGGGCGATTGCAATGACAATGATTTAGGCATGAGTCCGGCACTGGTAGAAATATGCGGAGACAACATTGACAACGATTGTGACGGACTGACTGATGGATTCTGCGATGTTCTAGGCTGCATCGACCCGAATGCATGTCCGGGCTCTTATAACCCGGATGCAAATGTGGATAATGGCAGTTGCATTTATCCGGGCTGCACATACCCCACGGCCATCAATTTCGATCCGTCGGCAGGATGCGATGACGGCTCTTGCACGTTCGCTCCGCCAATCGAAGGCTGCATGGATATGACCGCTTGTAACTACAACTCTTCTGCAACCGCTGATGATGGTTCGTGCACATACCCCGGTTGCAACGATCCGACAGCATGCAACTTCAACGACGCAGCCGGCTGTGACGATGGCTCATGCGATTACCTCACGCTTTATGAAATTGAAGGTGATTCACTCTATCAAACACCGGAAGCATTTTGCGAATCATCGTATTGGTATCCATCAACACCGGGAAGCACCTATACGTGGAATGCAGGTGGTGGAACAGTCGATGCTCAATCGCAGGGAGGTGATTCTATAACTGTATTCTGGGCCAATGAAGGACTTGGTTGGGTTAGCGTGTATGAGACCACCGAAAGCGGTTGTGTTGGCGCGACAGTAACACTGTCGGTTACCATTCAACCCAATCCGGATAACAGCTGCCCCACTAGCGTAGACGAACAAACCGTTCTCGAACTTCTCGCCTATCCGAATCCTACCACCGGCAATTTCACGCTACAAATAGATGAGAGAGCGCGTGGTGCTGAGTTGATGGTTTATGATGCGCTTGGCAAACTCATTCTGCAAAAACCTGTTCAGCAGTTGCAGACAATCATTGAATCGGAAAATTGGGCTGCAGGAGTTTATACGTTATTAATTCACACGAATGAAAATGCTGCTAGTCTGCGAATCATCAAAGAATAAAGATTGAAAGCATCATAAAAAACGCGGGTCTTGGCCCGCGTTTTTTTTTTTATTCTTCTTACTCTTAAGATCTCTTCATATTCTGCGCCAACAGATAAATCACCGCCATGCGCACCGCAACTCCATTCTCAACCTGATCGAGAATGATGCTCTGATCACTGTCGGCTACGTCGCTGGTGATTTCCACGCCGCGGTTAATAGGCCCTGGGTGCATCACGACAATCTTCTTTGATAAGCTGTTGAGAAGCGCCTTGTCGAGTCCGTATTGCATGCTGTACTCCCGTAGCGATGGGAAATACGCTACACCTGCATCCTGACGCTCGAGCTGTATGCGCAGCATGTTCGCCACGTCACACCATTCAAGAGCGTTGCGCAGGTTGTGTTCAACCTTAACGCCGAGGCTTTCAATGTGCTTAGGAATGAGCGTGGTTGGACCACACACCATCACCTCGGCTCCCAACTTCTTCAAGCAGTAGATATTCGAAATGGCTACTCGCGAATGGGTAATATCTCCAACGATGACTACCTTCTTTCCCTCCACACTTCCCAACTTCTCACGAATGGAATACGCGTCGAGGAGCGCTTGAGTAGGGTGTTCATGCGTACCATCGCCGGCATTGACAATCGATGCTTCGATATGGCGACTCAAGAACACTGCGGCTCCCGGCGATGCATGACGCATAACGACCATGTCGACCTTCATCGCCAGAATATTGTTGACTGTATCAACGAGTGTCTCGCCCTTTTTGACAGAAGAACTACTCGCAGCAAAATTGACTACATCCGCACTCAATCGCTTTTCGGCCAATTCAAAGCTGAGTCGGGTGCGTGTTGAATTCTCGAAAAACAGATTAGCCACCGTTACATCGCGCAGTGATGGCACCTTTTTGATGGGCCTGTCCAACACTTCTTTGAACTCATCGGCCTGAGAAAAGATGAGCTCAATGTCGGCACGCGTCAGGTCTTTGATGCCCAATAGATGCTTAACGCTCAATCCTCTTTGCTCAGTCACTTTCATAGTGTTCATTCGGTTAGCAACATTACTTTGTCCTCACCCCCATCTTTCTTCCACATCACTCTTACTTGCTGATTATCGTAGCTATCGACACTCTTCCCTACATACTTAGGCTCAATGGGCAGCTCTCGCGTGAAACGACGCTCAACCAATACAAGCAACTCTACCGAGGCAGGCCTTCCGTATTCCATGATACCTTCCAACCCCGCTCTGATCGTGCGACCTGTATAAAGGACATCGTCAATAAAAATCACATGCTTTCCTTCCAGCGAAAAAGGGATATCCGTTTTGCGCGCAATCAAAGGCTTATCATGGATCCGAAAATCGTCGCGATAGAAGGTCGGATCTACAACACCATAGGAAATACTTGCTTTCGGTTGCATGTCCCTTAATTGCTCCAAAATACGCTCGGCCAGCAGAACACCGCGAGGCTGCAGCCCTATGATAACCGTATTGGAAAAATCCTCATGATTTTCGATTAACTGACACGACAACCTGGTAATGATCAGGTGCAGGAGCTTGCTGTCGATCAGGGTAACTTGACGCATTTGGAGGGCGAAGATAATGCATGGGGAGTTCGATTACGAATTACGGATTACGAATTACAGATTTATCTGCTACTCGTACACGAACCCTTGTGATCAAAGATCATTGTAACTTCAGTCACTTATACCTTCCTTCACTTGTACTTTCTTCGCCAAAATTTTCGCATGAAATTCGTCTATGCAATCCTTCTAGCTCTGGTTATTAGCCAAAGCTCATTCGCCCAAATTCCGGGGGGATACTCCGTTTCTCTGGAGGCCTTGGAAATTCCGGGGGGTGTTGGTCTTCACTCCTATGCATTTGGAACCGCCAATGGCAAATGGCTTGTAGCGGGCGGTCGACGCGATGGTCTGCATGCTCGACAGCCATTCAATGCATTTCCCGAGAGCATGAATAACAATGAACTCTTTGTGATTGACCCACAGACCGAGCAAGTATGGTCGAGCGCAATTAGTTCGCTCCCCGCCTCTATACAAGAACAACTTCAATCCACCAATTCGTGCTATCACCAAAAGGGCGACACACTTTACATCGCAGGTGGATATGCCTACTCTGCAACCGCAGGGGACCATATCACATTTCCAAATTTGCTGGCTATCCCGGTGAATGATGTAATCGAACAGGTCATACAAGGCTCATTGCAAACAAGCTCCTTCATTCAATTGACTGATTCCTTTTTCGCCGTAACAGGCGGACGCATGGTACAAGAGGGTGCGCGTTTACTACTTGTCGGCGGACATCGGTTTGATGGCAACTACAACCCTATGGGAATGCCGACATACACGCAAACCTACACGAATGCCGTGCGCTCCTTTACTCCGATTCACAACAATGGCGCTATAGAAATCATAGGTGAAGAAACCCAGACCGATGAATTCCATCTCCACCGGAGAGACTACAATCTAATTCCATACGCCCTTCCCAATGGCGACGATGCCTATTACATTTCGAGCGGTGTCTTTCAGCCGAATGTCGATTTACCATACCTCTATCCAGTTGAGATATCCGGTAGTGAGATCATACCACGAACCGAATTCAGCCAATACTTAAGCAACTACCATTGCCCTACTGTCAGTCTATACGATGGCTCCGCAACTCACACGCTTTTCTTCGGTGGCATGAGCAGATACTACTATCAGAACGGATTGATGGTTCAAGATGATCAAGTTCCCTTCACACGCACCATCAGCATGTTAACTAGAAGTACTGACGGCAATTACACAGAATCGATACTTCCTGTTGAAATGCCGGGCTTGAAAGGGGCTGGTGCCGAGTTCATTCCGAATAAATCATTATTGCAATCGAATGCCAGTGTTATTTGGATGAGCGATTTCCAACAAGACAGTATACTGCTTGGATACATCTATGGCGGCATCAACTCTTCTTCACTTAACCCATTTAACTCTAATCAGACCTCATCCACATCTGCCGATGACATCATCTACAAGGTTTGGCTTACACGCAGTAATACGGGTGTAGAATCATTGCCTTCCGCGAGTAATTGGAATTCGCTGAACGTGTATCCGAACCCCACGACAGACGTAATTCGTTTCAAAATGGCTTGGAATCGCTCTGACCGAGCATACTTCTATTTAATCGATAGCCATGGCAAAACAGTAGATACAGGTGATTGCGATGCATGGAAAGATTTCAACGGTGAAATTGAGTATCAACTGCCGTCCACAATTCCTCCTCAGCAACTGGAACTGGTTGTCATTAACTCCGATAATCGAATGTGGAGTTCCTCATTCATTAAGCAATAAAAAGCCTCACGGACCATGGATGTATCATTCTGGAATTCGCGTTATGCAGCAGAAGAATTTGCGTATGGCGAAGAACCCAATCTCTACTTTAAAGAAAAAATAAACACTCTTTTGCCGGGTAATGCACTCTTACCAGGTGAAGGGGAAGGCAGAAATGCAGTTTATGCAGCACAACTCGGATGGGACGTAACGTCGTTCGACCCAAGCGAATCTGGGAAAGGGAAAGCACTTCGCTTAGCCTTAAACAGAAATGTACAAATCAACTACGAAGTATTTGATGCTGCCAACTTCCTTCAACACAACAACGACACATTCGATCTGGTCGGTTTTTGTTTCACTCACTTTCCAGGCACTGACCGCGCAATGCTACATCAAAAACTAGCTCATGCCGTTCGTCCGGGCGGGCACGTTATTTTCGAAGCATTCGCTAAAGGCCATGAGCGCTATAATGAAAAGCAACCCGAAGTGGGCGGTCCTAAAGATCCCGACATGTTATTCTCAGAGAATGAATTGAAAACAATCCTCGAAGGTTTTGACATTCTGGAATTGAATACAACGGAAGTTCAATTATCGGAGGGGAAATACCATCAAGGGCTTGGGCTAGTTGTAAGAGCCTTTGCTGTAAAACCTTGACTGAAGCAATTTCAGAACGATTGAAACGAATTACTCCACCATGTAAATATTCGCAGTTACATTCAACCAATCGCCATCCCAATGGCTTTGGACGATGCGCGCAAAAAAGAGTTTTCCGGCATCCATCAAACGGGAACAAACCAAATTGAGATTCGCCGGAACATAGCCGACGCGCACTTCATCAACATACAATGCTATCGCGTGTTTATCATACTGGTTGGCGGGCTCACGCTTCATGGTTAGCACTTGCTCTGCGACCATTTGATCACTAACCTTTTCTAAGTCCTTGGCGTAGCTGGTGCCTGCAACAGTAATCTCCAGTAAAAAGATTTCCTGTTTGAATGGTGAAATGCCACTCTGACCTTTACTCAGCAGTGCCAGCAATCCGGGAGTTATAGGAACTATCGAGTTATTCATCTTCTAATAATTCGAGAATAACTTGTTGCTTTAGAATCTCTGCAGCCACGTTGTCAATTTCATTTTGAATCTCCTGTCTGCGTTGGTTCAATTGCTCTTCATCGTACAACAATGCTTTCGCATTGAATGGAAAGGTCTGTTCCAACTTATTCATCTTATCCTTTAGCTCCGCTATGTTTTTTTCCAACTGCTCAATGCGTCGACGTTTTTCATCGGAAGAATGCGTAAGGATGTCAGAATTAACGCCTTCGTCCAGATACAGTAAGATGCTCTGTAGTTCCAGCAAGTTCTGTAGATCGTAAGCTGCTTTCACCTTTATAAAGAGATCCTTTTGCTCCTCCGTTTGGCCCGGATTCACATCGGGGTGCAGTCTGCGACACAACACGTAAAATACTTCCTTCAACTTCTTGGCATCCTCCTCAGACAGCAACGAAGAGAGTACCTTCTGGGCAGAATCCACCGCCTGCGACTGCTCCGCAATTTGCTTGTAATACTTCTCCAGTCGTTTTTCGATTTCCTGATTGATTGCCGCCCAATCGGGCTTTTCATTTCGATTGATCGCTGCCTGTATCAATGAAATCTTCATTTTGATGCGAGACAACTCTGTCTGACTTTCGAGCAGCTCCAATTGCATTCCCCCGAGCCTATCCAAATACACCGAGGTGAGAATAGGTGCCTCGTCTTCTACCATAGTCTTATGTTGAATATAGACTTGCGTGAATGCAACATGCAATTCCTGCAATCGCTCATTCAGCGCGGCATTCTCAGGAGTAACGGCGATGTTCATAGATGTACGAATGTAATGAATTAACCTAAAGGTGCTAACCTCAACAGACTTTTGGCAATTTGAATGATCAACTTTAAAAACACAGCTGTTTTTCTGCACTTCTCGTTGCCTTCTCACAAATGAAAAAAGGTTGGAAGCAACCGTGAACCCACTTTTGCTTCCAACCTTTTTTAAGTTGTTGCGAGATGCAATTACATCTTCACGTTATCCTTCAGGATGTAACCTTCTTTTCCTCCCATCAACTTAATTTTAACGAAGTCACCATTGTCGCCCAACATTTCGAACTCAGTGTCGCCGGGAACTTTGCTTACAACTGAAGCTCCTTTTTCGGGGCCTGCCAAAACATCATAACGATCTGATTTACCACCGCGTGTCTTCACCGCTTTCGCAGATGCAGAGTGTGCGTTTCCTGAGAGTTCATTTACAGGAAGCGTGATGCCGATAGAGGCAAGAACAGGTACTTCGTCCAACTTCTTCTGACCGAATTCAAGTTCCTTTCCGTATTCCTCACGGTCAATTTCTGCAGCCATCTTGTAATACTCAACAGCCTTTTCGAAATTGCCATAGGTCAGGTAAATGTGGGCAATGTTGCACAATCCTTCAGCACAGTATGGATCTGCCTCCACGATACTCTTGTAGAGGGTGAATGCACCTTCGTAATCCTTTTGATCCTCGATCAATTCCATAGCCTTCTTTCCCTTGATGGCGTGATCCTTCACCTTAATCTTGCGATAGTCAGGCTTCACTTGCTCGAAAATTGGAGCAACATAATCAGCAGCCATTTTCACCAGTGCATCAAAAGCCTGATCCACCAGAAGGTTGGTAGCTGTCATAGCTGTCCAGTTGCCTGTCTTCGCATCGTAACTTGAAGAAGACTCCTTGGTTACGTCTTTAGAGAAAATAGCAAGCACCTGACCTGTAGTTACAGAAATGATTTTCATCGATAGCGTTGCCTTCACTTTATTCACTCGACGTGAGCTGTTGTAGTCCATTGAAGAATTCCAATTCGTACTACCCGAAACAATCGCGTCAATACCGAGTATTTTACCAACTGTTGCTGCCTGTGAATCATCGATCACGCCCGACATACCCAATTGCTGTTCCTTCAAAATACGCTCCATCTCAGTGCGCTCCACGAAAGAGAAGATTGAAGTTTTTACGCCCTTTTGGAACGTCTCTCCGTCTTCCACTTTGAACATCCCAACGCTTACCTTATCGATACCACGCTGATCCTGCATCCACGCCTGAAGCAGTTGATCGGTAGTCTTTTTACCACGTCCATCGTAACGATCGTAATAGTAATTGTTGTTCTCTTCACCGAAATCGAGCACTGCAACACGTTTAACACCCTCCAGCGGTTTTTCTGGGGCTTTCAATAAGAAATAGGGCTTTTGCGCTTGTGCTAACGCTGCTAAGAAAAAAAGACAGCTCGTAATAAATAGCTTCATATTGGTGGTTATGGATTAATTAATGCGCGCAAAAGTAATAGCTATACACATGAAAAAGAGAATGCTATTACAAGACATAGGATCCAAGGATTCCACACCTGAAAGCGGCTACTTTTGCAGATATAACAAGCCCAATGGAACTAGACCAAATCATAGAATTCCAAGCATCACCACAAATGATTTCCAAAATTCTGGAGATGAGCATCCCGAAAACGTTCGAAGAAGGAGAAATCATTTTACAGGAAAATGCTCACATTCGATCCATCCCAATTGTAACGTCTGGAAGCATAAGAGTGATGCGCACGGAAGGCGATGAAAAAGAAATACTACTTTATTACATAAAAGCCGGTGAAAGCTGCATCATGTCATTCCTAGGAGGCTTGCACAACGACACCAGCAAAGTGAAAGCAATTGCAGAGGAGAGAACCGATATTCTGTTTGTACCGGTCAATAAAGTCAAAGAACTCATCAGAGAATTTCCCGAATGGCTCGACTATATCTTCCGACTCTACCACCAGCGATTCGAAGAATTACTGGAAGTAGTAAATGCCGTCGCATTCAAAAAAATGGATGAACGACTGCTACTCTTCTTGGAAAAGAAGGCGGATCTCACACAGTCAAAGATACTTTCCATCACCCACGAGCAACTTGCCACAGAGCTCGGTACTGCTCGTGTGGTGGTTTCGCGACTTCTCAAGCAAATGGAAGTGGAAGGTTTGGTGAAACTGGGCCGAAACAAAATCACTCTCGTGTAACAAAAGTCACTTCGAGGCATGCTTCCAAGCCGCATGTTTGCTTCATAAAATTATTCCTACCATGAAAGCAAATATGGGGTCCGCTGATCGAGTCATTCGATTGTTGCTCGCAGCCGTTTTCGCAACACTCTTCTTCACCGAGACAGTGAGCGGCACATGGGGCATTGTGCTCATGACACTGG
>Ga0315899_10008553_pt1 | contig 10967 bp, 7 predicted proteins | sample LakEriMetagenome_2_FD_203518 | JGI IMG/M metagenome (GOLD analysis project Ga0315899, IMG submission 203518) | Freshwater fungal communities from buoy surface, Lake Erie, Ohio, United States - Buoy 4 MA112 | ecosystem: Environmental > Aquatic > Freshwater > Lake | place: USA: Lake Erie, Ohio...
ATTGTATCCATTGATTGGCAGGATATTGGCCAATGCATTCACGGTCAACACAACCACCAATCCAATCAGGTTCAAAAAGGCATCGAACTTTGATCTCATATGATACAATTCAAATTTCCTTTTTTCATCTCAGCCATCGTGTAATCCATTACAAATTCCCTTTCTTCATCTCAGCCATCGCATAATCCGCTGCCCTGGCTGTCAACGCCATATAGGTCAAAGAAGGATTCTGGGTGGAAGTAGATGTCATGCAGGATCCATCGGTCACGAACACATTTTTGCAATGGTGCAATTGGTTCCATTTGTTGAGCAGGGATGTCTTCGCATCATGTCCCATCCTTGCACCTCCCATCTCATGGATGTCCAATCCCGGTGCCTGCTTGGAATCGGTTGTCTGGATATCATAGAAACCGGCCTTGGTGAACATCTCGGTCAGCTGCTCCTGATAATCATTTACCATCTTATCATCATTCTCATCATAATCAATGCTGATCTTCAACAAAGGCATTCCCCATTCGTCTTTTTGATCGGCTGACAAAGCCACATAATTGGACTCTTTGGGAATGGTCTCCCCCATCATGTGTGAACCCACATTCCAGGGACCAAGCTCTTTCTTTTCCAAGTTGGCTTTCAATTCTTCACCAAATCCTTCGGTATTGCGCTTGATGCCTCGGTTGGCAGAGAATCCTGCCGCATATCCTCTGAGAAAATCGGTCTCCTGCTTGAACACATTGCGGAAGCGGGGGATATAGGCACTGGTATGGGAACGTCCGTCTGTTTTCTTGTCGAGATGTCCATCATGCTTACCCGAAACCCTTGCACGGTAATTGTGAAAGGCTACATATTTGCCCAACAATCCACTGTCGTTGCCCAAGCCATTGGGAAAGCGACTGGAAGTGGAGTTCAACAATATCAGGTTGGAATTGAGCGCTGCCGCATTTACAAAAATGATGCGTGCAAAATATTCCGTTGCCTTGTGTGTCTTGGCATCGATCACGCGCACGCCGGTTGCCTTACCCGCCTTATCATCATAGATGATCGAATGCACCACTGCATCGGAGATCATGGTGAGATTTCCGGTCTTCTCTGCCCAGGGCAAGGTTACTGAATTGGAGCTGAAGTAGCCGCCAAAAGGACAACCACGCTGACAAAGATTGCGTTTCTGGCATTGTGCCCTGCCCTGTTCCAGGTGGATCTTCTGGGGTTGGGTCAAATGAGCGCATCTGCCATAGATGATATGGCGGTCAGTATAATTTTTCTTGACAAAGTCACTGAAATAATTTTCTACACAGGAAAGTTCCAAAGCCGGAAGGAATTCACCGTCTGGCAGCATCGGCAGGTTGTCTCTGTTCCCGGATATGCCTGCAAACTTTTCTACATAGCTATACCAGGGAGCCAGGTCCTTGTAACGGATCGGCCAATCCACGGCATAACCATCGCGTGCAGGGCCCTCAAAATCAAACTCACTCCAGCGCTGTGTTTGACGCGCCCACATGAGCGATTTGCCACCGGTCTGATAACCACGGATCCAGTCAAACGGCTTCTCTTGCACGTAAGGATGTTCATTGTCCTTTACAAAAAAATGCATGGCATCCTCACGGAAAGCATAACACTTGCTGATGACAGGATTGGCATCCTTGATGTCCTGCGGCACTTCGTTGCGATGGGGAAATTCCCAGGGCATCATATTGGTGGTGGGATAGTCTTTGAGGTGTTTCACCTCTTTGCCTCTTTCCAGCACCAGTGTTTTCAATCCTTTTTCAGTGAACTCCTTGGTAGCCCAGCCACCGCTGAGTCCGGATCCGATAACGATAACGTCGAAAGTATTGGTAGGCATAAATTTATTTTAAAGGGACGAGGGACAGGGGTTAAGCAGGAACACAGCCATGATAGCGACCAGGTATCATTTCATATACCTGAACCTTGGTCAGGAAAAATTCAGAGGAAGTATAGGCCTGAATGGTCAGCCCCTTGGTTGTTTTGAAAAAAGCATTGAGATCATTCTCTTCATCGATCTTGGCAAGGATGGTATCCAACAGCTTTTTTCTTTCTGTTGGATCAGCTTGGGTAAAATCCTTGTTGATCGTCTGTTGAGAAAGTTTCTTGAAGGCCTCCAATCCCTTGGTGAACTTCTCCTGATCTTCTTTCTTTTTGCAATCATCCACCATCATCAAAACAAACAGGTGCGCAGAAAGGTCTTTGGCGCCTGGACTGGTTGTTTTGGGGAGTATGGATTCACAAAGCTCCGCGAGCAGTGCCTCGTCTGCTGAACTGATCTTGATCTTTTTGAGCAAAAGGGATGATTTGCTTCTGTCACTCATGCAGGATGGCGCGAGGGCCAATCCAGCAGAGACAAAAACCAGGCTTTTCAGTGTCCGGCGTCGGGAAGATGAATACATATGGCAATATTGAGTGTACAAGTTAGAAAAAAAGCCACACTTGCGTGTGGCCAGAGCACGATTATGCTACTAATCATGGGTCTATAACCGATTTGAATAAGAATGATTGTTGATCAAATGTATTGTCTTTATGACAATTTTTTGTCATTATGAAAATAAATTTATTTGCTTATTGCAAGCATGAAACCCAAAAAGGAACACTTGGGACAAAAGATCAAACGGCTGAGAGCATTCAGAGGAATGACGCAGCAAGAATTGGCGCATGCAATCGGGAAAACAAGATCTCTTGTTTCATTCTTCGAACGAACCGGCAATATCAATCAATACAGCTTGCTGGAAATTTGCTCGGTACTCAAAATAACACCTGAAGATTTAGAAACAAGTACCCAAGTAGATGAGGGCAAAGGGCCTGATTATGCTCCATCACCTAAAAACCCAGAATTGCTGGAACAACTAAAGGAAGAAAACAAATTTCTGAAAGAAACCATCAACAACCAGTGGCAACTGTTAAAAGAGTTGTCCAAGGGAAAATGACCCATGCCAGCAGAAAAACGGTCTTTGCATAACCCCTCTTTTACCGATTGAGAAAGTACTGGTTGAGACCCCAATGGTATTTTTCGTCTTTGAAATGCACCAAAAGATCTTTGGCTGTGCTCAGGTTTTTCCGTTTCAAGGTTATGGTTTCACCCGCCTGAGTAGCGAATATCAGGTTCAGTTTCCCTTTTCCTCTGCTTGCTTTGGGATAAACAATGCCCCGCTTGTCTGAATACAATTCGAAATCATTGTCAGCCAACAATTCAAGGTTACAAATATTTCCTTTGAGGCTTTTGACCTTTACCTGCTGCAAGCTTCCCTGGTATTTGACAGCATCCACCAGAAAAGCACCTTCAGCACCCAGCTGGTGAAAACTCAACTCCTGCCATGTTCGTGGTATCGAAGGGAAAATCTTAATCCCCCTTTCATCACTCTGGATCAGCATTTCGAGCAGACTGGTGGCAAAGGCCATAGGGGTTTCAAAACAGGGACCGGCCTCTGCATACAAACCTCCCGGTTCAGCATGCCGATTCAGAAAATTATTCAGGTACTGAAGGGATTTATCTCCTTCTCCCAGCAAAGAATACATGGCGGATGCTCCCGTATAGGAATAACCGGCCAGTGCTGACGGCATGGAATGCCAATGATCAATAGAAGTTTGGGTGATCTTCCGGTGGGCCGGATCTGTCATGTTGAGCAATCGATAGGGATATATAGCCATCAAATGGGAATAATGTCGGTGAGAGGATGTCAGTTCCACTTCTTTTCCGATCATAAATCCTTTTTCATTTGAGTGCAGCGGTACCAATTTCTGCAAAACTTCTGTCCATTTGCTTTTATCAGGATCTTTCCATTGCAATTTTTCATTCAGGCTGATCAGTGTTTGCAATCCCCAAATCAATCCCGCTAGTGTGTAATGCGCATCTTCGGCATCAGCAAATTCAGGAGAATGAGATTTGGGTAAATGGTACACTCCTTTTTCATCTTTTGTCAGCAGGTGCAGCAGATAGTTGACAGAACGCTTGAGCAAGGGATAGATCTTGGCCCTCAATTCTTTCTCATCACCCCCATATTGATAATAGCGATAATAATAAAGCATGACCCACACCAAATTACCCGGTTCAAACTGACCCTTGCGCAGGTCATGCTGGTTCAGGGGAGCATGCAGGTCGAAACCTGACATCCTTCCTATGGCAGCTGCATCGTTTCGCCATTCGGGTGGAACATTATGGATCAACGTTGGAAGGTTGTTGTTGAGTTGGTTGAACAGCGGCCTGGTCAGTTCAAGGTGATTGGAAGCGAACAAGGGAGAATAGGTCAGTTGGGTATTGAGGTTCCACCAGATCCCGGGCCAGGGAGTATTGCTGGTGAACCAGGGTCCCATCAGGTCGATCATGGGTTTATCCTCTCGGGTAGCCGATGCCAATTTATACAGTTGAATCCAGTAATAGGTTTCCACCCGCTTATCAGGAATGGATATGAAGCTTTTTTGAAAGAATGCATTCCACCATTTTCTATGCCTTGCATGGATCCAGTCAAATGGTTTGCTTTGAAAAGATTTGATGGCAGCAAACCCTTCCGGTATCGCCAGCCCTTTTTCTTTGGTACTGAACCCAACGGCTACATCAATGATGTGTTTTTCTTTTTCAATGCTGTGTTTCCATACAGTGGCATATTCGCCATCAAATAAAAGCGGCTGATAGCAGATGCCATGACTGGCAGAATCCTTGAGTTGAAAATCAGGGTTGCGCTTGTATTGGTATTCTTTTTCAGATACTCTTCCTGACAGGAGTCTAGGTGTCATGGCCTTTTCACCTGTCCATTCACAGATGATCTTTTCGTTTCCCACTTCACCCAATTCAATATGAACAACCTCCTCGCCGGAAGGCACAAAGAAGAAAACCGAGAAACCGCCATTGCGGGTGATGACCTTTCCTCTTGCTTCCGCATTGTAAATGTCCAGAAAGATATCTGCTCCTATGATATCTGATTCAGACTTGATCACCATTTTCCCAATCGGCAATCGAGGTCTGGAAACCAGTTGTTGTGTGAACATGCTGTCGGGATAATGCGGACGCTGATCGGTCACATCAGACCTGCCGATATCAAATCGGATGGCTCTTTTATTTTCCCGATACATGTTCACCCCCAGTCTGCCATTTCCAGCAATGATGCCATCATAGAAATCAGTACCCAGGCTGTCCCAATACATGCGGGTATGTTGCATGTAATTTTTCCATTCGGTACTGTCGATGGGCTGTGCTTTTACCTGTGCACAAAGAAAAAGCAAAAAGAAAAATTTCAGTTTTTTCATTCCTTCTCAAATTCAATGATGTACGCTGAAACATATTCAGCTTTCGGACCTTCCATATCCTTTACAAACAACCTGGCTCTCTTGCCCAATTTCAAACAGGTATTCTTGGCTTTGATATCCTCTTCCGTATTCATGGGTTGGAGGGAAGGATACCACAAAATATGTCCGGGTTGCTGCAAGAGCAGTTTCGGCTTTGTCCATTGTTGAGCATTATCGCCTGCTCCAAGATCTTTGTTCTTGTTGAAAGAAATATAGATCTTATCTCCTACCCATTTTTGTCCCTCTACCCTTCCCATCATCATCACCCAACAATTGAGATAGGTATTCCAGCTGACAGACGGACCCCAATGGAAATTTCCTCCTGCCCTCGACGCTGCACCCCCTTTGTCTTCTTTGGAAATCTGCAACGAAGCAATGGGCTTTCCAATGCCATTGTAGGCTGCTGCAAAAGCCTTGCCATCCCAACGCTGCGCCTTTCCTTGCGGATCATCTAGGTCGGACAATTTTATTCTGGCGATACTGATGCATTGTCCGCTTGCTTCCAACACACTATCATATTTTGATGCATTGTATACTCCAGGATATCCATACTCGCCGTAAAAAAGATAGAGATGATCTCCACTGGCAACAGCTGAAGGATCCCCCACACCACCCGCAAAGGTCAGTGAATTGTTGTGCGGCTTGGGGATCATGCGGGGTTGCAGGTCTTCTACAAAGATCCCTTTGTTCTCCCATGAATGTCCGCCATTGGTGGATTTCATGATGCCGATGCGACAAACAGCTGCTACAGATTGCGGACCGGTCAACCCCTCAGGCCAAAGCGAATCAATATACCCTTCGCCAGTCTTGGGATCATAAGGAAGCGTCTCAGGATAGTTCTCGTTGTGATAGACCGCATAGAGTGTCTTTCCACTGGCATCGGTTGGCGATTGATAAACAGTTTCAAACCAAACGGCACCATGCAACCCTTTTTGCCCGGGTGGCACATTCGGCGGCATCTCCGGATCGATGAATTGATCATGGGGTGTGAGAAATACCTGATCGGGATCTTTGCCGCTGGCAAATTCCAGTTCATTGGAATAACCCCAAACAGGATCTTCGCCATATTTGCCAGGGAAGATCCTGAAGGTATCGCCGATCCAGGCTTCTGCCATGTTGCAATCGACGAAGGATTTAAAGAGAAATTTCTCGGAGGGAATCAATTTGAACTTCGGCTCAAAGGTTTCCTCCTGTTTCATTTCGCAACCAAAGAAAACCAAGGTGCAGATCGGGATCAAAAATTTGTACATGGCTATTTTTTTACAACAGGCTGAAATCCACTTTTTGCCAAATCATCAAAGAGCTTCTGCACTTTCGCGATACCACTGGCATCATTCATATCGTAATAATGATAGATCTCCATGTCTGTCCTGTGAATGCCATTCTCCTGAATCGCACCCTGTGATTTATATTCTGCTATGACCCAATCTGCGACGATCTTATAACTCAACTTGTCGTTCTCAGCAAAACGATAGGCCCTGTTCAGCGTGAACTTCGGAGCATCAGCCTTGATGCGGGTCTCAGGATACCCTTCCAGCATGCTGAACTCAGTGGGCTTCATGCCTTCACGCATGGGACTGCCTGCAATGATGATAGGCTTGTTGGGGCCCTTAAAACGCTCCACAGCTCTTAAAGCCATGAGCACTGATGTCTTGTGATGTCCGTGCTGACCGGGATGAGGCAACATGGTAATAACGAAATCATATCCTCTCTCTGCGAGCAGACGATCCATCCTGCTTTCCACGTAGGGGATGTTCCAGTTTTTTCCGGAGATATAGGGATTGATGTCTAGGGTGTACCAATCATCCGGTTGTTCCATGAAATAAATATTGCGCACACCCATGATCCTGCCGGCATTGAGGATTTCCTGCTTCCGGATCATGGGAAGATGCGTGCGGGCTACCACTGAATCTGTAAGATTCAATCCAAAATAAATGGCCCCCAGTTGTGAGTCTGCAAAGCCTCCGCCACCATCGGTCATCACCGCCATGTCCACCGTTCCCTTTAATTCCTTGGTGATCTTGAACATGGTAACCGAGAAGCCGGTTTCGTCGTCAGGATGGGCAGTAACGACCAATACTTTGGGGCCTTGAGCAAAAATGGTAGCGCTCATCATGAGCATGGTGACAATGGCAAGCAAGCGTTTCATGATATTTTGTTTTGGTATCATGAATATAACAAAAAAGTCACGAGTCGAATGGACCCGTGACTTGTATTCAATAGAATTGGTTCGCTTATTCTTTCACACCGGTGGTGATCGCTGGCGACTTGGATTCCCATTCACTCCGATCTAGTTTCTTCTTGGCAGGAGCTACTTCATCCCCGGACGTTCCATTGTACAATCTGCCATTCTTCATCACATATTGGATGGTATTGGAGTTTCGGATGTTTTCCAAAGGATTCTTGTCCAAGATCAAGAGATCGGCCAGCTTGCCAGCTTCCACTGAACCCAGGTCTTTGTCGAGACCCAATGCCTCCGCACCGAGGATGGTAGCTACTTTCAGGGCATCCAGGTTGCGCATGCCGCCACTCTGCATGGCCCAGAGTTCCCAATGGAAGCCAAGACCCTGTAACTGTCCGTGGGAACCAATCCCCGCAAGTCCACCCTGCTCCACGATCGACTTCATGCTTTGTGCATGTTTTTGGAAAACGTGTTCTTCGGGCAGGAACCAAGTAGCTCTGCGCCTTGACTTGGATGCCAGCTCTTCATATGGAGTAAAGAACTGCAGTTTTTTATCCGCATAGGGATTGTCGTTTTCGTAATAATAATTCTCTGCCCAGGGACCGCCATAGGAAACCAGCAAAGTGGGCGTGACGGCCATCTTCGCATCGGCGGTTACCTTGGTAACATCTTTGTAAAGAGGGAAGATGGGAATGGAATGCTCATGACCAGGATAGCCATCCAAAAGATTGGTCATGTTCAATTTGAAATCCAATCCTCCTTCTGTTGTGGGCATCAGCTTCTGGTTCTTTGCGGCATTGATGATCCACTGTCTTGTCTGCCTGTTGCCTGTCAGGTACATTTTGATGTACTGCGTATTGTAATACTTGCTGTATTGCTTGAGGATGCTTTCGGCCTGCGCAGAATCCTTCACGTTGTAGGCCCAATAGCCTACACCGGGGCCGGTTGAATACACACGGGGACCCACCATTTGTCCCGCTTCCACCATATCTGCATAGGTAAGCACATCCGTGGTCGCCGTTTGCGGATCTCTTGTGGTGGTTACGCCATAGGCAAGATTGGCAGCATAAATCCAGACCTGATTCTTGTGGATGCCCCAGCTGGGCCACATATGGGAATGCACATCCACAAAGCCCGGCACGATGGTTTTGCCGGAAACATCGATCACCTGTGCTCCTTTGGGTGCTGCAATACTCTTGGCTACTGTTTTGATCCGGTTGTTCACCACCAACACATCTCCCTTGCTCAGTACTTCATCGCCCTTCATGGTGATGATGCGGGCCCCTTTGAGCAGAATGGTAGCCTGAGGATTGTCTTTTTTGTAATAGACTTTCACCCATGTTTCAGCAGGGGTATATTTCGGATCTTCTTTCTTGGCCGGCGCTTTTTTGGTGGTATCGGCTGGTTTTTGATCGGCCAGCTTTTTCGCCAGCTTGAGGCTGTCTTCCAGCGATTCTACCTTGTTCAGATCATAAACAAAATGAGCAGCCCCGAGACTGAAATGGATCTTTTGTCCGTCAGCCGACCATGCCGGAAATTCACCACCCAATTCTGTCAGTTGTCGTGCTGGGAAAGCAGCACTGCCTGCATCTGCCACGGAAATGCTGATGGTCTTTCCGGTGGAGGGGATGGTAACACTGTAAATATTGTTGTTGACTTTGGCGATGGCTTTCTCTCCTTTGGGAGACAACCAGATCTCGCTGGCTGGAGAAGGAGGATTGTTTTCACGAGCATCATCAGAGCCCAGTTCTTCGGGGATGATACAAGCATCGATGGCTGGTTTCCCCTTGTGCATGGGAATGGATCCATAGGTAGTGATGCCACTGATCTTCGCATGAACCTTGGTATCGGTGCCATCCCATTGGATGGAAATCAAGCTTCCCCCTTGGTTCAGGTAGATTCTCTCATCATTGATGGAAAAATGAGGATTGTAGCGACCATTGGCATGATCGATCACATGCTCTTCCCCGCCCTTTGCATCCATCCAACAGAGCAGGTCTTCTGCATCATCATATCCAGGATCAAAGGCATCCCTGAACTTTTGATTGGGAGCATGCACATAAACAATGCGATCCCCTTTCAATGTATAGCGGGGCGATTGATACAATCCAGGCACCTTGGTCAGTGTAACCAATCCATTGCCATCAGGAGAGATGGCATGAATATGCCCGCCGCCTGCATTCCATGAACTAAAAAGAATGGTCTTGCCATCAGGGCTCCAGGAGGGTTGTGCTTCTGTAAATTCATTCTTGGTCAGGCGCTTGGGGGTTCCATTGGGATAATCCATCACATACAACCTGTTCAACACAGTAAAAGCCAGTTTGCTTCCATCGGGTGAAGGAACAGCATCGCGGATCTGTGTTGCCAAAGCAGCACTTGTATCCTTGATAGGATATTTGAACAGTACTGCTGGTCCGAGTTCCAACTTGGCATCCACTTCAAAGGGAATCTCATCGTATTTGCCCGTGTTGACATCGATCTTGTTGATCTTGCCACCAAAAGAAGCCAACAGGTGTTTGCTGTCCGGCGTAAAGGTCATGGCAGGCAAAACACCCGAAACGGCGATCGACTCTTGATCATCGCGTTGAACAGGATAGGCTAACCATCTTTCATCACCGGACTTCAGGTCCCTGATCACCAATCCTGTCTTGTCTTCAAAACGGGTGCCATAGACCAACCACTTCCCATCATCACTCAATACCGGTGTGAAAGCAGAACCATAACGGGAAGTCAGCTTGTTGGTACGGGCATTCTGGCGATCATATACACCGATCTGGTATTGCGGCAGCTGGGCATTGTAGTTCCAGGAACCCGTGCGAAATGAGTAATAAATGTAGCGGCCATCAGGACTCACTGCAGGATCGATGGTTTTCAAAGTGGCCGGCTCTTCGATCAACTGTGAGCCGCCTCCACCATTCACATGGATCATGTAGAGCTTGTTGATGCGGCGGCCCTTGGAATAAACGATGTACTTGCCATCTGGTGTCCAGTCGGCCGAAGGAAAATTCTGGTTGGTTTCTTTTGTCAGTTGCACGGTATCCTTTTTCTCGGTATCGATGTACCAGATGTTTTCGGCACCGCTTTTGTCGGATACAAAAAGGATTTTTTTACCATCGGGGCTGTACCTCGGATGCTGGTCGAATGCCAGTCCGCGTGTGATCTGCGTAGCCTTACCGCCACTGACCGGTATGGTGTAGAGATCTCCCATCATGTCAAACAGGATGGTCTTGCCATCAGGATGGATATCAACCGAAGTCCAGGATCCCTCGTTCGTCTTGAGATCGAACATGCGACTTGCCTTCAGGGGAAGGTTTTTGTAACGGGTGAAGCTGGTATCGTTTTGTGAAAAACTGTTTTGGCTGATCATGATCAGCAATAGAAAACTGAATAAATTTCTGGCTTGAGACATGGGTAATCATTTAATGTTCCGAAAATAGACAAATAAACATACCATGAGCTCAATTGTTGATGTTGACGGAAACATGAAAATGAAAAAATC
>Ga0315899_10008554_pt1 | contig 10967 bp, 13 predicted proteins | sample LakEriMetagenome_2_FD_203518 | JGI IMG/M metagenome (GOLD analysis project Ga0315899, IMG submission 203518) | Freshwater fungal communities from buoy surface, Lake Erie, Ohio, United States - Buoy 4 MA112 | ecosystem: Environmental > Aquatic > Freshwater > Lake | place: USA: Lake Erie, Ohio...
GGTGGAGTGGGCGCCACTCTGGCAGACGCGCCTTCAGGTACGCCTGGATCTCTTGCGCCATCTCCTGGAAGAAGGTGCTCGTCGTGCGTCCGCATCCCGGACACGACGTCACCTGTGGCGAGAAGGCACGAAGCCCGAGGGACTGCAGGATCTGTTGCGCCACTTCCACCTCAAGTGCACGGTCAGCACCTGGCTCTGGTGTCAACGAAACGCGGATCGTATCGCCAATCCCCTGGTTCAAGAGGTACCCAAGGGCGGCGCTCGTCGCCACGATTCCCTTCATCCCCATCCCCGCCTCGGTGAGGCCGAGATGCAGCGGGTAATCGCAGCGACCCGCAAGCTCGGTATACACGTCAAAGAGATCGCGAACGTTTGAAGTTTTGGCAGAGAGCAGGATGCGATCGTGCGGCAGTCCGGTGGACTCCGCGAGTTCGGCGGATTGTGTTGCCGAACGCACAATCGCTTCAATCGTGACGGCGCGTGCGCTTGCAGGTGTAGGAGATGCGGCATTCTCCTCCATTAATCTCGTGAGGAGCTCTTGGTCGAGCGATCCCCAATTCACACCAATGCGCACCGGCTTGCCATGATCAATCGCCACCTTGACGATCGTCTGGAAGTTCTCGTCGCGGTGCTTGCTCCCCACGTTGCCTGGGTTGATTCGATACTTGGCGAGAAGCTCTGCTGCCTTCGGGTGCGCGGCGAGGAGCTTATGGCCGTTGTAGTGAAAGTCTCCAACGATGGGTGTCGTGAGCCCATCATCCGCGAGGCGCTGCACAATTTCGGGGATCGCTGCGGCCGCTGCATCGTTGTTCACCGTAACTCGTACCAACTGACTTCCAGCGCGCGCAAGATGAGCAACCTGTGCCGCAGTGCCGGCAGCATCCGCGGTGTCGGTGTTGGTCATCGATTGCACCACAATCGGGTGGGCGGAGCCCACCATTACGCCGCCCACAGAAACGCTTGGCGTTGAGCGGCGCACTGGGCGAAGCTGATCTGGGCGGTCAGCCGCGGGGCGGGCGACGACGTTGAGCTCTCGGCTCATCGTTCTATCCCAAACAGATTGAGGATATCGCCAAGTGATATCCACGCAAAGAGGGCAAGCATTAGCACAGCGCCGGCGGTGACGAGCTGACGCTCGATTCGACGCCCATGAACCTCACCCAGTAGTCGACGGAGGAGGAGTGCTGCAACGCGGCCGCCATCAAGCGGCGGGATCGGGAGCAGATTCAGCACGGCAAGATTCGCCGAGAGGAGCGCGGCGATTTGCAGGAGGCCGGCAAATCCGAGTTGACCGGCGGCTGCTGAGACGCCAACCGCAATACCGATCGGCCCAGCGACACCGCCAGTACCGTCGGAGGGGCGGAACGGCGAGGTGATGAAGCTCCCTAGTGCGCCGATGATTGAGGTGCCCGCATCCCAGGTTCGTGCAGCGGCAACGCCGATTGCATCAACGAACGGACGTGAGAGCGGTCCTGCGCCGTCAATCGATTCAATCTGTACGCCCATATATCCCTGCCCCGCCGCCTCTTCCGCGGTTCTCAGCGTGATTGAAATTTCACGTACTGCTTGGCCAGGTGTTTCCACCGCGATGAGCACGGTCTCCCCTGCGCGTTCAGGGAGGCTTCGTAGTGGCGATTCAAAACGATCAAAAGTTTCTCCCTCAAGGCCGACGATGCGATCCCCCGGGAGTAGACCCGCTGAGGCTGCTGGAGAGTTTGGCTGCACAGAGGCCAGCAAAATGCTGGCTCGCTCAGCGAGTGGGCCAGAAAGGATCAGCATCAGCAGGAATGCGACCACGATGTTCATCGCGACCCCCGCAACCATCACCAGCACCTTCGAGGTGAGGGAGGCGCGCTCCCAGCCTGCAGGGTTGGTATCACCCTCTTCACTGCCGGCCATGCGCACAAAGCCACCGAGGGGAAGGGCGTTGATCGTCAGTTCGGTGCGTCGACCACGAAGCAGCGTGAAGAGACGTGGTGGGAAGCCGATGCCGAACTCTGGAACGTCAATGCCCCGAATGCGCGCGACAACGAGATGGCCCAGCTCGTGCACCACAATGAGTGGCACCACAAGGAGCACGAAAACAAGCACTGGTCCGGCGATGCCGGTCAAAGTTTCCATCAGGCGGCCCCACTCCATCGCACTGCGAACTGTGTCACCTCTTCATGTAGGTCAATCACATCCTCAACGCTCGCTGGAGCGGGACGAGTGCCAAATTGCTCCACTGCGTCGCGCAGCAGATGTGGGATGCCGCCCAGCGGGAAGTCCCCAGCAAGGAATCGGTCGACAGCTACCCCGTCTGCAGCAATCAACGCGCCAGGAGCGGCGCCACCTGCTCTACCGGCCTCTAAGGCAATCGCCAGCCCGGGGAAGCGGGTCAGATCGGGTGCAGCAAACGTGAGTGATCCCTGTGAGGCGAGGTCCACTTTCGGGGTTGTTGCAGCCATACGCGAAGGATAGCCGAGGGCATACCCGATCGGTCCGCGCATATCTGGGCTCCCCATCTGCGCCTTCGTCGAGCCGTCAACGAACTCCACCAAACCGTGAACAACGCTCTGCGGGTGGACCAGGATCTTGACCCGTTCCATGGGCACGGAGAAGAGTCGGTGCGCCTCAATCGTTTCAAGTCCCTTGTTCACGAGCGTTGCCGAATCGATGGTGATCTTCGCCCCCATGTTCCAAGTCGGGTGCTTGAGCGCCGTAGCAGGAAGTGCGGCCGCAATCTCAGCAGCAGTTGCATCCCGCAGCGGTCCGCCACTCGCCGTTAGCCAGAGTGATCGCACGCGATCCAGCGACTCCCCAGCGAGGCACTGCCAGAGGGCCGAGTGCTCTGAGTCGACGGGGCGGAGGCGCTCCAGCACATCGCTCCCCCGGCGCTCGGCAGCTGCGCGAGCAGCGCGCATCACCACATCACCGCCAGCAACGATCGTCTCCTTGTTTGCAATCGCCACCGCAGCGCCGGCCTCAAGTGCAGCGACCGTTGCGGCGAGCCCTATCACGCCGGTGGTGGCGATTAATGCAATGTCAGGCGCAACATCAAGAACCAGCGAACGTAGGTCATCAGCACTTCCCGCGAGAAGGCTACGCGCCTTCGGATGCGCGGAGATCAGCGCACCATGCTGATCTCCACCTCGCCCTGATGCGAGTGCAACAAGTTCAAACTGCTCAGGATGCTGCGAAATGACGTCGGCAGCCTGTAGGCCGATCGAGCCGCTTGCGCCAAGCAGAGCGACACGCATGCGGCTCACCCTACCCTCGCAGAACGAGCGCGGCGATGAGCGTCACAGGGGCTGCAAGTAGCAAGCTATCAATGCGATCGAGAACTCCACCGTGTCCTGGGATCAAATTAGAGGCGCTCTCTGCCCCTGCAACACGCTTAAAGAGCGATTCAAGCAGGTCGCCCGCCTCTGCTGCGGTTGCGATGACCAACCCCCAGACCAGGCCCCAGAGAGGGCGCACCTCTTCTGGGGTGCCGAGCGTGAAGAGCGGTCCAGCAATGAGTGCACCAACGACTCCGGCAACCAGAATGCCGCCGACGAAGCCTTCAAGAGTCTTGCGCGGCGAGAGAACTGCCGCCAACTTCCGTCGACCGATGGTTCGCCCCACAAGATACGCAGCACTATCTGCCGTCCAAACGATCGCTAAGAGCCAAATGATCCAACGCGCTGGAGCACCTCGATCTAGCGGATCAAGTGAGGCGAGCAGTGGAAGCAGCGTGAGCGGGCTGAGCCAAATCACGGCCGCCATCGTTCCGAGCAGGAGTCGCAGCTCAGGCTCCAACCTCTTCTCTGTCGTGCGTACCGCACGGCGAATCACTGTGCCCACAAAGAGCAGCAGCGTTGTGATCGTAAGTACGGCACCGAAAGCGGGTGAGATTCCGACGAAGAGCGGGCTGATCAAAATGACGCTGATCCAAAACGCGGAGGCACCACCAAGGACCTTCGTGAGGATCTTTGCCGCCTCTCGTGCAGCGAGAGCGATGAGGAGAACGGTTACCGCGAGCGTGCCGATTGGCGGGAAGAGCGCAATAGCAGCCACTGGGAGGATCAAGAGGGAGCCGATCGCCCGCTGCATCAGCGCTCCACTGCTCATCGCCCAAACCGCCGAATACGCTGCGAATAGATTGCGATCGCCGCATCAAGGTCCGCAGAACTGAAATCTGGCCACAGTGTCGCCGTTGTCACAATCTCTGCATATGCACTCTGCCACAGCAAGAAGTTTGATAGGCGCTCCTCTCCGCCCGTCCGAATCACGAGGTCTGGATCTGGTGTTCCGGCCGTGTAGAGCGCGTTTGCAACCGTCGACTCATCAATGCTTTCAGGAGCGTGACCGGCGGTGACAATAGTTCGAATTGCATCGACGATCTCAGTCCGACTACCGTAGTTGAAGGCCACACCTAGCTGGAGCTTGGTTCCGCCCGCTGTCTTTGCGCACGCTGCCGTGATGCGCTCCTGCGCCATCCTTGGCAATTCGGCGAGCCGACCAAGGAAGCGTACGGCAACCCCTTGCTGCAGCAACTCAGGGGTTTCGTCATCAATCACTTTGGCCAGCAGAGTGAAGAGCTGCGCAACCTCTCTGTCGCTGCGAGCCCAGTTCTCACGGCTGAATGCATAGATCGTTAGATGGGGGATACCGATCTGGACTGCGTGCTTGAGGACGGTCCGCAGAGCCTCTGTGCCAGCGATGTGACCTTCGAGCTCATCCAGGTTCCGGGCGCGTGCCCATCGGCGATTCCCGTCCATGATGATAGCGACATGGCTCGGTCCGCCTTCGGTGGGCGGGGTGCTGTGCACCAGCGGCTGCGCGTCAGCTGGCCGCCGAATGTCGGCGTCGGTCACCCTTCGAGAACCTCACGCTCCTTCGCAGCGGTCAACTTATCGATCTCGGCAATCTTTCCATCCGTCAGCTTCTGAAGCGTCTCCAGCTGTCGACGGGCGTCGTCTTCGCCAATCTCCTTGGCCTTCTCCGCCTTCTTCACCGCCTCTTGCTCGTCGCGTCGCACATTGCGGATCTCGACGCGAGCCTCTTCGGCGCGCTTCCCCATCTGCTTCACGAGGTCCTTGCGGCGCTCTTCGGTCATCGCAGGCACGCGGAGCCGAATGACGCCACCGTCCACGGCTGGGGTCATACCGAGTTGAGCGTTGTTCAGCGCCTTCTCAATAGCTGGAATCGCCGTCTTGTCCCACGGTTGGATCACGAGCAGGGAATTCTCGGGAACGCTGATCCCCGCCATCTGGTTGAGTGGCGTCATCGCGCCATAGTGTTCAACGACGACGCGCTCAACGAGTGAGGCGCTGGCTCGACCGGTACGGAAGCCACCGAGATCTTTGCTAAACGCCTCGATCGCCTTGTTCATGCGCTCCGTTGCTGTGCCACTCATCGCGTACCCCCCTTGCTGATCAGCGTGCCAACGGACTCACCGCGCACCGCCTTAAGAATATTCTCGTGCGCGTCAAGGTCAAAGACCACGATCGGAAGGTCATTCTCCATGCAGAGAGAAACTGCAGCGGCGTCAAGTACGCGCAAGCCGTCCACCAGCACCTGCCCGTAGGTAATCGCTGGATAGCGCTTCGCGTCAGGATGCTTCACCGGATCCTTGTCGTAGACCCCATCCACCTTGGTGGCTTTCAGCACAACCTCGGCACCAATTTCTACGGCGCGTAGTGCAGCGGCTGTATCGGTGGTGAAGTACGGATTCCCGGTTCCGGCGACGAAAACGACCACGCGCCCCTTCTCCAGGTGGCGTACCGCGCGTCGGCGAATGTATGGCTCCGCGACCTCATTCATGTCGATCGCGGTCATCACGCGTGTTGGCACGCCCGCACGTTCAAGTGCGTCTTGCAGGGCAAGGCCGTTCATCGCCGTTGCGAGCATACCGATGTAGTCGGCCGTCGCGCGATCCATGCCGGTAGCGGTTGCGGCGGCCATGCCGCGGAAGATGTTACCGCCACCGACGACGATGCCTACCTGAACGCCGAGTGCCGTCACTGCCTTCACCTGTTCGGCAACAAACGCGACAACTGCGGGATCAACGCCGTACTCAAGCTTCCCAAGGAGAGCCTCCCCTGAGAGCTTCAACAGAATCCGCTGATAGCGTGTGGTTTCGGTCATGCCGCCTCCACCGCCCCAATCATGTGGGGCCTACAGCTCCTCGCCGAGTGCGTAACGCACGAAGCGCCTGACTCGGATGTTCTCGCCGATCGTAGCAATCGCGTTCGTGATCAACTGGCCTACGGTCTCTTCGCCGTCGCGGAATGGCTGATCAAGAAGGCAGACCTCTTCAAACCACTTGCGCAGCTGGCCCTCAACGATCTGGGCGCGAATCGCCTCTGGCTTCTTAGCAAGCGCCTCATCTTCAAGGAGCGCAGTGCGCTTCGCCTCAAGGGCTGCAGCTGGGATCTGGTCTTGGCTCACATAGAGCGGATGAAGTCCGGCAATCTGCATCGCGATGTCTTTCACTAGCTTTTGAAATTGCTCATTGCGCGCAACGAAGTCGGTTTCGCAATTCACTTCAAGCAGGACGCCAACTCGGCCGCCGGTGTGGATGTACGAGGAGACGAGTCCCTCACGTGCATCTCGGCCCGCCTTCTTCGCCGCGGCGGCAAGACCAGCCTCACGAAGTGCCAAGACCGCCTTCTCAACATCGCCACCGCACTCTTCGAGAGCGCGCTTGCAATCCATCATGCCAGCGCCCGTGCGCTCGCGTAGGTCTCGTACCGCCTCTGCGCTAATCGCCATGATCGCCTCCTTACACTGCTGGGGTGGTGTCGGCGGCGGGCATTGGCTCCTCGTCAGGCGAGAAGCTCAATGTGCCGGTGGCACTGAGCGCAGCAACCAGGTCGTCCTGCACATCGGAGGCCTCAGGTGCATCTGCGGCGATCTCTGCGGCAGCTGCTGCAGCCTCTTGGGCCTCGAGTTCTGGGAGACGCGCGGCCCGAATCGCAGCCCCTTCAATCACCGCATCAGCAACGGCGGTGCAGATCAAGCGAATGCATTTGATCGCGTCGTCGTTCACAGGGATCGGGAAGTTCAAGAGATCCGGATCAACGTTGGTGTCGGCGGTGCCAACAACAGGGATGCCGAGCTTGTTCGCCTCAATCGCAGCAAGGGTTTCGCGGCTTGGGTCAATGATGAAGACCATTCCTGGTGCCTTGCGCAAACGACGCATGCCGCCGAGGGCGCCGCGAAGCTTCTCAAGTTTGTCGCCAAGCTTCGAGGCCTCCTTCTTCGACATGATGTCGAATTCGCCAGCCTGCTCACGAGCCTCAAGCTGCTCCATGAGGGTCAGGCGCTTTCGGATCGTTGTGAAGTTTGTGAGCATGCCGCCGAGCCAGCGCTTGATGACGTATGGCTGACCGGCGCGGGTCGCCTCTTCTTGAATTGGCGCTTGTGCCTGCTTCTTGGTGCCGACAAAGAGAATGGTCTCTCCGTTTGCACTCGCGTCGCGGACGGCGTCGAGGGCAATCTGCAGGTGCTTGGCGCTCTTGGCGAGGTCAAGGATGTGGATCCCGTTGCGCTGCGCGTAGATAAACGGCGCCATCTTGGGATTCCATCGACGTGTCTGGTGCCCGAAGTGGGCTCCGACCTCAAGAAGGTCGCGCATGGTTACTGGTGCCATAGTTCTCCTTGCACGGTTATTCCACCGCGGGACGCCTTCACGACCCCGAAGGGCCACCGTAGTGGGGCGTCTGGTTCCGCGTGCGTATTTCGCTCCCTTGCGGGGGCGGTCGTCCGATCCGGACGCCTGGGAATCCTAGCACGGGGCGCCGAGCCCCTAGGCGACCCCTCGAACGAGGCGAAGTCGCTCGCGTCCGGGGCTGCCGAGGACGAGCAGAAGGTCGATGCGGCACCCCTCGGGGAGGTAGGCGCGTTGCCGCCGCAGCGCGCGCATCTTACGTGCCCCTAAGAGCTCTGCTGGCGCGGCAGCACCCACGCAGGCACGGCGGCGCACCTCAATGGCAACGAGGGAGCCGCGTGGGTCTCGCGCAAGCAGGTCCACCTCAAGTCGACCAAGGCGCAGGTTGTGCGAGAGGATCACCCAGCCACTGCGAGCGAGGGAGCGCGCCGCGAGTGCTTCGGCTTCACGCCCGACGAGTGCCCGCTGCGCAGAACTAATTGCCACCAGCAGAGGCTCGCATCACCGCAGTACCAGTGGCGTTCCCGCGGAGTTAGCTACGGGACAGTTGACCGATGCGCGCTGCAACCGGGGCGTAGGTGCGGCGATGGTGTGGCGTCACGCCGAGTGCATCAAGGGCGGCAAGGTGTACGGGGGCTGGATACCCCACATTAGATTCCCAGCCGTAGCCTGGGTAGCGGTGTGCTAGTGCAGCCATGAGCTTGTCACGAAGCACCTTTGCAACAATCGAGGCGCAGGCGATCGCGTACACCGACTGATCGCCGCGAACGACGGTCGCGTGGGGCCCGATCAGGTCGCGGAGCTCGCGTGCGCTGCTCCCGTCAACGAGGGCAAAGTCTGGCGCCGCTCCCCTTCTCCGGGATAGCTGCGCGACGGCACGCGCCATTGCACGATGCGAAGCCGCACGCGGATTGATGCGCTCCACCTCTCGCGCTGATGCGGCACCGATCCCGATGGCCACAGCAACCTCTCGAATCTGCTGCGCCAGGGCGACACGACGTGCTGGGGTCAGCATCTTTGAATCACGAACGCCAGAGATCGGATCTCCTGCGGGCATCAGAATGGCGCAGGCAACGACGGGTCCGGCAAGTGGTGCGAGACCAACCTCATCAATGCCAATCACGGCACGGTCGGGATGTCCGTGGCGTAGCTCGAGTTCGCGAGTTGGCAATGTGCGGCCACTCGTGGGCCGCAAGTCGCTCACTCCGGAGCCTTCTCCGATGCCTCAGCAATTGGCGCCTCAACAGGTGCGCTCTCATCGGTCGCTACGTCAGCACTCACAGCGCTTCCTTCCGCGGAAGGAGCCTCGGCGACAACCTCGGCCGCAGCTGCCACTGCGGCCTCTTCGGCGGCGGCTGTCGTTGCAGCGGCGGCGGCAAGCACGGCGTCTGCCTCGTCCTTGCTCGCCTTCTTTGCGGCGGCCTTCACTTCGTTCTTCGCAATGTCGGTGGCGCTATCGCGGCGCTCTCGGAGCGACGACTGCTTACCTACGCGATCGCGCAGGAAGTAGAGCTGCGCCCGGTTGGATACACCGTGTCGGACGACTTCAATCTTCTCGATGCGTGGGCTGTGCACCTTGAACGTTCGCTCAACGCCAACACCTGAGGCGATTCGTCGAACGGTGATGTTCAGACCGAGTCCGCCGCCGCGCAGGCGCATGACGGTGCCCTCAAATACCTGAATGCGCTCTCGGTTTCCTTCAACCACCTTTGCCGACACCTTGACGGTGTCGCCGGTCTTGATGTCCGGGAGATCACTCTTCATCTGGGCGTTGGTCAGCGTGCGGATCAAATCCATGGTTAGTCTCCGTGGTGGCTGACAGAACCTGTCAGCGCGGGCGGTGAGAATAGCACAGGCCCTCTGGGGGCTCACCTCAAGACCCTTCGCTCCCCTTCGTGGGCTTGGCGAGGTCAGGGCGCTGGCGCTGGGTGCGGCGGACCGCCTCTTCACGCCGCCAGGCGGCGACCCCCGCGTGGTTCCCTGAGAGGAGGATCTCCGGTACCCCTACCCCTCGGAACTCGGCGGGCCGGGTGAACTGAGGATACTCAAGGAGCTCGCCGGAGAAGGACTCCTCCGAGAGCGATGCGGCATCGATAGCACCAGGGACGAGGCGCAGGACTGCATCACAAAGGACGATTGCCGCTGGCTCGCCGCCGGAGAGGACGAAGTCGCCGAGGCTTAGCTCCAGGTCAACGTAGGCACGAACGCGGTCATCAACCCCCTCGTAGCGACCGCAGATGATGATCAGGTGAGAGGCGGCTGCGAGCGCTCGAACGCGCGGCTGTCGTAGTCGTTCGCCGCCTGCGTCAAAGAGGATGACGGTCGAGTCTGATCTACGCAGCGCTTCAATTGCATCGACGAGCGGCTCTGGACGCAAGAGCATCCCTGCCCCACCGCCATATGGCTCATCGTCAACCGAGCGGTGCTTCCCGATCCCCCAAGTACGCAGGTCATGGCAGGTCAGCGTGGCCAAGCCCCGCTCGAGGGCACGCGCAGGGATGCTGGCGGAGAGGGCCGACATGATCGTTTCTGGGAAGAGCGAAATCACGTCGATCTTCAGCACTGGTTTGGACTCCTCACTCATACGTCGCCAGCAGCATGCTTCGCAGCGCTCTTCTTCGGGCGATGGGAAGCCTTTGCGACGCGCAGCGAGGCAACGCTGCCCGGAGTCTTCTGGGGTCCACGCCGACGAGCTTTCTTCGCTGCACGAACCGTGAGCTCCGAGCCAGTGAGATCGGCGACGATGCGCCCGTCGCGCGGCGCAAATTCCACGATTACCGCAGCAACGGCGGGTAAATCAATCTCTCCCCCGTCAGGCGTATGTACGACGTAGACCTCGGCGCCACCGGCGCGATAGAGATCACGAATCTCCCCAATGATTTCACCCTGGGGGTCACGCACCGTCACGCCAATCACCTCATCCCAGAGCACACGGTCAGTTGGCACCTGTACCTCTGCAGCCGGAACCGTGAGGTAGGCACCTACAAGTCGCTCGCCCGCCAGTCGACTCTGAACTTCGCCGAAGCGTGCGAAAAGCCCGGGAGAGCCTGGGGTCACTTCAAGCAGAGTGAGGACGCGCTCGGTACCTTCAACGCAGAGGCGCGCGCCAGGGAGAAAGCGTTGCTCGGGAAGGTCAGTCAGTACCTCGAGGCGAAGGGTGCCATCAAGACCGCGAACACCGCGCACTTGCGCAACGCGCAGGTGCGTCGTCGTCTCAGCCGATTTCGAGGACGTAGTTCTCTCCGGTGCGATTTGAGACAACCTTCAACAGGCTGCGCATTGCCTTGGCAATGCTGCCGTTGCGTCCGATGACGCGGCCCATATCCTCTTC
>Ga0315899_10008555_pt1 | contig 10967 bp, 13 predicted proteins | sample LakEriMetagenome_2_FD_203518 | JGI IMG/M metagenome (GOLD analysis project Ga0315899, IMG submission 203518) | Freshwater fungal communities from buoy surface, Lake Erie, Ohio, United States - Buoy 4 MA112 | ecosystem: Environmental > Aquatic > Freshwater > Lake | place: USA: Lake Erie, Ohio...
TGACTGTCTCGTTGCTTTATTCTCCGGTCCGCGTTTATTTCCATTTGTATAAGATTGTTAGCATGCGCTTCTCGTTTTTTGTTTTCTTGCAACTCTCTCGCTGCCACATCTGCTGCTTTAATTGAGGAGGAAAAGGAGGGCCATGCCATAGGCATCTCGAGTGTATATGGGTTCATTCCGGTGTTGAGATCAGTGTCTGTTGAGACCCATGGACTCACATGGGACATGTGAATGAGGATTCTTTTATATAAAAACGTTCGACCGCGGTACTGGCAGTCTGCGGCCAGTGAAAGGCGGCCTGTGTATGCTAAGACACGGGCACAGCTTGCTGCCGATGAGGTCACCAGCGCTTCGCCTAGTGGCGATCCCTATTACGCGCACTCTTGCTGAGGTTCTCCGAGAGGCGTTGACCGATGGCACGCTCTCGCTCCTCGAGGGCGCTGCTCTCGGCTTCGAGGGCCTCGCGCTCGGCTTCGAGGGCGTCGCGCTCTGCTTGGAGCGCGTCGCGCTCTGCTTCGAGCGCGTCGCGCTCCTGCTTCAGCTCCGCGTCTTCGCGCTGGGCAGCGAGCCGGCGCAAGCGCGCACGCGTTGCTTCGGCGGCTTCAGCGGCCGCGGCGGCCTCGGCGGCCTCTTGCTCCTCGTCTTCCGACATTTCTTCCCACGTGCGCCTGCGCCCGACCGCTTTGTCGCGCTCAGCGTACTTGAGTGCGCGCTTGGTGTAGTAGCAGGCGTGTGCCATGTTGATGTCGAAGTTCGCCGAATGCGTTCGCTCGTCTTTTGTGGCCCTCTAGTTCGCGAACGTTTTTGCTCGCATTTGTACCAGCGCCCTTTTGAGAACTGCCGCCTGGGCAAACGTCGCGGTTTCGCGACCCCTGGCAAAAGATCTGTACCAGCGCCCTTTTGAGAACGGCCGCCCGGGCAAACGTCGCGGTTTCGCGACCCCTGGCAAAAGATCTGTACCAGCGCCCTTTTGAGAACGGCCGCCCGGGGAAACGTCGCGGTTTCGCGACCCCTGGCAAACGGTCTGTACCAGCGGCGGCCAAACGTCGCGTTTCGCCTGCGGGCAACCCAAAACTCTCTGGAAGGGGCAAACGTCGCCGTTTCGCCCGCGGGCAACCCCAAAACTCTACAAACTCTACAGAAGGTTCCCCAGTCGCAGCGAACTCCCCACGCGCACATCGGCAGCATGGATCGCAGCGAGCGCAATGCGCTGGCGGCCGTTGAGCTTTTCGAGAGGATGGGGCCTCGTTCTGCGGGCTTGCCTGGCGGACACTCGAAAGCATCGCTGGGCGCCGCCGCGCGCCCCGCGCACGCGCCCTCGCACTCTCCCGAAGTTCTCAGGATACTCGAGAGCATGTCGACCGCCCTTCTGCAGATGCAAACACAAGTGGCCGAGCTCGCGGCAGCGACGAGCTCGCTGCCTCCCCCGCAGGACCTTGATCCTGAGATGTGCAGCGCCGCAACCACTCTCCGTGTCCTTCGAGCCTCGGCCCCCGCGTGCACGCACAGGCGCCCCGCGCGCAAGAAAAAGCGCGGCGACGTGGGCCGCCGGGTTAGCGTGCTGTGGGTCCCTCGGGACTTTGACGACGCACTCGAACCCGCGCCCGAAGACCTCGCGCCCTTCAGCGGCCTGGTCCTCAAAAAACGGGGCCGCAGCCTGTTGGTCAAGTACGACGATGGCTCCCTGGCTTGGGCCCGAAAAGACAAGCTCCTGAGCTTCCTCGATTGAGAGTGGCCGCGAAATATGCTGGCAGCTGAGCCTAGCTCTCGAGTGCCCAGAGGCAGCATGGCTGCCGTCGAGACATGCCACGTCAGCATACTGCCCACGTGGAACATTTCCACTTGTAAGGCGTCGATGTGATGCTGTGTACACATCGACGATGATGAACCTGGTGGATGCTTTCTTGCTTGTTGCGCTGGTACCTCCTGAATAAACAAATACAAATCTTGATGAGCAAAAATTGTTTCTTAGTATTTGTTTTCGTGTATATCAGAAACCTTTCGCACTATGCGCGAAGAGGGTGGATGCTGTTTTGGTTGTTGCACACTGATAATACTGGTGCTAACTCTTACTGATCTTTGGTTGAGAGTGGCCGCGCATTATGCTGGCAGCTGATCTTGATGATCACAGATTATTTTCTTAATATTCGCTTTGAAGCATATCAGAAACCTTTCGCACTATGCGCGACGACGAGGCAGGCATGCCCCTGCGAGAGGAGAAGGACGAGGCCTCCGCCCAGGCCTTCGGGGGTCTTCGCCTGTCTCCCCTGGTGCCCGAGCCTCCCCACAGGCCTTCGGGGGTCTTCGTCTTCGGAGCAGGAGGCGTGTCGGAGCCCCCCCCCAGGCCCGAGCCTCCCCCCGTGACGATGCACGTGTCTGGCGCACCCCTCCACCTCACACAAAAAACCTCAAGTAGGGCCTTCGTCTTCACGGCACCGTCTTCGTGTACACGGACACCAGCGCAGGAGGAAGCCGATTTCGCCGCGCGGGTGCGGGCTGCCGAGGTCAAAGACCAGCTCAGGAACGCCGAACACCAAGAAATCAGGAACAGGCTTCGGGACACGCTCGTGCGCAGTGGTGAATGGGTGGCGCTGGGTCCAGCAGCACACAGAGCGCTCACCGCGCCCGCCGCCAAGCAAATGCCGCAAGAGCGTGGCCGAGCACCCGCGACACGCGCAGCACTGGCATCCAGGCACGACGCCGATGACGACCAGTTCGACCAGTTGTGGGAATGGGTATGCCAAGAGCGGGCGCGGCTGGGGTACGCCAACACCTAAGCGCCCGCAAAGCCCGTGTCTATTGTGTCATCACACGGCAGGTCAGGCGCCGCGTGCTGTGGACCTCCAGCGCGTCCGAGAAAATCGCGAGGGCCGTCAACCCCGGGTTCCCTGAGAGGTCCAGCTCCCGCAGCGAGCTGTTTCCGCCCAGGGCATTTACGAGGGAAGCCCCTCCTGCTGCTTCGATGCCACAGTAGCTGAGGTCGAGCGTCCGCAGCGAGTCGTTGGCGAGCAGCGCCTGTGCGAATGCCCGCGCTCCCTCGCGGCTCTCGTGTCCCATGGTGTTGCCGCTGAGACTGAGCGACGTGAGCGTCCTGTTGACGCGCAGAACTCCTGCCAGCTGCAGCATATCTGCAAGGCAGAGTGCATTCCAGCAGAGTTGCAGCGACCTGAGCGAGGAGTTGACGACCAGAGCCTCGCTTAGACGAGCGCCGACTTGTCCGCCCTGTCTCCCCCACTCTCCGCGGTCGAAGGCATTGTGCGACAGGTCCAGCTCCTGCAGCGAGTTGTTCGTCCGCAGTGCTCCGGCAATCGCAATGGCGCCCTGGCCACGCATGTTGATGCATCGCAGCTTGAGAGACGAGAGCGAGCTGTTCATGCTCAGGACGCTGGCGACTGCCCGCGTGTTTCCCAGCTCGCGATTCGCACCCAGGTCCAGCGACCGCAGCGCGCTGTTGTCGCGCAGTGCTTCTCCCAGCTGGTAAATACTTCTGCGCGAGAGTCCAGTCGCGTTCAGATCCAGCGCCTGCAGCGAGCTGTTGCCGCGCAGTGCCGCGGCCAGGGCACTGCCCGCGGCGTCCCCCAAAGCATTGTCCGACAGGTTCAGCGCCTGCAGCGAGCTGTTGACGCGCAGTGCATCGGCCAGAGCACTGCCCGCGGCGTCCCCCAAAGCATTGTCCGACAGGTTCAGCGCCCGCAGCGAGCTGTTGCCGCGCAGTGCCGCGGCCAGAGCACTGCCGGCGGCGCCCCCCAAAGCATTGTCCGATAGGTCCAGGCGCAGCAGCTTCTTTTTATCTAGCACCCAGCCCAGCAAGTGGTTGTCGCGCACAAGTTCCAGAACAGCTGCCTCCGCGCTCTTGTCGGCCGCCGAGCGCAGGGAGCCGCGGAGTCCCAGCGCAGTGACTTTGTAAGCAGCGCTCAATTGTGCCAACAGGCGCTGCACCTGCGCGCCGCTCGAGAACACAAAGCCGTCCCGTGTCCGCACAGCCACGCATGGCCTGCCTCGCTGAACGAGACTGCGCGCTGTCTTGCACGTCTCGCACACACGCACCACGCTGCCCGCGGTGCCAAGACTTTCGATAAATTCATAGATTTCCAGCACATCCTCCAAGCTGGGCGCCATGCCTGCCTCCTCTTAAGTAGGCAGATCGCGTCCGGCGCTGCCAAATTTGCCCGTGTGTGATTATTCGGAGTCGCGGCCTCGGCCGGCGAATACATGGAAGTGTAGAGGATACTAAACTGAGTACCAATAAACAACACTCTCTCTCTTGAATATTAATTCTAGATCTTGTAAGCGGCAGTGATATACAGTAACTCGTTTCCTTCAAATCGCGTTTTTAGAGAGTTATACACTTCACATTTTTCGTTTTCCGGTATTTCCCGCCATAGAGCAATAAAATTTATTCGCATCCACCGACCATGTTGGAGATATTGAACCAGTTCTTCGACTCCTACTTCTGTCTTCAATCTCTGTGCAACGTCCTGTACAACAAGACGTATGAGTTCTTTATCGTGTAACTCTTTAACTTCATTACGATTTCGGAATATTCGCATGAGATCTTCCAGATTTTCAGCTGGGAATCCTCCGATTAGGCGTGGCATGCTCGGTGGTACTATGTTGACATGGTATTCATTCAAGGAATTTTCCATACGAAATCAAGCCTTATATACCTCGTTACTATTTTGAGTATTCACAGCTCCGGGCTCGGAATCCAGAAAACGAGCTGTAAAGTCCGGGTCGAGCGCCTGATCGAACCCGTGGTAAAAACAGGCTTTCATTTTCGAGAAGCATGCCGAAGCAGCCGGGCCGCGCCAAGACGCCGTGCCATGACGGGGCCGCGTGCGCGGATCCTCCCTTGGCACACCCGGAGCGTCGCTGGGATCTCTGGGCATACTACGAGCATCGCGTGACACACCCGGAGCGACGCTGGACATCCACGTCAGCGGACCACACAATCCGGCTGCAGCAGGCAGAGCTGCACCGATTGCAGCAGGCTCACGTGCTCTACCGCGAGCAGCGTCCCTCGAAGCAGGATGCTGACGCACAGGCGATGCGTCTCTTCATGTCGAAGTTCGGAGCCGCCTTCGCAGCCGAGCAGTTCTAACGGACTGTTTTGGCAACGTGCTCTAGAGCGAGCGTCGTCCATAGCAGTGTTTCCTTGCACGCGTGCTCCAAGAGCACCCGCACCATCTCTTGGGTCGCGTGAAGAACTTATGTGCGTTTATAATATATAAGATTGCAAGTTGCATGACCACAATGAGCACTGACATGAATGGTGAAGAGGAATCGGAATTAGAAAATAAAGGAGAAGGACAGCGCGAGAGGGAGGACAAAGAAGCTCGTCGGAGAGATGAACGTTTTCTGACTGAATTCAAAAGAAATATTCCGTGTTCTCCCCAACAGCAAAAACATGAATCTCCCTATATTGTGGAGCTGTGTCCCTGGAATCAGAAAGCTGACGAAAAGGCGTTCTTCAACGCTATACAAAAAGTCATGAACCGCATCTCTCAAAGCGAAAATCAGAGAGAGAGTGTGACGAAGGAGCTTCTGCACAGATTACTGATTTAGTGCAGCTATACCCATGCAACCCACCCGCTGATGGCAAGGATGGCGAATCCGTACACGATCCACGCGCCGCCTGCGCGCACCAACGCCACACACTGATGGTCTAGGACTAGCTCACTGCCGTGTAGGGGCTGCTGAAACGAGTATCTTTAAACTCTCGTCCTAATAAATTCTCACACAATTCCCGAGAACTGAGCTTCATTGTACGCATACCTACACGAGTCACCAAGAGAAGTCTACTCCAAAATACTAAATGGTCCATCGTCGTCCAGCCTGCCGCGCTTGCTGCCGGCCCCGCCCTCGGGGTAGGTAACCAAGGCGCCGTGCAGCGCACGCTCGACGGACTCCTCCATGAGGTACATAGAGGCGTCGCCGAGCCTGTCTGGGATTTTGAGGGCCGCCGACCCACGTCCGAAGGCACACTGCGCCACGTCCCAGTCGCGGAGCTGGGTGATGATGTGCTTGTCCACGACGTCGCCGGAGTCACCGAAGTCACCGAGGCCCAAGAGCAGGATGACGCGCACTGCGGCGAGCCAGCGGGTGCGAGTTTGGCTGCGGATGACTTTGAACGCCTTGCGCTGAGAACGCCTGATGCAGTCCTCAGTGGTGAATCCACCATGCAGCAGCACCGGGATTCGCTCGGGCTTGTAAAACACAGCCATAAGGCGGCGGCGGTGGAAGATGGCGAGGCGCGGGTCAAACGCGTATGCCCAGTGGCGGTGGAGGGTGCTGGACACAAAATGCCTGCAGTGGTTGCCTCCAGTACCTTGCAACTCCAAGAGCTCCGTCCACGATTCCCACGACAACACCTCGCTGTGGAGTATCTGGCACTCGTGCGCAAACGGGTTGTAGCACTGGTTGAACCAGAAGTTGAGCTGGCAGCTGTGCATGTAATCACGTTCGGCGGCCGAGGTTCCTGCCCACTCGACGGTGGCGCGGCAAAGGCTCCAGAGGAGGATCATGCTCGTGCCGATCGCGAACTACGTTTCTGCAAAGAGGAACGGATTTTACTGTCACATTTACTTTCGAACTTGTGTCGTATTTGCCCGCCGGAACCCTATTTTTGCCCTCGGGAACGAACAGCGGTGGTTCCGCGTTGGAGGCGTGTAGTAAAAGCCGGAAAGTCTGCTGCAGGCGTGTAGTAAAAGCCGGAAAGTCTGCTGCACTCCAGAGCCTTCTTTTGCCCTCCGGAGCGAACAGCGGTGGTTCCGCGTTCGAGGCGTGTAGTAAAAGCCCGGAGTCTGCGGCACTCCAGAGCCTTCTTTTTCCCTCCGGAGCGAACAGCGGTGGTTCCGCGTTCGAGGCGTGTGGTAAAAGCCCAGAGTCTACAGCGCTTCGAAATTCTGGGCGTGTGGTAAACACCCGAAAGTTTACAGAGCCTTCTTTTCTCGTCGTAAACACCGGAAAGTTTACAGAGCCTTCTTTTCTCGTGGTAAACACTGGAAAGTTTACAGCGCCCGGAGCCTTCTTTTCTCTTTTCTCAAACATCGGCACTCAGCACCGGTCCATGGCCGGCGCCACCGTCGCGAACGCGTGGCCTGTGCTGTTCGACGCGAACGCCGAGCTTGCGAACTGGCTCAGCTTCGGGGAGCTGCTCCGGCTCGGGCAGCTCAACCGCAGCTTCCGGAGCACGTTTGAACACAATCTGGGCTTTCTCTGGCGCTCGCGCGGCGCCGCGTGCGACGATGACGCGAAAGGATCCGCCGCATCCCGCGCCGAGCGCCGGCGCGTGGCGAGGCGCGCTGTGCGGTTCGGGAAAACGGAGCACGTGCGCATTCTGATGCCCATGATGCTGCGGGCGGCCGCGGAGCCGGCGCGCTTTCTGAAGCCGTTCCTGTTTGAGGCGATAAAAGAAGGCCACGTGCAGGTCGTGCGCGTGCTGCTCGAGCTTGGCGGGCCCGAGCTACCGATGACGACACGCGGCGGCGAGAGTTGCCTCATCGTGTGCGTGCGCTATCGCAGAGGCGCGCTCCTGGGCGTGCTGGCGGAAGCCGCGGGAGCCGCGAGGCGCGAGCTCTTCACGATGAGCACTTTCAGCAACTTCGACTACTCGAACATGAACTGCCTGCTCTTCTGCGTTTACCGAAGCGATCTGCAGATGCTCTACGCGCTGCTGCGGGCGGCGGCCGAGGCCGAGGCGTTGCCGGAGCTGCTGATGCTCACCACCGATAGCGGAGAAACCTGCCTGCACCTCGCTGTCGAGTACTGTCTCTGGCCTGCTGGTCTCGACGTCGTGCGAGCGCTGCTCGCAGCGGCTGGGCCGCGGCGCGTCGAGCTGTTGACGCTGCGTTCTGACACTCTGAATAGCTGCTGGATGAGCGCGGCCTCCGTGGGGAACGTGGAGTTACTGCACTTGCTGCTGGACGCGGCCGGGGACGCCGCGCAGGGGCTTCTGATGCTCTGCAACATCGGGGGGTGGAGCTGCGTGCACGCCAGTGTGAAGCACTGGCACGGGCCCATGTTGCGCGCGCTGCTGCACGCCGCGGGGCCGCGGCGGCATGAGCTGCTCATGCTCACGAGCATCGCAGGGCGAAGCTGTCTGCACACTGCCGTGGACGAGGGGCGCGTGGACGCGATAGGGGTGCTGCTCGAGGCCGTGGGGGACGGGGCGCCCGAGCTGTTGATGCTCTGCGATGCCGAGGGGTCCAGCTGCCTCCACCGCGGCGCGCAGCAGGGCAACGTGGCCGTGGTCCGTGCGCTGCTGGAGGCGGCCGAGACCGCGGGAGTGCTCGCGGCACTGCTGATGCGGCAGTGTGGTGCAGGACAGAGCTGTCTGCACGCCTGTGCGCGCGGGGGGTGCGTGCTCGTGGCGAAGGCGCTGCTCGGGGCCGCGGGGGACGGGGCGCCCGAGCTGTTGATGCTCTGCGACGCCGAGGGGTCCAGCTGCCTCCACCGCAGCGCGCACTTGGGGGACGCGCTGCTGACTCGCGGGCTGCTCGAGGCGGCGGACGAGGCGGGGGTGCTCGCGACACTGCTCATGATCGCGGGTCCTGCGGGGTTCACCTGCCTGCACTCGGGTGCGAATGCGATCGAAGGGAGCCTCGCGGTGGTGCAGGCGCTGCTGCAAGCGGCCGGACCCCGGAGGCTCGAGCTGCTGATGCCGCAGACAGACCACGGATTCAGCGCCTTGCACTTCGCTGCGAGCGGCGGGCGCCTCGAGGTTGTCGAGGCGCTGCTGCAAGCGGCCGGACACCGGAGGATCGAGCTGCTTATGCAGCAGACAGCGCACGGATTCAGCGCCTTGCACTTCGCTGCGAGGTGTGTGGACGTGGACATAGTGCTGGCGCTGCTCGAGGCCGCTAGACCCGAGCAGCGCGCGTTGCTGACGCTGACCAACACGAACGATAGCACTTGCATGGAAATCAGCGCGTTGATCCGCAACGATGCCGTGACCGACGCGCTCAATAAGGCCTACGACGCGTGTTGAGAGAGGCACGCGAGGCGTTTAGGACGTATGCAAATACGAGACGCATGCGGAGCGACTTCGGACACGGACAAGCGCGTTCTTGCGCGCCAGGCGTCCGAGGCGCGTGGGAGTGAGACGAGACGCCGGTTCTGAATAGAATCCGCGCTGTTTTTGGATGTTTTTGGATTCTCAACAAACCTTCTTCAGGGTCTTTGCGTGCTGCGGAGTATAGTACACGAAATTGGTCCGCAAGCAGAGCTCCACGAGCCTCAGACAGGAGAGACAGCCGCTTTCGCTGCCATGAATTTGCGGACCAGCTCTGCGTGCTCTTCGCGTTCGTCGCGAGCGGTTCCCGGGTCGTTGCGCTTCTCCCGTTTGCAGGTCGCGGTATCGTGACGCTTCGCCACGGAAGTCGCCGCTTGCTCTTCGTCGCGAGGAGCATCCGCAGGGATGCTCTGACTGTTCTGCACCACCAAGCGGGTAACGACAACCACCACAAAGAGTACACTTGCCAGGACGGCGTACAAATGCACGAAAAACAGGTGCGCAAAGCTGTGCGGGATCATAGCCACGAAGTTCTTGCGCTCGTGTTCCGGCACGCGTGTGAACTTGAAGCTCATCATCGCAATCGCACACATCACGTAGAACACCACAGCACGGCACATCATTTCCAGAACGCCGGGGCGTGTGCACGCCCCAGATGCGTGCAGCAGCGCCATGATGCTGACTGTCACGACCTTGGCCAGGAACGGGAGCCGCACGTGCACGCCACTGACACAACTGATAATTTCGAAAGTCGAGAGAAAGCTCCAAACGAAGTTCTGGCCCGTCACAAACATAGCCGTGCCTCCTGTGCACGAAGTCGGCAGATGGGCGTTCGGCTGCGCCAGCACCGCGAGAGCACACATGCATAGGTAGCCACATGTGCGGTCCATGGAATAAGACGTCATGGTGCACGCGTCAATGTAGACCACACACGCTCCAAAGATCACGACCACGTGCCACGGGAGCCACAAGGTGACAGTCAACCAGTTTATGAGGAAAATAAAACCAATGGCGCGTATACAGAGAGAGATGACAGGGATGTATGTGGTCACGAGCAGAAAGTCGTAGGAGTCTGCATAGGACTTGTCGCGAGTGGACATGGCATCATTCCGAAGCTAAGTATGGAATCTGACCGCGCGTGATTTTACACGTCGTCCGTTTGCGGAGCGTGATTTTGCCCGGAAGCAGCCGTCGGCCTGCTTGCCGCCCCCTCGGCGGAGTCCTCTGGGGCTTCCCTGGCCGCATTCTCGGCGGAGTCCTCGCACTCGGAGTCCTCGGCGTCCTCGGCGGCGTCCTCGGCGGCGTCCTCGCACTCCTCGGCGGCGTCCTCGGCGGCGTCCTCGCACTCGGAGTCCTCGCACTCGGAGTCCTCGCACTCGGAGTCCTCGCACTCGGAGTCCTCGGCGGCGTCCTCGGCGGCGTCCTCGCACTCGGAGTCCTCGGCGGAGTCCTCGCACTCGGAGTCCTCGGCGGGGTCCTCGCCCGCGGACACGCCCCCGGCGCGTCCGTCGCTTGTGGCACTGACTGAGTCGATCAACTGCCTCACTCCGGGGGGTTTTTTTTTTTTACTCGGCATCCAAGTCTTGTCCACGTGCTGGAAACCGTCGTCCTCGATGAACTCTATGTCTTCCCGAGTCAAGACTTCCAGCTCTTCTTCGCTACTGCTCTCCTCGTCGTCCTCGCAGCATTCGTCCTCGATGTCTTGAACGCCCAGTCTCTTTTTCTTCAACTCGCGCTCGAATTCCATGTCGATCTTCGCTGCACAGGACTGGAACACTTTGGAATTCTCTCGCACATCCTCCCATTCAAATATTTCGCGCATGCGCAACACGGCATCGTGAGCCGCCTTCCGCTTGCTCCGCATCATGAAACAGTCGTAGAGTCGTGTACCTCAGGCATGATGTTTAAAAAAAACACAGAACTCGCGTTTTCGCTTTCTATTTATTTAAGAACA
>Ga0315899_10008556_pt1 | contig 10966 bp, 10 predicted proteins | sample LakEriMetagenome_2_FD_203518 | JGI IMG/M metagenome (GOLD analysis project Ga0315899, IMG submission 203518) | Freshwater fungal communities from buoy surface, Lake Erie, Ohio, United States - Buoy 4 MA112 | ecosystem: Environmental > Aquatic > Freshwater > Lake | place: USA: Lake Erie, Ohio...
ATATTCACCATGAAACGATGCGCGGCGATGTGGGTGATGTGCCGGTTGATGTGCTGGCTACGGTATTGCGTTGTGAGAGATGGGGGAGGAAGTGAGTGATTGAGTGAGGGAGGGAGGGAGGGAGGGAGGGAGGGGGAGTGAGAGAGAGAGAGAGAGAGAGAGAGAGAGAGAGAGAGAGAGAGAGAGAGAGAGAGAGAGAGAGAACATAGACGCACACACACACACTCACGGACACTCACACACCACCCACCACACACACACGCTGACCGATGACCACTGTGCCTAGAAAGGTGATGCCGAGGCCCGCCAGGGCGACGGAGGTAGCGAGCTGCATCCTGCCGCCACACAAAATCTCGAAAGTCAGTGCCCCAACATATTTACTACATAAGGTCGCTATATAGAGGACTTTTCAGAATTTGTGCATCATGCCGCCGCCGCGCATGGCAGGACGGGGCATGCCTGAACGCATGCCCCGTTCAGGCATGCGTAGCGGCAGTGCCTGAACGGGGAGCTGCGCGCCGCCAAGGGCTGAGAGACCGCTCCTTTCGCTCATCAGCGCGTTTCGATGCCAGCTGCCCAGGCCTCGGAGGCGTAGATTGAACGTTGGGAGGCTGTTCAACAGACCGCAGGCGGCGCTGACGCGGGTCCTGTCTGTCCCGCTGCTTCGGACTGCCGATGTCCATGCTCGCAGAGTCGCGGGCGGGGTCGCGGGCCGGCAGTGCGCACTCTGCGACTAGGCTGCCCTCGGTTCCAGGCGCCATGTTTTCTGCGTCCGGCACAAAGGAAGGAATGAGAATGGAAAGAGAATGGAAAGAGGGCTCGGCGGCGGAGAGCGTGGGCAGCGCAGGCTCCATGGGGGACCCATTGCAACAAAAGACACCGAGCCGGGCGCCGTCGCGGGCGGGGTCTGCAGCGTCGGCGGCGGAGCTCGAGCGTGCGCCATCCCACGTGTCAGCTTATCTCGGCAGCAAGAACCACCCCGAGGAGGAGAACGAGCTGTTTCGCTTCCGCGCGATGATTCGCATCCTACACAGCCCAGAGCAGCACAACCAGAAGCTGCTGGATGCGCTCCGCATCCTGCTGGGCATGTCAGCCGTCGAGTCCAGCCTGGACAAGATGGTGGAGCGCGGCACCCTGAGTGGCGTGTTCCACATGCTGCAGCACTTCAAAGACATCGCTGATCTGTTCACACTCGAAGACCTCCCCCATACGCCGTCCGACCACTCCAACTCGCATCCCAGCATCCACCATCACACGCCACCCCACGGTGGCCGCGAACATCTGACAGAGGTGATTCAAGAAAAGCATTTGCACGACGTGCATATGCGTGGGCAGACCAAGCGGCTGCCGCTGTTCCCGTCGTACTATCAAAGTGTGCAAACCCAGCCCTTTTTTTCCAACCTCGACGACGGGCCTCTTCGCAAGCTCGCGCGCCCCCCGAGCTTCGTCACGCCCCTGTCAGATTCGGACCCCGACAGTCAGCCGCCGTCCCCGCTGCTTATGGTTTCTCCGAGGCCGGGCAGCGGCAAAGTCTCCAAGAGAGAATTGGCAGACAGGGCGGCAGACAGGGCGGAGATGCCGGCGAAGTTGTCGAAGGAACCGTCCCAGCAAGAGAGCCAACAACATCGTCCATCTCTTGGCGTGGCTGGTGCTGCTGCTCCAGCAGCGGCAACATTGCCAAGTTTAGGGTCAAGAGAAGGGACCCGTAACAGATTGAACCAAAAGCCTGAAAAGCCCAAGCACCCTCCCCCTCCACCGGTGCAAGTCCTTCTGCTGTCTTTGAAAATCATCTTCAACCTCTCCAGGTTGGACGAAAGTCATTTGCACATAGCTCATGGGAACCATCTTCGCTTTTTGACGGTTCTGCTGTCGCCTCGATGGCCAACAGAGGTTGCATCTTGCTTTGCGTTTGCAGAATTTTTTATTTTTGCGCTCGACTGTCGCGAACGAAGCACTGCCTTGCTTAATCCGAGTGAGGAGCGATATACAGTCGTGTGCAGATAACTTGTCGTGCCGACAAATTTCGGAAGCAGAAGCAGGGTGCCCTTTTAGGTCTCTTTTTAAATGCAAAGTCTCCAAAAGAGACCTAACAAATCACCCTGCATCTGCTTCCGAAAATTCTCGGCACGACAAGTTATCTGCATACGACTGTAGATATAAATAATATAATATAATAATAGATGAATAGATAAACGCCACATGCGCCTTGTTCCTCTCATCTGCTCCGCGAAAAGGAGTTGAGCTTACTATTGTTTTCTTTCCTCCCCCTCCTTCTCAGCACCGGATACTGTCCCTTCGCATCCTGGTGAATCTGAGCAGCCAAAAAAGCTTACACAACACGCTCACACATGCGCCCGGTTTGCTCTCTGCCGTAGCCGGAGCTTTGATCGAAAAGGATGAGTCCCGAACCCAGGAAGAAGAGCAGGCTCTGACGCTCGAGTTTGTGAGCATCGTTTCTTCCAGGCGTTCTTCGCCACCTGGATCGCCAGCGAGGGGGCAATCGCCTGCATCGCCTACGCGATCGAAGCGTTCTTCGCCGGCTTTATCGCCCGCGGCGCACAGATCCGGCGCCCTGGACGACGCGCACGCGCGATCGAATCTTGCTTCGCCAAAATCTGCATCCTCTTCAGAGTCGTCGGGAGATCCGGACACGCTGAGCTCTTTGAGTGCCACAGGCGCGGATGCATATAAGGAAGGCGAACTTCAATTCAAGGCGATTTCCATCATCTGCAATCTGAGCCTCAACGACGAAGAGGTGAGTTGAACCTGCGTGTGCTCCGTGCTTTACATAAGTGCGCTGCGTGCCGACGTGGCGTTGAGACCTATTTGCGCATTGTGAATTACAGGTTCCGCCAGTGTACCGAATCCCGTCATTGCTTCGGCTGCGGCTGTCAGAGCAGGGTCTCATCGACAAGCTAGCCGGCACGCACGGGATCGACTGCTATGCATATCAACGCCATGAAATAGAAAAAATGCTGTCGTCTCGTCGAAAATTAAGCATCCGCGAACAGTTGTGGGAGCATCATGATGTGGTTTTGGCGTTGATAAACACCGTCATGCACGGCTCCAACAAGTTTCGGCACAAAGTGCTCACAATGTTTGTCAACTTTAGCGCCGACGAAAACATTTCAGTTGAGATGGTGGAGGGTGATATCAAATTCATGGAGCCGCTTGTGTCATTGGTGAGCGACATTTTGGCTCCGCTTGCCGACGTGCTCGCTGAGAAGGTGGTAGAGGTGGAGGAGGTGGAGGAGGAGCCGACACCCGACCCCCGATACCTTCCAAAGGTTCAGGCGTTTTTCAAGAGCCGTTTTCACTCCATCTTCGAAATGTGGGTTTTCTTTGATCGCCACGGTAATTGGTCAGTATCGGTGCAAGATGTCAAAGAGTTGGGCAAGCAACTAGCGCCGCAAGCCGCGGGCATCAAACTCTCAGAAATAGCATTGGTAATGGATTTCAAGAAAATGAAATTCTTGGATCCCCACGAGACTATCCGTGCGATCGCTTGGCACGAGTTGCCAGGTGAGGGTAAAACAGTTCCGCTGACACGAGCGTTGGAGGAAGTCACCTTGCGCAGGAAAGAGATCATGTCGGAGATCAAGCACAAGATGAAGGCGATAAACGAAGTTTTCGTAAAGGAGCAGGCCGCCGTCAAACAACGTGCGATCAAGGAGCGTATAGCTGCTCGTCATCACGCAGCCCCTGCAACCACACCCAAATCAAAGAGGGTGAACTCTGATAAGGAGGCAAACATGCAAGATAAGGTGCACTCGCACTCGCCGCGCATCGATGAGACGCTGAAGTTTAGTAAAGAAATAGGCGATGGGGGGGAGGCTAAAGATTCAAAGCAGCATGTGACGTTTGCTGGTAGTGCCCAGCAACGTGACACCGGTGTCACCTCAGACAAGGCCCAAGGATCTGAAGATGCAACAGGTTGTGGTGGCGGCGATGTGGATGGAGAGCGGGAGAGAGAGGGAGAGAAGGATACATTGCCTCGCACTGGATCCGACGATATGGCTGGCATTCTGGATATGGAAGTTCATGACGATGATGATGATGACCTGGACTCTGATCTTGATTTACATGAGGATGAGGAGGCAATTGCCAAAAAGGCGGAGAGGAAGAGGTTGGAGACAGAGAAGCGAAAGCAACAGAAGATCCAACAGGAGCTGGTGGAGGCATACGAAAAGCTCAACAAAAATGACATATTTTCCCTAGAGATGCTTCTCACGATTATGCTGAACGTTTCCAAGGACGAAACTACGCATGAACGGCTGCTCGAAGAGTTGGAGGTGGTGACCGTTCTCAGACCATTGCTTGTTCTAGATCCTAACATCATCCACAGTCAGCCCCGCAACATGGCCGCTGAGCTTCTTGAAGAGCTTGGTGAGGACTTTGACTGGAGCAAAGAAGGATCAGCAGCCCTGTCCGACTACCAGCTTGCAAAGATGAGCAGGATTGCGGCGAAATGGCTGAATGGCATATTGCACGGGGCGTTCAATTCCTGGTTAGATTCTACGAGACTCCTCAAAGTGCATACCATGTCGATGCTCCATTGCTACAAGATCAACTCGGCCGACGCCCTGTTGCCTGCTGCTGCAGGCGTGGCAAACAAAGCGCTAGGTATAAAAATAGTAATAGATATTTTGTCCAGACGTCAGCTGGCGCATTTGCATGCGTGTGTTTGCGTAAGGTCCGCGTAATAGAGCGCTTACCTCTACTGACGCGTGCACCAGAGCGGTTCCTCGTGGACGGTAAAGGCGACGGTATTTGGCTTGGCAAGATCGGAGTGAACGCAGAGTGCATGCAAGCGCTTTGGGGTGCGCTGAAGGGCTGTGACTTCCGGGGGGCACCGCGCAAAATGCTCAACATCAGTGACCTCAGATACCGATATAGCCTAGTGCCCTTGGCGCAGGTGGATGTGTCGGAGAGCGACCTGCGTGACGAGGGTCTAGAGATCATGGTGTCGGCCTTGCTTGAAATGAAAATAGAGCTGCTGGTTCTCAAGGCTGTAAAGGCCAACTTGGGGCCCAGGGCGGGTGAGATCCTTAGGCGGTTGCTGGACGGTGATAACGACCTTGAAGAGCTCTCTGTCGGCGGCAACCGGTGTGTGTGTAAATATATACATGTGTGTGTGTGTGTGTGTGTTATTGTGTGTGTATGTGATTGTGTGTGTTTGTGTGTGTGTGTGTGTGTTATTGAGTGTGTATGTGATTGTGTGTGTGTGTGTGTGTGTTTGTGTGTTTGTGTGTGTGTGTGTGTGTGTGTGTAGGCTTGGGGGCGCCGGCATGAAGCCACTCTGCAAGGCGATCCGGAATCACCCAAACATGAACGTGTTGGATGTGAGCGCAAATTCGATCGGGGCGCCCGGAGGCGAGGAAATAGGCGCGTTGTTAACATCTTGCAAGAATCTCACGGTGCTAGACGTTTCGTGGAATGACTTCAACGGTTTATTTCGTGTACACCTGTTCTTGAATATGAATAGATGCAGATACACGCACGCGTACACATACACACACATACACACACACACACACACACACGTGCGCGCACACTTTTGCATATGCATATGAAAACGCTCATGCATACATATATGCGCCTGCACGCTCATGCATATACATATGCGCAGGCACAGATGGTGCATTTTTGCTGCAGGGATTGGCATTAAACAAGAGCGTGCAGATCTTCCGCGCTTCTTGGAATCGCTTTGGCAAGGTACCCAACCCGGAAGAGAAAAAGTGCTAAGCTCATACTCGCCTTGGTATCATACTTGCCTTGGTGGTATTTGCCATGGTCCCGGTTTCATTCACTGAAGACTGCATTTGCCGTTTGCACCTTGGTAATGCTCCTCTGCAGTGCATCTCATCCAGAGTTGCAATTTTCAATCCACTTTGAAACCTTCTCGAAATTGCTTTGGCTCAGAACTTACATTTCATCAACGCGGACCAGCAAACACACATAGTTTGTGTACAAATGTGCGTTGCGGGTCTGCATCTGAATGGACACACCATCTATACATCTACACACTAACTCGCACATCCGCGTGCGTAACGCGTACACGTGGGCATAGTATCGCTTACTGGCACGGGCTGTGTTCAGATGGCGCTGCCGGACGTCAAAGATGTCCTCGAGCGCCAAACTATCTTCTACGAGTTCGACATCCGAAAGTGCGGCCTTGATAGTGATGCACAGGTACGCTTAGTTTAATGTAGTGACGTCTGTAGTAAAGCGGTTGTACAGTAAAGGAAACTATCTTCTATTAGACGCACAGTTACACTCAGCCGCCCGTGGCCTTGCACACGTGCAAGCGTATATGTTGCCTAAACCCTAATCTAGGCGCGTACATGCTGACGAATCGATTTCGGGGATCGGGTATACCGCTGGCCCTGTGTCTAAGAGAATAAATTTTTTCGCAGATGTATAGGGACACTTCACCCCTACAAATCCAAAACAAAATACGGACCACACCACTTCAACGCTTTGAACAGATTAGATGTCTCCCCCGTTTTTGTTTGGAAACTTTCACCACGCGAATGATTATTTTGGAAAATAAAATTCAGACGTACGTCGAGAATAAGAGACCGAACCCTGTTGGGAAGCCAAAGACGCTGGAGCTCAAGGACACGCAGGAAGTGTCAGTAGCGACGTCAGGTTCAGTGTTTGTCTGTGTGCATGCCTGCGTCCGTAAACAAAGTGTGTTTGTGTGTGTGTGTGTGTGTGTGTGTGTACGTGTGTGTGTGTTTTCCGGCCTCCAACCTCCCACCCCTCGCTTCTGAACGCTGGACTGCCATGCAGGTGCAGCACCTCCGCTCAGACAGCGCGGCCTTTCACTATCCCAGCACAATCTAAAACAATCTGAGATCACCAGAACCCAATCCAGAGAGCTAAACACGCGCATGGAGTCAGAGAGGCCCGCATCCAGCAATACTGCTCCACAATAGCAGCTGCTCTGCCCTGCCCTGCCTTGTGCTTTCAGGGACGGACCCCTGTAGGAACCCACCCACACACATGGGTGACTGGACTGCACCATGAGGGGGATTTATGAGAGAGAGAGCGAGCGAGAGAGATGGAGGTCATTAGGAACTATACTCGGTATAGTTAGGAACTATACTCGAACGAGGGGTTATGACTATCCTCCTCCTCATATGACATGCATGTATCCTGCTCCTCATATGACGTGCATGTATCCTCCTCCTCATATGACATGCATGTATCCTCCTCCTCATAGGACATGCATGTATCCTGCTCCTCATATGACGTGCATGTATCCTCCTCCTCATATGACATGCATGTATCCTCCTCCTCATATGACGTGCATGTATCCTCCTCCTCATATGGCATGCATGTATCCTCCTCATACGACATGCATGTATCCTGCTCCTCAAATGACTTGCATGTATCCTCCTCCTCATATGGGTTTATGACTATCCTCTTTGATCGACTCCTCTCGTTCCATGTGTGAATAGTGTGGATAGTGCAAGAAAGAGCGCGAGAGAGTGTGAATAGTGTGGATAGTGCAAGAGAGAGGGCGGGGGGGGGGGAGAGAGCGCGCACGAATTGTGCTTCCTAAACCCTAATAATTTCGGGTGTCGGGTTTTGGTTTCACTGTCAGGGAGGTCCGCCCGAGCAACAGTGTTGGAAAGAGAGAGAAAAAGGGAAAGAGAAAGAAAATGAGAGGTTGGAGGACTTGATTGCAACGACGATTCCTCGATGGGTGGTCACAGGATAGAGTGAGAGGAAGAGAGAGAGAGATTCTATTAGAAATATTTGAACAGCAGATGCGTTGGCGTGCGAAATGTAATATACAGACTCCAGGAGTAAATTAACACATACAATTCTAGCAATCGCTTCTTTTCTCCCTCGTCTTAGTTGTACATGTAAACCCTTACATTAATCGTGAATAATGAAACCGCGACCCTGTCTCATGCCCCTCTAAATCCGTAGCTCTCTCTAACCTGTCTCTCTCTCTCTCTCTCTCTCTCTCGCTCATTGCCTCAATGGTCTTCCCCTGAGTACCTCCCGCCCAGTTGCATTACTACACCCTATTGTTTCTGGCGTAACGAGTGTGCGTCCAGTCGTATACAGATTGAAAAAACGCAGGAATCCACTCCGGGCTCCAGATCCCCTGATGGTTGGGATCAGATCCCCCGATGGGCTGGTGGTTGGGTCTTGCACCAGCCACCCTGGAGGTTTGGGTTCGCTTCCCAAACGAGAGGAACCAGGGAAAACAGGCGCACTCTGTGTTTAAGTACCGGGTTCCTCACGGGTCCCAGCCCAGGCTGCCTGCGGTCACTCCTGGGTTAAAGTGTCATTCCCGGCTCTAAAGTATGATGGATTACAAAAATCCTCCTTCAAACTTCTCTCTCTCTCTCTCTCTCGCTCTCTCCGTAGTGTGGCGGCCCACAGCTTTTCCTCGTTTCCCGCCTTTTTCTTTCACACGGTGTATATTACACGCTCCTCACACAAACTCTGATGACTGGCGATGCGGAGGGTAAAGTCTTGGCTGAGGAGCAGGCTTCCATACTTTTTGGGTTTAGGTTTCAGCGTTTAGGGTCTAGGGTAAGCAAGAGGGAGCTGACGCGTGGGCAAAGACTACGAAGGCCAACGTGTTGCTCTAGATCCCGCTTTAGTGACATGTAGTCCTCCTCATCATCCACGTCCCCATGCGTCGGGCCCTGCCTACAGAGCGAGAGAGAGAGAGAGAGAGAGAGAGAGAGAGATACGTACATACATATCATAGACGTCTGTGTGTACATGCATATGTGCGTACATATATATATATACATATGCGTGCGTGTGCGTGTGAATGTGTGTGTGTGTGTGTGCGTGCGTGCGAACGTGCGTGTGTGTATAAGGGCACCTGCATACGAGACTGGCTCGCTTGATGGAGAACACATTCTATCTAGAATGTGTTATCTAGAATGTGTTAGTATGAAGTAAGAGAACACATTCTATCTAGAAAGGCACCTGCATACGAGACTGGCTCGCTCGATGGCTCCCCTCTGCGACTCGCATGTGTTTCTGCAATGCGTGTGCGAGTGTGATTGTGAATATGTGGTGTGTGTGTGTGTGTGTGTGTGTGTCTTTGTGTGTGTGCGCGCACGTGTGCATGTGTGTGTGAGAGAGAGTGAGACTAACAGTAGTGAATAGTGGAGCATTTTGTTCCCAACGAAAAAAAACGCTCCACTATTCACTCCTACTAACCCGTGAGACGTGAGAGCAAGTTTAGCCACGAAGCCCCAAAACCGCAACGCAAAACACTAACCCCTGAACTAAAACCTAACCGATAAACCCCTGGGCTAAACCCTACCACCTGAACCCTAAACCCTAAACCTAAACCCCTAAAACCCCTAAAACCCTAGCCTTGCTCACCTGGAGCTCCAAACGACCTAGGTCTCTGTTGACACTGTACTAGGTCTCTTTTGACACTGTACTAGGTCTCTGTTGACACTGTAGTAGGTCTCTTTTGACACTGTACTAGGTCTCTGTTGACACTGTACTAGGTCTCTTTTGACACTGTACTAGGTCTCTGTTGACACTGTACTAGGTCTCTTTTGACACTGTACTAGGTCTCTTTTGACACTGTACTAGGTCTCTTTTGACACTGTACTAGGTCTCTTTTGACACTGTACTAGGTCTCTTTCACCTGGAGCTCCAAACGACCTGGTCAAACACAGACGGGGGACAGGCGGCAGGAAGTCCCAGAGCCACATAGCCGCCATCTGCTTGGCTCACAGTTTACCATATAAACACAGTTTACAATATAAACACAGTTTAGTTTACAATACACTTTAATTTACTTGTGCCACATCTGCGGCATCTGATTAGTTGACAGTTTAGATTACACCACAGTTGAAAGTTTAGCTTAACACCATTAGTTGACAGTTTAGTTTAGTTTACATAGTTGACAGTTTAGCTTACACCAGAGTTGAGTGTTGAGTGCCGCAGCGTGTGTTAGCACACACCATAGTTAAGGGACACCATAGTAGTTGAGTGCCGCATCGTGTGTTAGTTTGGGCCTCTGCCTCCCGCCCTCCCTCCTGCCCTCCCTCCCGCCCTCCCTCCCGCCCTCCCTCCCGCCCTACTGTCCCCCCATCCCCCCTCCTCCCTCCACCTCCCCTCTCTCGCACACACGCACGCACGCACACCCCACCGTGGGCGGGGCAAAGATGAGCGAAGGGTTTAGGGTTTAGGGTTTAGGGTTTAGGTAGCACACCGTGGGCGGGGCACAGATGAGCTAAGCCGTTTGCCGCATCTGACACCAAGTTCTCAGAAGTGAGTGCCTCTATAGTAGGTCTCTTTTGCCTCTATAGTAGGTCTCTTTTGCCTCTACAGCTCTGTTGCCGCATCTGACACCAAGTTCTCAGAAATGAGTGCCTCAATAGTAGGTCTCTTTTGCCTCTATAGTAGGTCTCTTTTGCCTCTATAGCTCTGTTGCCGCATCTGACACCAAGTTCTCAGAAGAGAGTGCCTTGGTGCATTCAATACATTAACACCAGGACAAAACCCTAAAATCTAAACCCCAAACCCTTCTCGGAAGCGAGTGCCTTGGCGCATGCTGCGCTACATCAAGGCAGAACGGAGAGTACTTTGTCAAAAGAGACCTACAGCAGAGTCAAAAGAGACCTACAACAGAGTCAAAAGAGACCTAGTACAGTACGCTACATCAAGACAGAACGGAGAGTACTTTGTCAAAAGAGACCTACAACAGAGTCAAAAGAGACCTATTACAGTACGCTACATCAAGACAGAACGGAGAGTACTTTTGGCTCATCTTTGCCTTGACTAGTGTTGCGGTATGTCAGTACTAGTAGGTCTCTTTTGCTCCCTAATAGGCTACTTTTCGCTCATCTTTGCCTTGGCCAGCGTTGCGCACGGCTTCATTTGTCAATGTCACACTGTCTGCAAGTCCTTGCAGAAAAGGGGGGGGGGTATGGGGGGGTATATGCGCGGTGGGGGGGTATGG
>Ga0315899_10008559_pt1 | contig 10965 bp, 11 predicted proteins | sample LakEriMetagenome_2_FD_203518 | JGI IMG/M metagenome (GOLD analysis project Ga0315899, IMG submission 203518) | Freshwater fungal communities from buoy surface, Lake Erie, Ohio, United States - Buoy 4 MA112 | ecosystem: Environmental > Aquatic > Freshwater > Lake | place: USA: Lake Erie, Ohio...
ACGCCGATGCGCGGAAACGCTGAGGATTATGCTGACCCCGACGAAATGGGCGGCGGGACCGTTATGGGCCCCCTCCACGCCGCCCTGAAGAACCCCTACGTCTGGGATATGTCGAGTGGAGATGGGGTACATCGTACGTTGCGCGACCTGCAATCGATGGGCATCATGAAGGGCAAAAGCAATCTTGACCCGTGGGACAACCTGCAGCGCCACCACATTGACCCGTTCATGCGCGAGATGCAGAAGCGCGGCCATGATGGCGTTGTTGTCCGCATGCCCGATATGCAGGGTGACCGCCCGCACAAGGTAACCGAAGTCGTCGTCTTCAAGCCTACCGCGATCAAGCACAAGGACGCTAAGCGCTTCGATCCGAACGATCCCAACATCTACCATGCGCGCGGCGGGGTGGCAAAATGAACAAGCACGGTCTCTATTCCAAGGCGGCACAGATTATCCGCAGCCTGCCGCAGGAGCGCGGGACGGCCGAACAGATGGTGGCTGCCGCCAAGAACATGAAGCTTGGCTTAAAGGAGCTCGAACTGCAGAACGCCGGACCCCTGCCCACCGGAAAGGTGACCCGCGAGCAGCTTGCCAAGCACTTTGAGGACAACCTGCCGGGTATCGGCATCACGCAGTATGGTGAGAACCCGCGCTACACGACCAACGAGGAAGACAAACGCCGGTCTGAGCTTCTGGCCCGCGACCAGTTGTCTCCAGAGGAAGAGGTTGAGTACAACCGCCTCAGTCAGCGGCATAAGAGCCGCCCCGAAGCCGAGACCTCGAGCTACAGCGAAGACGACGATTACTTCGACACGGCCGACACGAACTATGAGGATTACACGATCCCGGGCGGGAAGAACTACCGCGAGCGGCTGCTTCGGCTGGAAAGACCGGCGGGCAAGCCCGCGCAATACTACGAAGTGCACACCTCGCACCCGGACCACGCTGCGTTTGGCCAGTACGAGACGCTGGACGAGGCGCAGCTTGCCGCAGATGAGTTCTACGACCGGCACAACGGTGACTACAACACCACCACGGTGAAGCGGAGAAACCCGGACACGGGATCGTATCGCTCAAGCCACTGGTCCGACCACCCGAACGTGCTGGCCCACATCCGCATGTCTGACCGCATGGTCGGTGAGGATCGCGAGGACGTCCAACCCATCGCTGAAAAAATATCTGACTATTTTGATACTGGGGTCAGAAATCTTGGTTCGTACGCTGCAGACAAGGCCGCAGACGACGGCATCATTACACCCGAAGAGGCCGCATCGTTTTCGCGCCTCATGAACTTCCGTCTCAGCAAACACTTCTCGCGCCCGGGCATCGGTAAGAAGCTTTTGCACGTCGAGGAGTTGCAGTCCGACTGGGGTCAAGAAGGGCGTGACAAGGGGTTCTCTGACCCTGAAAACCCGCATGAAATTTTCAACACCAAGACGGGTGAAGTGCTTTCAAGGCACCCGACCCATGCAGAAGTTTGGGATGCATACCGCGCCATTCCCGAGGATCAGGCTGAAAATATTGACTATAGAATTTCTAAAGGACCACCCAAGGCACCCTACGTCCAGAACACCCAGCACTGGACCGATCTGGCGCTGAAGAACGTCCTGCGCGAGGCCGCACTGGGCAACTATGACGGCGTGGTCTTCACCCCCGGGCAGGCGCAGGCCGACCGGTATGGGTTGGAGAAGCAAGTTTCTCGCCTGCAGCTTATCCGCGACCCAGCAAAAAATACTTTTGGCACCCTTCACGCATGGGGTACGGACGGCCGAAAGTCGTTTTCTGAGGATGTCACGGACGAAAACCACCTTGGCTCCCTGATCGGCAAAGAAGTCGCGCAGAAACTTTTAAGCGCACCGAGACACGAGGCCGACCCTAATTTTGGACAGCCTGCCGGAGCATACGCTCATCACCTTGATGGCGAAGACCTGAAAGTCGGCGGTGGCGGCATGAAGGGTTACTACGACAACATCGTGCCGAAGAGCGTGATGGCTCTGGCCAAGCAGCACGACCCGAACATCAAGCCCGGCGAGCCCATCGACCTGAAGTCGGATGATGGGGACTATCAGGGCTTCCACCTGCCGATGACCGACAAGCTGAAGAACAGCGTTCTTGACAAGGGTTTCCCGGCAATGCGGCGCGGTGGGGCGGTGTAAAACCTAAACTTCACCAAGCGGTGACGATCTGATATGCTCGCCCGCAACGTATAGGGGGCTGAACCATGGCTGACGCCGTTAAGCGCGCACTCGATCTGGTTTCCGGGTATCAAGACCCGGCAAGCCCCAAGATGAAAGACTGGAACTGGCGTCCCCTGCGCGACGTTCAGGAAAGCCTTGGTGGCCTGCCGGAAATCCCAAGCCACGTTGAGCGTTTCGGTTCCTTCATGGACGAGACCGCGCGCCGTGCGGCCAAGGGGGGGCTGACCCCACGCGACCTCATCAAGGCCTATGCCATCACCCGGTCGTCGATCCAGCGCCGTGCCCAGACCGCAGACAAGGTGCGGGCAGCCGGTCTGGACCTGCCGCCGGACGTCACCGGGCAAATCCGCCCTGAGGGTGCCATGGGCGAGTGGCTGCACAGCCCCATGGGGCAGCGCTATCTGGACCAAGCCGAGCGCGGGAAGGTCGACGAAGAGGCCGTGGCGCATGCCCAGCAGGTCATGAAGCCGTTTGGCCTCAATGCCGAGATGGATGCCCTGCCTTGGGCGGTGCAGAACCTCGGCCCGCGCCACAAAGAGGTGTCCGATCTGGTCGCCCGGGCGCTGAAAAAGCACTCGAGCCCTGAAGAATGGCGCAATTTCTCCAAAGACCTGCGCGGGATCGGCACGGCCAAGGCCGGTTTTGTCGCTTCCATGCTCGGCCGGGGCGATCAGCCCACTCTGGACGCCCGTCAGGTCATCCTGCAGACCGGAATGCCCACCTCTGAGGCCAAAAAGCCGATGGCCAAGGCCGGATATGAGGCTGTTGACCGCCTTGCGGCCCGCCAAACCGCCCTGAACCCGAAGATGGACAGCGGTTTGGAGCCTTTCCGGCAGCATTTGACCCACCATGCCATCTGGGACAAGGCCGGGAACGAGGAAACCACCCACGACGACGTCATGCGGGCCATGCGCGGTGCCAAAGATGGCGGCCGGATCGGTTATGATCGCGGCGGGCACATCAAAAACATCCGAAATCACCCTCTGGGCGCAGCATTGCTTCGCGTTGCGGGTATCGACCCAAATCACAGCGACGAACAGGTGCAAGCGATCCTGCAAAAGATCGAAGCCCGCAACAAAATGGTCGTCAACCCCAATGAAATTTGGAAAATCAACGACCCAATCGAGAAAGCGCGCCAGATCGCACTGCTGCAGAAGTACGATACCGATGTCTCGCAGAACAAACCAACGACCGGCGGGTATTACAACATCAAGCAAGGCATGGCCCCAAAGGATGTGACGTCTACCGTGGGTGACATCCCGGGCGTGACGGCAAAGCCGATCAACAAGATGTCGTGGGAGGACACGCTGGTCCCCAGAGCCGGTGGTACGCTGATCGGCCTCGGCGGAGACCGCTCCAGACTGGGCCGGATGACGCACATCAACGGCAAAGAGCTGAAGTGGCCGGTCGATCTACACGCCGGTGTCGATTACATGCGCGAGCCCAACAAGGGTCAGGTCTGGGCGAACGCCAAGGCCCACGCCAAGGGCATTGAAAAGATGATTGCGACCGCCGCCGAGAAGGGTCCGATCCTTGGTGCCTTCCAGCCGATGGGTCCGCAGTCCGTAGACAGCTCGCACAACATGGCCGACGCGCTGATGGCCCAGATCGACAGCGACCAGATCGATCCCGCTGACGCCAAAGAGTTTGACGAGGCTCTCCGCGCCGGTCTGCACTCCCCGAACAAAAGCGACCGCGAAGCATACGCGCGGCAAATGGAAAACTGGCCCGGCATCATGAATGCCAAGGAGGCCAGCGAGTTCATGCGACCCGAAACAGGCTTCCCGGGCACTGGTAGGGCGGCGCTCGCAAAGTTCATGGACAAAAGCTACTGGCGTGACCGTGGCTTTCCGCATGTGGGGCAGACGCGCGCCGCCATCACTGAGCCTGAGCTTCTGGATGCTCGCGGAAACATGGTTGGGCACAGGACTGTCGAGCTTGACCCCGAGGAGATGATCCGCAACGTACGAAACAGCGGCTTCATTCACTCGACGTACACCGAACCAACCGGCGGCAGATATGTCTCTGACGTTCCGCTCCTCCCGCGCCCGGATGTGTTTGCTGAACACGAGACGGCAATGCTCGCGAAGAACATCAGCGGGGGCCACACGGTCCACCCATACGCCCCCACCAACCTCGGCCGGGCGACGTACCGAAAGATGACCGAGGAGCAGAAGCCTTGGGGCAACATCAACCAAGAAATGATCGACCGCACCGGCATGGCGACAGAGCGCATGAAGCGCTACGGTTTCAACACCGGCGGCTCGGTCCATGCTGACCCCACCGAGGCCCAGAAAGAGGCTGGAAACTACAAGAAGCACCACATTAGCTTCCAAGGCCTGCCGATCAGCATCGAGAACCCCAAGGGGACGCTGCGCAAGGGCGACGGCTGGAAGGTGCGTGTTCCGTACGATTACGGGTACATCAAGCGCACCGAGGGCGCTGACGGTGACCACGTCGACGTGTGCATTGGCCCGGACGCTGAAAGCGATCACGTCTTCATCGTCGACCAGCAGGACCACCGCACCGGCGACTTTGACGAGCACAAAGTCATGCTGGGTTATCGCACTCGCGAGGGCGCAACCAAGGCCTATCACGCCGGTTTTTCCGACGGCAAAGGTCCGGATCGCATGCGAGCAATGGTACGCATGTCCATGAAAGAATTCAAGAATTGGCTAAAGACCTGCGACACCAAGAAACCCGTCCGGAGCCAAGGCCACATCGACCGTGCATTGTCGATGACTTCGCGCTATAATGCACGTCACGACCGGGACGCCGGATAACCTCGAGGAGAACGCAATGGACGCCAAAAGCCTACGCGCGGCGATGAAGGAGAAGGCCAAGCGCCTTGCCTCCTCCTCGTCCGAAAAAGTCGATAGCTCGACTTTCACCCCAGCCGAACCGATGAACGCAGACGTGAAGACGGGTATGCGCCCGATCTCGCGCCGCGCTTTCAAAGCCGGTGGCAAAGTCGAAGGCGGCGAGAACGCCCGCCGCGCTGACCGCACCCCGCGCGGATTTCAGGAGAAGGTTGGCCTCGCCAACACGAACCAGAAGGACGCCAACGAAGAGCGCGAAGGCAAGAAGCACATCGGTGCCCTCAAGACTGGCGGCCGCGTCAAGAAGATGGGCGGCGGAGTGCTGGAACCCAAGGGCGAAGGCAAGTTGAATACCGGCCTGAACCCATATGAGGCTCTGCCGAAGCCTGACGGCAACCCCTTTAAGCCCGGCCCGGATCAGGTCAAAAAGGGCAACGACCTGATGCGCGAAGAGCAGCGCCGCGAGGGCGACATGACCCGTCGCAAAGACGGTGGTCGTACCAAGGACCGCCCCGGACTGGCCTATTTTGATGCTGATGCCGCAAATCGTGCTTATGGCGACACCACCCGCCGCAAGGACGGTGGTCGTACCGCCAAGAAGAACGGCGGCATGGCCTGCGGCTCGGATCAGGACGCGATCTCTTCGGCTGGCCCCGATGAAGGCGGCCGCGAGCCCAAGAAGCGTGGCGGTAAGGCCATGGGCGGCGGCATGCACATGATGCCCGACGGCGGCATGATGGCCAACAAGGCGCACGGCATGAAGAAGGGCGGCATGGTCGAAGGCTCTGCCAAGGACAAGCGCGAAGACAAAATGCTTGCCAAGAAGCACGGCATGTCGATGAAGGAGTGGGAAGCCTCTCCGGAAGACAAGAAGCACGACGCGCCGAAGAAGAAGTCTGGCGGCGGCCTCTATGCCAACATCCACGCCAAGCGTGAGCGCATTGAAGACGGCTCGAAAGAGAAGATGCGCAAGCCGGGCTCCAAGGGTGCACCGACTGCCGAGGCCTTCAAAGCTTCCGAGCGCACCGCGCGCAAGGACGGTGGCCGCACCGGCAAGGGCAAGACCAACATCAACATCATCATCTCGCCCCGGCACGATGGTGATATGGGCACCATGGCACCCCGTCAGGCTCCGATGCCTGCACCGATGCCGCGCCCCGCGATGCCCATGCCGATGCCTGCAGCGGCTCCCGCACCCATGCCGCACCCCGGCGGTATGCCTCCGGGCCTTGGCGCTGCACTGGCTGGCGCAGCTGGCGCAGGCCCCGTGCCTCCGATGCCGGGTGGTATGCCTCCCATGGCTCGTAAGGACGGTGGCAAGGTCTACCCAAAGATGCGCTTCGGCGCTGGCTCAGGCGAAGGTCGCCTTGAGAAGATTGAGAAGTACGGCAAAAACGCCTAACTCTCTGGTGGTCCCCGGCAACACCTCCCTCTGCCGGGGACCCCACCAATACAACGGATGATGATAAACATGATGACGACGATGGACGCCTTTCGGCGCGAGCTTACCAAGCTCATTGAAGACCGTAGGAAAAACATGATCGAGAATGTGACGTCTGGTCTTGCGATCACGACGCACGATCAATACCGTGAGTACGTCGGTCGGCTCTCGGAACAGAGAGAAATCATTGATTTGATGGATGAGGCCGAAACCAACGTGAACAAGAGATAGGACAATCATGCCGCATATGATTATGAGCCACGAAGACGACCCCAAGAACAAAATTCTTGAGGATTTGGGCGATCTTTCCGAGATCGAACTGTTCCACAACCAAGTGCTGCTGGCCGTCTACCTGCGCCCGCAGAAGACCAAGTCGGGTCTGTACCTGACCGACAAACACGTCGACGAAGACCGTCACCAGTCCAAGGTCGGCCTTCTGGTCAAGAGCGGGCCGCAGGCGTTCGAGCAGGACGGCAACTGGTTCTCTGGCCTGAACTTCTCAGACCACGACTGGTTGGTGTTCCGCCCGTCTGACGGCTGGTCGATCACCGTGAACGGTGTGCTCTGCCGCATCTTCGACGACATCAACATTCGGGGCCGCGTTCCGCACCCTGACGCAGTCTGGTAATGGAGGCCAACATGTCCGATCAGGAACAAGCCGAAGACCTCGAGGTCCAACTGGACATCGAAGAGGAAGAGGAGCAGTCCGAGGCTCCGGAGATCGTAAAGCCTGAGGAAGGCGTTGACGAACTCAAGCGCCAGCTGGACGCAGAGCGCGCCCGCAGGATGGATGCCGAGCGCAAAGCCCACGAGGCTGGCGAGCGCGAGCGTATGGCCCGCAACGACAAGGACGACAGCGATATCCAGCTGGTGGCCAACGCCATCCAGACGCTGAACCGTGACAGCGAAATCCTGAAGGCCAACTATGCGATGGCCCTCAAGAACGGCGACTTCACAAAGGCCGCCGAGATCAACAGCGAGATGAACGAGACCGCAGCGCAGCTTCAGCAGCTGAACAACGGTCTTGAGGCGATGAAGGCCAAGCCGAAGGCTCAGCCCCAGCCGCCGCGCAGCTCTGACCCCGTGGAGGCGTTTGCGGCGCAACTGACCCCACGGTCGGCCGACTGGGTTCGTGCGCACCCCGAGTTCGTCAAGGACGCCCGCCTGAACCGCAAGATGATTGCGGCTCACGAGCTGGCTGTCGCTGACGGCTACACCCCGGACACCGACGGGTACTTCTCGGCAATCGAGCAGACCCTGAAGGTGAGCCAGCCTAAGGCGCAGCCTGAAGAGGATGCATCCGCATCTGCAGCCAAGGTCACCCAGCGCCGTGACGCAGCCCCTGCGGCCGCTCCCGTGAGCCGTGGCGGGTCCAACCGCAGCAATGTCGTCCGGTTGACGGCGGCAGAGCGCGAGATGGCAGAGATGATGAACATGAAGCCCGAGGACTACGCCAAGAACAAGATGGCGCTCCAGAAAGAAGGTAAACTGCAATGAGCACTGAGTTTGAAAAGGTCCGTCCCACCATGCGTCCCAACGCCAAGGCCGAGGAAAGCCCCCGCGACCGCGCAGCCCGCAAGGCCGCAGAGCTTCGCTCTCACCGTGACGGCAACCTCGACGACGGCACCGACGAATTCTACGTCGAGCCCGGCGTCATCCCTGACGGCTGGACCTACGAGTGGAAGACCAAGACCATTCTGGGCGCGGAAGACCCGGCACACCAAGTCAAGCTGGCCCGTGACGGCTGGGAGGCTGTGCCTGCAAGCCGCCACCCCGAGATGATGCCCGCTGGTTACAAGGGCGTAGAGATCACCCGCAAGGGCATGGTCCTGATGGAGCGTCCCGCAGAGATCACGGAAGAGGTTCGCCAGATCGAACTCCGCCGCGCCCGCCTGCAGGTTCGCGCCAAGGAAGAGCAGCTCTCCGCAGCCCCGGCTGGCCAGTTCGAACGCTCCAACAAGGGCAACGAGATGGCGAAGATCAAGAAGGGGTATGAAGCCATGCCGATCCCTGAGGCATGATTAAGGCCGTCACGATCTACAACAAGATCGACCGCCTCAGAAAAGCGATACGGCGGGAGGGAACTCCCGCCGTTCAAGAGGCTTGGGACAATCTCGAGCCCTACGTCTCCACGTTTATGAACGGAGGGGCGACAAATAAAGCGCCCCAAAACGATACTGACGACCGTTAAGGGTGACCCTTTGACAATCTGGTTGTGACGTGAGAGTATGCAGCCACTCTCCGCTCGGTGCGGAAGATTGAAACCCACGGTTCTACACTCGCCCCGGTGCGCGATGATGGACCTCCTGCAAAGGAGATACCCGTTATGGCGAACACCTCCGCGCCTTTCGGTTTCCGGCAGTACAGCGGCAACGGGTCGGCACCGACCTACGAACAAATTGCCGTTCGCATTGCCTACAACGCCTCCGCCATCTTCTATGGCGACCCCGTCCTTCCTGATGCAAACGGCTATGTCGTTGTCGGCGCTCCCGGCACGACCCAGATCGCTGGCGTCTTCCAAGGCTGCAAGTACCTCTCGGTTTCGCAAAAGCGTACCGTGTGGTCGAACTACTGGCCCGGCTCGGATGTTGCCTCCTCGCAGACTGTCGAGGGCTACATCGTCAACGATCCGAACGCCAAGTTCATCGCCCAGACCGGCGCTACCGGCGCTACCGCTGCTGACATCAATGCGAACGTGAACTTCGCCATTGGTACCGGCAACACCATGAGCGGTATTTCCGGCGCATCCGTCGACATGTCGACGGTCGGTACCACGAACACGCTGCCTTTCCGCATCGTGGGCTTGGACATCGATCCACCCGGCGCACCGGGCACCGAAGCTGGGGCTTATAACCTCGTCATCGTGGCCTTCAACAACGTCAGCACCAAACAGCTGACCGGCATCTGAGGAGCATGAAACATGGCTGTCAATCTCTCCGCCATTAAAGACCTTCTGCTCCCCGGCCTCCGTGGCGTTGAAGGCAAGTACGAGATGATCCCGTCTCAGTACGACAAAATCTTCACGAAGCACAATTCCAAGATGGCTCTCGAGCGTACCGCCGAGATGCGCTACCTTGGCTTTGCGCAGTTGAAGACTGAAGGTGGCCAAACCGCGTTCGACAACAACGCCGGTGAGCGCTTCATCTACAACCAAGAGCACGTTGAAATCGGTCTGGGCTACGCGATCACCCGCAAAGCCGTCGACGACAACCTGTACAAAACCCAGTTCGCCCCGTCGAACCTCGGTCTGATCGAGAGCTTCCAGCAGACCAAGGAAATCTACGGTGCAAACGTCCTGAACACCGCGACGACCTACAATGGCGCAATCGGTGGTGACGGCGTGGCGCTTTGCTCCACCAACCACCCCATCGACGGCGGCACTGTTGCAAACACCCCGACCACCCAAGTGGAATTGAACGAAGCGACCCTGCTGAATGGCATGATCTCGATCCGTACCAACTTCCGCGATCAGGCTGGCCTGAAAGTGTTCGCTCGCGGCCGTAAACTGGTCGTTCCGCCGCAGTTGGAACCGGTCGCAATCCGCCTGACGAAGACGGAACTGCGTCCCGGCACCGCCGACAACGACGTGAACGCAATCATGTCGACCGCTGGCGGCCTGCCCGAAGGATACATGGTCAACGACTTCTTGACCTCGGCATCCAACTGGTTCCTGCTGACCAACATCGACGGCCTGTCGTACATGGAGCGTGTGAAGTTCGAAACCGACATGCAAGTCGATTTCGTTACGGATAACCTTCTGGTCAAGGGCTACGAGCGGTACTCCTTCGGGTACTACAACTGGCGCTCGATCTTCGGTTCGTTCCCCTCCTAAGGGACAGAACTTGGGGGAGCCTTCGGGCTCCCCTACCCCTTTTCTGGGCTGAAACTCCGTCCTGACCGCGCCCAGCGGACTTTGCACAGACAGGGCGGTCACCGTGCAAGGAGATGCCCAAATGGGTACTACCACTTTCAGCGGCCCCGTCCGCTCCGGCACCCTGAAGACCGGCGAAACCAATGGCCCGAACCTCGGCCTTGCGGTTCTCGAACAGGAAACCTCGATCACCCAGAACAGCACCACCGCTGTGTCGTCGACGCTCTACATCCCTGTTGGCTCAAAGATCATCAACATTCTCGTTGACGTTCTGACCGCGTTCAACTCGGCAAGCTCGGCTGTCCTGTCGGTCGGCACTGCAGCAGCTGGCACTCAGTATGCCAGCGGCGTTGACGTGAAGACTGCCACCGGCCGCATCACCCCGACCTTCACTGCCGCTCAGTTGGCTGCTATGTCGAACGTGTCGGTTCTGGGCGTTGCCGCTCCGACCCCCGCACCCGTTGTGGTCACCGTGACCCCGACCGGCGCGACCACGGCCGGTTACGTCCGCGTGACCCTCGTCTACGCTCAGCAGCCGTAAGGAGTGACACCAATGCGCACCGGTAACAAAAAACCCGCCATGTCTGTCACCAAGACGGTCAAAACCGGCACCGACAAGAGCAGCAACACCTCTGC
>Ga0315899_10008560_pt1 | contig 10964 bp, 7 predicted proteins | sample LakEriMetagenome_2_FD_203518 | JGI IMG/M metagenome (GOLD analysis project Ga0315899, IMG submission 203518) | Freshwater fungal communities from buoy surface, Lake Erie, Ohio, United States - Buoy 4 MA112 | ecosystem: Environmental > Aquatic > Freshwater > Lake | place: USA: Lake Erie, Ohio...
ACGTCCGCCGGCATGGCGTAGGCGTCGGCCACCAGCTTCTGCACGGTTTCGCCCGACACCGGCGTGATTTCGAGCTGCGCCTTTTCGGCTTCGGCGAGCAGCTCCTTGTCCTTCATCGTCTCCAGGAAGGCCTTGCGCAGCGTGGCGACCTTGTCGGCCGGCACGCCCGGAGGCGCGAGGAAGGGGCGGCCCATGACCTGACGCGCGAAGACGAGCTTGAACACGCCCTGCTGCAGCGGGTCTTTCGCGAATTCCGTGATGAGCGGCACGTTGGGCAGGTCCGGGTGCTTCTCCAGCGAGAGCTGCACGAGCACGGAGACCTTCTTGTCCTTCAGCCAGTCGGGCTTGGTGGAGATGACGCTCGACCAGGACCAGCCGCAGCGGCCCTGCACTTCGCCGCGCTCCATGGCGAGATTGATGTCGTTGCCGCCGGGATAGCCGGCGACGATCTTGAACTTGGTGCCGAGCACGCCGTTGAAGACCTTCGGGAACTGGTCGGTGTCGGCGCTGCCGCCCGTGCCGCCGACGATCAGCTCCTTGGCGATCGTCTCTTCGAATTTCGTCACGCCGCTCGTGTGCCATGCGACGCAGACCGAGACTTCGTCGTTCGCGCTGCCGATCCAGTTGAATTTCGTGGCGTCGAAATTCGCGCCGGGCATGCCGAGCAAGGTGTCGAAGGCGATGCCGCGCGCCACGGTGCCGAAGACCGAGCCGTCCTTGGGGGCGACGTTATAGAGCCAATTGGCGAGCCGCATGGAGCCGGCGCCGGGCATATTGTTGGCGATGACGTTGGGATTGCCCGGCAGGTGCTTGCCCAGATGGCGGGAGACGATGCGGCCGTAGACGTCATAGCCGCCTCCGGTCGAATAGCCGATGTATAGATTGACGGGCTTTTCCTGCGCCTGGGCGGCGCCGGCCGCGAGCAGCGCGATGGCCGCGAGAGCGGCGGTTTTTCCGCTGGACATATGTTCTCTCTCCATGCCCCGGGACCCGGAGTCGCGGCGGGGATGAACGCTAGATAGCGGCCGGCTCCCGCACTCTCAAGCCCCCGTCGTCACGCTCTCCGGAACAAGGGCGCCCGCGAAAGTCATGCTCAAGCGCAGGCGCGCCCGGCGTGCGCGCGTCGTGATAGGCTGCGGCGAGGCGGGAGACTGCGGGTTTGGCCAAAGGCGCGGACATCGACGTTCTGGTGATCGGCGCGGGCGTCGTGGGCCTGGCGGCGGCGCGCGCCTGCGCGCAGGCCGGGCGGGCGACGCTGGTGGCGGAGGCGGCCGGGGCCGTGGGGCAGGGCGTTTCCGCGCGCAGCAGCGAGGTGATCCACGCCGGCGTTTATTATCCGCCGGGTTCGCTCAAGGCGCGCCTGTGCGTGGAGGGGCGCGCGCTGCTCTATGACTATTGCGCGGCGCGCGGCGTGGCGCATCGCCGTTGCGGCAAGATCATCGTCGCGCAGAACGCGTCGGACGCGCCGCGCCTCGCCGCGCTCGCCGCGCGCGCGCAGGCCAATGGCGTGACGCTGGAACCGCTGTCGCGCGCCGATCTTGCTCGGCTTGAGCCTGCGTTGCGCGGCGCGGCCGGGCTCTTGTCGCCGCAGACCGGCATCGTGGACACCCATGGCCTGATGCTGGCCCTGCAGGGCGATTGCGAGGCGGCGGGCGCGGCTTTCGCCTTCCGCACGCCGATGGAGAGCGCGCGCGTCGACGGCGACGGACTCGTCGTCGCTTTCGGCGGCGCGGAGCCGATGCGCCTGCGCGCGCGCCATGTCGTGATCGCCGCCGGCCTGTCGTCGCCGCGCCTTGCGCGCGCCGTCGAAGGCTTGCGCCCGCATAGCGCGCCGCGCGCCTTTTTCGCGAAGGGCTCATATTTCTCGCTGGCGCGTCGCTCGCCGTTCTCGCGCCTCGTCTATCCCTTGCCGGAGCCGGGCGGGCTGGGCGTGCATCTCACCCTGGATCTGGCGGGGCGCGCGCGGTTCGGGCCTGACGTCGAATGGCTCGACGCGGCCGATGAGAGCGCTCTCGATTACGCCGTCGATCCCGCGCGCGCGGCGCGCTTTTACGCGGCGATCCGCGCCTATTGGCCGGATCTGCGCGAGGGCGAATTGCGCGCCGATTATGCGGGCGTGCGCCCGAAAATCGCAGGCCCCGACGACGGCGAGGCCGATTTTCTCATTCATGACGCGCGCGACCATGGCGCGCCGGGCCTCGTGGCGCTTTACGGCGTCGAGAGCCCGGGCCTCACGAGCGCGCTGGCGATCGGCGCGCATGTGGCACGGCTCGTCGCGCGCGCGTGATCCTCAGTCAATCTGCGGAGAAACGTCGGCGCGCGGGGCCTGCGCGCAAATGCGCCAGCCGGTCGTCCTGCGCGATCACGGCGTCGAGGGTCGCGCGGAACCCGTCATAGGCGACGTGGCTCGCCGCCGCCTCAGGCTCGACCGGCGCGCCAAGATCGCGAAATTCCGGAAAGGCGAGAAGCGCGGGCAGGGTGGGCGCGACATGCGCGGGACCGCCGTTTTCGCCGGGGCTGCAGGCGAAGACGAGGCAGGCGCGCGCCTCGCGCCCGGCGTCGCTCGCCCAGCGTCCCATGGCCAGCCCGATGAGAATGACGGGCTTGTTGCCCATGCCGCCGGATTCGGCGAAATAGACCGCATGCGGCTCTTCGCCGGCGAAGACGAAGCCGCGCAGGCCTCCGCCGTCGCAACAGGGGCAGCCTGCGGCGAGCGGGTCTTCCGCAGGTTCCACGCGCAAAGTCATCTTGCGAGCTATCAGCCTGCGCGCGCTCCTGTCAACGCAGCGGCGCGCCCGCCGGCTCGATGGCGAGCATGCGTCCGCCCAGCGTGCGGAAGCCCCGCGTGCGGCAGGTCAGCACGATCACCTGCTGGCGCCGCGCGGCGCGGTTGAGCGCGTCGAACATGCGCTCGATGCGTTCGTCGTCGCAAAACACAAGCGCATCGTCGAGGATGATCGGCGTTTCTTCGCCGCGCTCCTGCAGCAGCGCGCCCATGGCGAGGCGCACGAGCACGGCGATCTGCTCGCGGGTGCCGCCCGACAATTGCGCAAACGACTCGCCGGCGCCCCCGCGCAGAAGGCTTTCCACGCGAAACGCATCGTCGAGCGTGACCTGCGCCTGCGGAAACAGATCGTCGAGAAATGGCTGCAGACAGCGGCGCAGCGGCGTTTGCAGCTTTTCGCGTTGCGCGTCGTAACATTGGCGGATGACGTCGCGCAGGCGCTTCAACGCATCCGTCTTGCCGCGCAGCCGCTCCACGTCGCGCAGGGCGAGGTCGCGCGCCTCGCGATGGGCCTGCGCGCGCTCGCCAAGCCCCAGGCCGCCGCGCACGCTCACTTCGCCCTCAAGGCGGATGATCTTTTCGCCGAACTCGCGCGAGCGGCGCTGATGTTCCGCGAGCGCGCCGGCGTAACGGGCCGCCTTGGCTTCGAGATTGGCGAGCCGTTCTGAATCGGGCGCGCTGGCCCGCGCCGCCTCCAGCGCCAGCCGCGCCGCCTCATGCGCCTGCCGCGCCGCGCCAAGCGCCGCGCCCGCATCCGCCAGAACCTGCGCGCGCCGCTCGTCCGGCAGGGCCGCAAGATCGGCGGCGAGCGCGTTGCGCAGATCCTCCATGCGCGCGCGCGCCGCCGCCCGTTGCGCGCTCAAGGATGCGCGACGCTCTTGCTGGGCGGTCTCGATCGCGCGCAGCCGCAGGCGCGTCTCGCGTCCCTCGGCGCGCCGCGCCTCCAGCGTTTCGCGCTTGGCGGCGATGTCTTCAAGGCTTGGCGCGGCGTCCTCGCCCAGCGTTTCGCGGGCGGCGTCGCGGGCGGTCGCGATTTGCGTGCGCAGCGCGGATAGGGTCTGCGCCAGCTCCCCATGCGGGCATTGCAAGGCGGCGAGTTGCGCGCGCAGGCCTGCGAGGTCGCGATCAAGCGCGCGTGCGCGCTCCAGCCGTTCGCGCGCTTCCGGCAGGCTTGCGACGCCCAGCGTTTCGAGCAGACGCGCGCGGGTCTCGCGCAGGCCGCGCAGCGTCTCGCGGTCCTTCTCGCCGAAGAGCGGCGGCGGCGAGAGCGAAATGACGCCGATTCCCGGCGCCGTCACGCGCATGGTTTTGGTGAGCGCGAAAGCGCGCGCCGCCTCCACGCGCGCGTCGTCGATGCGGAAAGCCTCCCGCGCGCCCTGTTCGGGCGTGATCTCGACCTGCGAGGCGCCCGCCTCGAGCCTGTCGCGCAGCAAAGCGATGTCGCGCTCGCAGGCGTCCAGCTCCCGCACGGCCGCGTCGCCGACCTGAAAGCGCGCGCGGGCGCCCATGGCCGCGTCGATCTCGCCGGCGATCCGCTCCAGCTCCGCAAGCCGCGTGGCGAGCGCGGGCGTTTTCGCCGCCGCCTCCGCCGCATGCGCGAGCTTGCGCAGATGCGCTTCCTGCGCGCCCAGGCGCGCATCGGTTTCGTCGAGCGCGTCGCGCGCGGCGATGGTCTGTTCGAGCGCCTGCGCGCATTCCTGCGCCTGCGCCTCCAGCGGTTCGAGGTCGGCTTGCGCGGTCTGGAGAGCGGCGCGCGTCTCGTCGATGCGCGCGGCGCGCGCCTGCAATGCGGCGAAGGCGGATTGCGCCTGCTCCATCGAGCGGCGGGCGAGCTGCTCGTCCTTTTCAAGCCCGCGCGCCTGTTGCACGGCGGAGCTGGCTTGCGTCCATGCGGCGGCGCTTTGCGTCACATGCGCGCGCAGCTCCGCCTCGGCGCCGGGCGCGTCATGGTTTGCGCGTTCGCGGCGCAGCGCTTCCAGCGCGCCGATGTCGCGTTCGAGATCGGCCAGAAGCGCCTCGTCCGCCTGAAGGCGCGCCTGCGCGTCCTGCAAGGCGGCTTCGGCGCGGCCCAGCGGGCCCTGTTTCAAAACGCCGCCCGTGCGCGTGAGGAATGTTTCAAGCCTTTCCTCGACGTCTTTCAGAGCCGCGCGCGCGCGTTCCCCGCCGGCGAGATCGCCCACTTCGCGCTCGATGGCGCTGGAGATGGAATCGCGCGCCTGTCCTTCCACCAGCGGCGGATCGAAGGATTGCGCCTGCCCGACCCATAGCAGGCCGAGTGCGCCTTCGTCGGCGCCGCGCCCGCCCGACCGCAGGCCCAGAATCTCGTGAAGCCGTTCATCGGCCGCGTGGCCGGCCGCGATCTCCCGCCCGTTCTCCAGAAGGAGCGCGCGCGGCGAATGCAGGAACGACTTGCGCACGACGTAATGGGCGCCGGCATGTTCGAAGCCGAGTTCGATCGTCATCGGCGCGCCGGCGGCGCCGCCCGCCAGCAGGCGCAGCGCGGTATGTTTGGCCGTGTGCTTTTCGAACACGCAGGCGCGCACGGCGTGAAAGAGCGTCGATTTGCCGGCCTCGTTGGGCGCGGCGAGCACGTTGAGGCCGGGCGCGATCTCTTGCACGGTCGACGCTTGCGCGAAACGGCCGACGCCCTCCACGCTCACATGGGTGAGCCTCATGGCGCGCCCCCCGCTGCGCGGCGGCTCATCTCCAGCGCGTAAAGCTCCACGAGCGCATCGGTGGCGATGCGCCGCCGTCGCCAGGCGTCCGCCACTTGCGCGCCTGCCTCTTGCGCGCCTGCTTGTTGCGCGCCTGCTTCTTGCGCGGTTTCCGCGCCGGCGATCTCCGCGCGCAAAATTTCCGCGCTTTTGCGCAGCACGCCGTCGAAGTCGAGCGCGTCGAGATCGTCTTCGCTGGGATAGGGACGCACCGCGTCGAAATCGGCCTCCAGATGGAAGAAGGCCGCGCGCAGCGTTTCGATGCGCCGCTCCGCTTCCGCCCGCAAGGCCAGCGGCGCCGCGCCGGAAAAGCCGATGCGCAAGAGCGTGCGCGGCAAGTCGGGCAGGGCGCGCAGGCGCGCCTCCACGTCATCGGCCGTCGCGCCCGCCAGATCGAATGTCGTCGTCTCCCAGCGAAAAGCGCCGACCTCGCGCAGGCTGACGCGCGGCGGCGCCTGCGGGCCGTCGATCTCGACGAGGAGCGCCTGGCCGCTTTTCTGGCCGCCGGCGCGGTCGGGCTCATGCGTGCCCGAATACCAGACGCGCTCGTTGATCTGAAGCGTGCGATGCCAATCGCCCAACGCCAGATAGGCGAGGCCTGCGGATTTCGCGCGGCCCGGATCGATGACATTCGCCGCTTCCTGCTGCTCGCCGAAGCCCGTCACGGCGCCATGGGCGAGGCCGATGCGGATCGCGCCGGGCGCGCTCGGCGCCTCGTCCATCCAGCGCGTCAGGTCGCTCGTCTCGCTGTTGCGCAGCAGCGGCGCTGGCAAAAGCGCGACGCCGGGCGCAAGCTCCATCGGACGGGCGTCGAGAACCGGGATCACATTGCCTGGCAGGCCGCGCCGCAAGAGCCTGTCCCACACCGCGTCGGCGCGATGGGGATCGTGATTGCCGGGCAACAGCAGCCATTGCACGTCGGGGAACGCGCGCATGCGCTCCACGGGTTCGCCGGCGGTCTGGTCGGAGGGCGCGAAATGATCGTAGATGTCGCCCGCCACCATGACGAAGGGCGCGTTCTCGCTGCGGGCCAGCGCGCCGATGCGCTCGATGGCGTCCAGCCGCGCGCGCCGCAGCACGCTTTCCTTGTCGCCGTAGCGGCGGAAGGATTTGCCGATCTGCCAATCCGCCGTGTGAATGAAGCGCATGGAGCCGGTCCGTTGCGGGAGAAGGCGGCACCTTATCCGATTCGCGCCGCCCGCGACCATGGTCGCGTTCAAGCGGCGCGCTTGTGAGAGGGCGGGCCTGCGCCTAGCATCGCGAAAACGGGAGGAGGCGCGCATGGCCTGGAGCGAGGAGACGGGACTCCGCATTCATTACGAGACCAGCGGGCCGCCCGGCGCCGATGCGCCGGTTCTGGTCTTCATCCACGCCAATCCGTTCGACCGGCGCCTGTGGACCCATCAGGTCGCGCGTTTCTCGCAGACGTTCCGCACGATCAACGTCGACATCCGCGGCTATGGATTTTCCGACAAGCCGGAAAGCCCGTTCACTCTGGAGGATATGGCGGGGGACGTGGCGGGCGTGTGCCGGCGCGAGGGCGTGACGCACGCGATTTTCGCAGGCTGCAGCGTCGGCTCCGGCATGGCGCTTCTTCTCGGGCTCGACCATGGGGCGCTGGCGCGCGGGCTCGTGCTCGTGGGCGGCGCCAGCCGCGGCGGCGGGCGCATCCAGCATCGCATCGACGGCTATACCTCGCCAGATCTCGCCGCATATCGGGCCGCGCATATGCGGGAATTATTCGCGCCCGGCTTCACGCAGACGCGGGCGGGCCGCTGGGCCATGGAGACGTTCTGCGAGAATTCGCACGCCCTCTCGGGTCAATCCATCGCGCAGATTTTCCGCGCGCGCGCCGCCTGCAACATGACGCCGCGCCTTGGCCGCATCAAGGTTCCCACGCTGGTGGTGAACGGCGCGCATGACCTGTCGCTGGAGGCGGGCCGCGAGACGGCGCGGGGAATCGCCGGCGCGCGCCATGTCGTCATTCCGGAGGCGGGCCATGCCTGCTGCCTGGAAGATCCGCACGCGTTCGATTCCGCCATGCTCGATTTCCTGCGCGCGCATGACCTCGCGCCATAGATCCTCACGCCGGCGCGTTCAGCGGAACGCATTGACAGGCTCGGGCTTTCCGCGTCCAATCCAAGCTCATAAACAATGGGAGGAGACATGCTGTCCGCTCAGGACATTTCTGGTCTGATGGCCATGATGCCGGCGTTCGCCACCGATGACGCCGGCGATTATCGCGCGCGCTCGACCATCGACGTGGGGCGCCTCCACGCCGGCGTCGACCGCATGATCCGCGATGGCGCGAACGTCATCTCCACAACCGGCAGTTTTGGCGAATGCCACACGCTGATGATGGATGAGTTTCGCACGCTCGCCCACGAAACCGCGGCCGTGAACAAGCAGCGCGTTCCGCTGTTCGCGGGCGTCACGTCCACGCATACGCGCGAAGTCTATGAGAAGTGCAAGTTACTTGAGGGCGCGAAGATCGACGGCGTTCTCGTCGGCGTGCCTTATTATTTTCCCTCGAGCATCGAAAACGCGATGCGCTTCTACAAGGACATCGGCGAGGCGTTTCCCCATCTCAACATCATGATCTATCACAATCCGGCGCTGCATAACGTGACGCTGCCGGTGGAGGCGGTCACGCAAATCGCGCAAAATCCGCGCGTCGTCGCCATGAAGGACAGCCATCGCTCCGCGGAGGAATTCGAGCGCCTGCAAAAGATCCTCGAGGGACGCATGACGATCATGGTCAACCAGAACCAGATCGCGGACTATGCAAGGCTCGGCGCGCGCGGCTTCTGGTCCATCGACGCCTGGATGGGCCCGTGGCCGCAGCTCGCGCTGCGCGAGGCCGTGCGCAATGGCGATTACGCGCGCGCCCAAGCGATCACGGCGGATATTTCTCCGCTCGGCTCGCCGAAGAAAAATCTCTCCTGGCGCGAAACGGCCTCCAAAGTGGGCATTCGTCTTGCCGGCTATGTGGATCCCGGTCCGCTCCGCCCGCCTTTCGTGGAGGTGCCCGCGGATGTGGTCGAAGGCCAGAAGGCGCGCGTCGCCTATTGGAAGACCTTGTGCGCGAAATATGCGCCGGAGAACGCTGCGGCCGCGCAATAGCTGCGCAAGGCTGCGAGATCGACGATGGAGGTCGCGCGCTGCGCGGCCTGAAACGGCGCATTTGGGCGCCCAAGGGCGCCCAAGCGGGGTCCTGGAGACGCCGGACAACAAGGGAGGAACGCCATGAGGCGCATCGTCACGGCGGCTGCGGTCGCCTTCGCCATGTCGCAGCTCGCGCTGTCGGCGCCGCAGGCGCGGGCCGACGCCATCGCTGATTTCTACAAATCGAAGCCCATGACATTAAGCGTCGGCTCGGCGGCGGCGAGCGGCTTCACCATCTATGCGCGCCTCATATCGCGCCATATGCCGCGCCATATTCCCGGCGCGCCGACGATCGTCATCGAAAATTTGCCCGGCGCCAGCGGATTGCGCCATATGGATCATCTCGTCACCGTGGCGCCGAAGGACGGTTCGACCATCGGTCTTCTCAATCCCTCCGTCGCCGCCGCGCCGCTGCTTACGCCGGATTTGGCCAAGCACCGCAGCGACAAGTTGGCCTGGATCGGCAGCGCCAATTCCGAGGTGAGCACATGCATGTTCTGGCCGCATGTGAACGTGAAGGACATCGACGATCTTAAAAAGCGCGAGCTTGTGATCGGCGGCTCCGGCGCGGCGGGCAGTTCCGGCATCGGCGCGGAAGCGCTGCGCTCGATTTTCGGGTTCAAATGGAAGATCATCTCCGGCTATCAGGGATCCGCCGACATTATGCTCGCCGGCGCCCGCAAGGAGATCGACGGCGCGTGCATTCTTTTGATGTCTGCGCTGCGCGCGCAATATTGGGAGCAGTTCCAGCGCGGCGAATTCAAGATCATGCTGCAGATGCCGCCGGGAAATCATCCCGATCTGCCGGGCGTGATCAACACGATCGACCTTGCGCAGAACGAAGAGCAGCGGCTCGCGCTTGAATTCATCTACGGCTATTGGGCCTTTGGCCGTCCGTTCGCCGCGCCGGCTGGCGTGCCGGCAGATCGGCTTCAGATGTTGCGCGCCGCGCTGAAGGCGACACTCGAGGACCCGCAATTTCTCGCGGAGTCGCAGAAGATCGGCGTTTCCGTCGATTACATGGATCCCGCCGAGCTTGATCGGCGCGTGAGGGCGATCGAGAACACGCCGGCCTCCGTCGTCGCGAAAGTCCGCGCGCTCGTTCCCGCCCATCAGGCGCCATGATCGCCTGATCTGTCCCTCCCACCAGAGTCTCCGCATGAAACGCCAGATCAATTACGATTCCCTTCGCGACTGGTTGAAGGAGATCGACGCCCTTGGCGAATTGCGCACCATCAAGGGCGCAAGTTGGGAAGAGGAGATCGGCGCGATCACCGACGTCGTCCAGCATGACGAGGTCGCGCCGGCGGTGATCTTCGATGAGATCCCCGGTTATCCGAAAGGGTTTCGCGTCCTCTCCAACGCCTTTGGCGGCAAGCGCCAGAACGTGATTCTGGGCTTCTCGCCGGAATTGTCGAAGGTGGAGCTGAGTCAGGTGTTCCTCGGGGAATATCGCGACGCCAAATCCAAGCGCGTTCCCTTCGAATATGTGGAGTCCGGCCCCGTGTTCGAAAACGTCATCGAGGGCGACGCCGTCGACGTGACGCGCTTTCCCACGCCGTTGTGGCATCCAGCCGACGGCGGCCGCTATATCGGCACGGGTTGTTTCAACGTCACGCGCGATCCCGACGAAGGCTGGATCAACGCCGGCACCTATCGCATCATGATTCAGGATGAGAAGTCCGTGGGCTTCTACATTTCGCCGGGCAAGCATGGACGCATTCATCGCGATAAATATATGGAGCGCAACGAACCCATGCCGGTGTGCATGGTGCTGGGCTGCGATCCGCTGACGTTTCTCATCGCCTGCAGCGCCATCCCCAGCGGCACATGCGAATATGACATCGTGGGCGCCTATCGCGACAGGCCCATGAAGGTCGTGCGCGGCAAGCATACGGGGTTGCCCTTTCCTGCGGATGCGGAAATCGTGCTCGAAGGCTTCGTCCATCCCGGCGCCGTGCGTCCTGAAGGCCCGTTCGGCGAATGGACCGGCTATTACGGAAGTCCCGGCGAAGACGCGCCGGTGATGGAGGTGAAGGCGATCTATCATCGCAACGATCCCATTCTCGTGGGCTGCCCGCCCCAGCGGCCGCCCGGCGAGAGTTCACGCTCGCGCGCGATCCTGCGCTCGGCGCTCCTGCGCGAGGATCTCGAAAAAGCCGGCGTGCCCGACGTGACGGGCGTGTGGTCGCATGAAGTGGGCGGCGCGCGCATGTTGGTGGGCGTGTCGATCAAACAGCGCTATCCCGGCCATGCGCGACAAGCCGGCCATGTGGCGGCACAATGTTCCGCCGGCGCCT
>Ga0315899_10008562_pt1 | contig 10963 bp, 10 predicted proteins | sample LakEriMetagenome_2_FD_203518 | JGI IMG/M metagenome (GOLD analysis project Ga0315899, IMG submission 203518) | Freshwater fungal communities from buoy surface, Lake Erie, Ohio, United States - Buoy 4 MA112 | ecosystem: Environmental > Aquatic > Freshwater > Lake | place: USA: Lake Erie, Ohio...
TCGATCAAGTCCTTGATGAGCGCGTCGCGATCGTCTGCACCGTCGGGCATCACTGATTCAGCCTACCGTGCGCCATTTTCGCCAATTCAGGCAACGATTTCACGGCGTTAGCATGACCGAGGGATATTGCGGACATGACCACCTCATTTGCTCAACGCGTTGAACAACGCTCGACGACCGTCGCCGTCGTCGGTCTCGGGTACGTGGGATTGCCACTGGTCGTTGCATTCGCCGAAGTCGGCTTTCCGACGATCGGTTTCGACATCTCCTCCAAGACCGTCGACAAACTGAACGCCGGCACGAGCCACATCGACGACATTTCAAGTGAGCGGGTTGCTGCAATTCTCGGCGCGAAGAAGTTTCGCGCGACGTCTGCGGCACAGGATTTGTCTGCTGCAGACGTGGTGTTCATCTGCGTGCCGACACCATTCGACAAAGCCAAGACACCCGACCTCTCCTTCGTGCAGTCCGCGACGCAGACCGTTGCGTCCGCGCTGCGCAAGGACATGTTGGTGATTCTCCAATCGACGACATATCCGGGCACGACTGTTGAGTTTGTGAAGCCGATCCTTGAGTCAACTGGCCTCGTTGCCGGTAAAGACTTCCATCTCGCGTTCTCACCAGAACGTGTCGACCCGGGCAACACGACGTGGCACATCCGCAACACTCCAAAGGTTGTCGGTGGCCTTACACCGGAGTGCACACAGCGCAGCCGAGCGCTCCTCACCGCACTGATGGATTCACCGGATCTCGTTCATCCTGTCCAGTCACCTGCAGTCGCGGAAATGTCGAAGTTGCTCGAGAACACCTATCGTGCGGTCAACATCGCGCTCGTCAACGAACTCGCACAGATGTGCAACGCGATGGGCATCGACGTGTGGGACGTGATCAATGCCGCAGCGACCAAGCCATTCGGATTCCAAGCGTTCTATCCAGGCATTGGACCTGGCGGCCACTGCATCCCCGTCGATCCTCACTACCTGGCATGGAAGGCACGTGAGTTCGAGTTCCAGACCCGATTCATCGAACTTGCCGCAGACGTCAACTCACAGATGGCGAGCTATGCGGTCTCTCGCATCCAGAATTTGTTGAATGCTTCGGGCAAACCGCTGTCGGGTTCGTCAATCCTCTGTCTCGGCGCAGCATTCAAGGGCGGTGTGAGCGATACCCGCAATTCACGCGCGATGTACGTCATGGAGTTGCTCGCCGCTCAAGGTGTGAATGTCTCGTACTGCGACCCGCACGTTCCTGCGGTGTCGATCGCCGGTCGAACGCTCTCTTCAGTCTCACTTGATGATGCGGCGCAGACGTCTGCAGATCTCGTGGTCGTCCTCGTTGGTTCACCGCAGTGGCCGATGAAGGCACTCGATGACCGTGGCGTCAAGGTGTTCGATGCGGTCAACGCCGGTGGTGCACCCACCGGTAGTCGCGAACGCCTCTAGTTCACCCGAACCGTCAGTTTGCGGTACATCGCACGGTGGCGCTCCTGCGCGGCCGCGATGGAAAAGTGCTCACTCGCAACTGTTTGGCCGGCAGTGCCAAGGCGATTTCGCAGTTGCTCGTCGTTGAGAACCTGCTCAATTCCGCGGACCAGGCCATCCACCGTCGGCTCGACCAACACACCGTTGGATCCATCGACGACGACATCACTCACCGAGCCGACCTTGGTGGCAACGATCGGCACACCGCAATAGGACGCTTCGATGAGTGACAACGGGATGCCCTCGTTGTCGCTGCAGAGGACGATGACGTCAAGTGCGGCGAGGATCGATGCGACATTTCGTCGCCACCCTACGAATCGGATCTGTGGCGTCGTAGCGGCGCGAGCACGGATGTCATCGCCGAGTGGACCATCACCAACGACAACGAATTCGACGTTTGGATGTTGAGAGGCAAGTCGTGCGGCGGCGTCGACGAAACGATTGGGCCGCTTGATTGGGACGAGGCGACCGATGTAGCCGACGAGGAGTCTGTCGGACGGCACACCGCATCGGTCCGGGGCGACATCTTGTTGCGGTGCGGCGATTCCCGGCGGGATCATTTCCGAGTGATCTTCCGAGACGATGCCCGCGCTAATGAGGTCCGCACGCACCGCGCTTCCAACCACGACTGAATGAGTCGTGATCAGTTTGAGGAGCCGCTCAATGAGGATGATGAGACGCGTCTTGAGTGGTGAGAAGTATCCGTAGAGAAGATGTCCGTGATATGTGTGCACACGAACGGGAACTCGGGCAATCCACGCCGCGAGCCGGCCGACGACACCGGCTTTCGCCATGTGTGTGTGCACGACATCTGGTGACAATGAGCGCAACGTTTTGACGAGCTGAACGAATGCACGCAGGTCGGCAAGCGGGGAGATCGAGCGACCGAGTCCCTCGATCGTCACGAAACGATCATCGTCGGCAGATCCAGCAAAGTAGTCACCCTCGGTGGGGTCGGTCTCTCCGCGCACGATCGTGTAGCGAATGTCGTTGGAGGAATCAGCGAGCAGCGACTCCAGGATGACCGAGGGGCCGCCGATGTTCGTGCGGGTGACGACGTGGACGACGTGGATCACGCGTGGACGAGGTTCCACCAGGCGAGCGTGCGGTCAAGTCCCTCGGCGAGGCCGATCGTCGGTGTGTATCCGAGAACATCGCGTGCACGGTCGAGGGACGGCACACGCCGGCGGGTGTCCTCGAAGCTCGTGCCGTAACGCTGTTCGTAGCTGACGTTGGTGATTGGGGACGACGACTTCGTCTTGTCGACGATGAGCCGAGCAAGGTCAGCAATTGAAACCTCGAAGTTGCTGCCGATGTTGTAGACGGAGCCCAGTGCTTCGTCTTTCGTTCCAGCAAGGATCGTCCCGCGCACGGTGTCAGCAACGAAAGTGAAGCAACGTGTCTGGAGCCCGTCACCGTGCACGGTCAGTGGGTCTCCATCTCGGGCCTGGCGAATGAAGTTGGCGATGACGGATCCATAGCCCTTCTCGTCCAGGTGTGGACCGTATGAATTGAAGTAGCGAACGATGGACACCCGGAGCCCCTCGGTCGCGAATGCGAAGGCAAGGTGTTCATCGAGCGCTTTGGACGTCGAATACGACCAGCGAGAGATTGCCGTCGATCCGAGAATCCGGTCGTCGTCTTCCGCCATGGGCAGCTTTGGCGTTTTGCCGTAAATCTCTGATGTGGATGCCAGCAGTACTCGAGTTGAGTGCCGATGGCATGAACGAAGGACGTGTTCGGTTCCGGTCGTGTTGGTGATGATCGACTCCAGTGGGTTTGCCATGATGTTGCCCACCCCGACTGCAGCCGCCAAGTGGTAGACGAGCTCTGCCTGGCGAACCTCGGATTCGACGAGGTCTGCATTCAGGATGTCACCCTCGACGAAGGTGATCTCGCTTGCTATTGGGGTGAGGTTGGAGAGGTTTCCCGTCGACAAATTGTCGAGGACGGTGACTCGATGGCCATCGTGGACGAGTGCAGCAACGAGATGGGAGCCGATGAACCCTGCTCCACCAGTGACGAGGATGTTCACTGCAAGTCCTTCATGTGGATCTTCAGGCTAGTTGTGACGCGGGTCCGTCAGATGGGGAAAAGTCCGATGACTAGGCTTGCCTCGTGGGGTCAGCGTGGATTTATGCAGGGAGCTTTCTTGGTGCCCTCGTGATTTCATTAGTCCTCGTTCCGCTCGTTCGTCGCCTCGCAATCAAGCGCGAAGTCCTCGACACCCCCGGAGCGCACAAGTCGCACAGTACGCCGGTGCCCTATTTGGGTGGGGTGGCAATGGTCGTGGCGTTCTCGCTCGCCGTTGTCGCCGGTGCCATCGTCAAGCAGGATCTGTCCTTCTCGGGAGGATTGGTCACCTTCAACCGCGGACTTGTTCTGAACCGGGGTGCGAGCACGCTCGGTGAACTCTTCCTCATCTTGGGACTTGCGCTCGGGTTGAGCATGATGGGCTTGATCGATGACCTGAAGGGCCTCAATCCATTCCTCCGGCTCGGCATTGAGATTGCGGTGGCGAGCGCGGTCATCGCGTACGGCATCCAATTCACCTCGCCGCTACCCGACGGCATTGATGCGATCATCACGATGATTTGGATTGTCGGCATCACCAATGCGTTGAACTTGCTCGATAACACCGACGGACTCGCTGCTGGTGTGACTGGGATTGCGGGTGTCGCATTCTTCTTCTTGGCGTACGCCAACGACCAGCCTTTTACTGCACTCCTCGCGCTCGGTCTGTCAGGCTGCACACTCGGCTTTCTGAGGAGCAATTTCCACCCCGCGAAGATTTACATGGGGGATGCGGGAAGCCTCTATCTCGGCTTCTTGCTCTCCTACATCGGGTTGAAGATTCGCGTCAACCAGAGCGAGACGCCGCAATTGTTTATTCCAGCCATCGTGCTCGGTGTCGCGTTGCTGGACACGACGATGGTGGTCGTCTCAAGGATCAAGCGTGGCGTGAGCCCATTCGAAGGTGGCAAGGACCACCTCAGCCATCGGTTGATGCGTCTTGGCGTATCGGTTCGCCGTGGAGTGACCATCATTCTGTTCGGGGGGGCCACGTGCGGTCTCATTGGTGTTGCGTTGTACAACATTCGTGGCCAGGCCGGTTACTGGGTTGTCGCAGCAGTACTGACAATCGCAGGTGCATCGACCGTGCTCTTGACGACGAAGCGTGCATTGTTGACCGTTGTTGCGGACACAGACCGCTCGGTCGCATAAATCGCTGACAAGACCCAACAACTAGATTGGGTGGTTGTGATCGCCTGGCGACCGATGATCGAGCGATACTGGCGATGGTGGGAGCACGTATACGCGATCGGGCTTGTATTTGCGCTGACCCAGGGGCCGGTGTACAAGATCTGGCGGACGGCTGAGTTCTACACACCGGTACCGATCAACCCGACTTGGCAGGCAACCTTCCTCGCTGTTCAAATTCCCGCACTGATGTTGCTTGCTCGCCGCGGACTGAAGCGGGGCTTCACTGTCGGGCCATTCGCGGCTTTGGTGGGATTCCTCGCCTGGATGACACTCTCGGTGACGTGGACGAACCTCAGTCGGTATGCATCGATCGATGCTGTCGCATTAGCCGCGACCACAGGAGCAGGTTTGTATGTAGGGAGTCGATTCTCAAGTCGCCAATTCATCTTCATCTTGTCCGCGGCGATGCAGATTGGGGTCATCTCTTCCTACTACGCAGTCAAGCGATCGTGGTCGGAGTCGATAGACGCGGAGGGGAATTGGACGGGCATCTACTTCAACCGAAACTCGCTCGGGCCGGTTGCAATGTTGGGGTTGGCCAGCACATTGGTCATCATGGTGATTCTTCTACGAGCTAAGAAGTTTCAATTTCGAATCCATCTTCTCGCGTTGACTGGATTGATGGTCGTCCTGGATTTTGTTGTCTACTTTCGCAGTGGGTCTAGCACGTCAGCTGGGGCGATCGCAGTAGCGATCGTGGTTGGAGGTGTTTGGTTGGTCATCGGAAGATGGCAGCGCACTTCACTAGTACCGGTTCAAATGGTCGGTCGAATCGTGTACCCAGGATTCGTCGGCTTTGGGTTGCTCGTTGCGTGGGTCGGGTTTCGCTACCAGTCGACCATCATTGGATGGTTTGGAAAGGCAGACTTCTTCAACGGTCGTTCGGCGTTGTGGCATTTCAGTTGGACCGGATTCCTCGAGAAGCCAATCTTCGGTTGGGGATGGCGGACCGCTTGGTCGACTCCGGAGTTCCTCAAACGAGACCTCTGGTGGACCACGGCCGATGCCACTTGGTCACATAATGCCTACCTTGAGGTTCTTCTTGGGGGAGGAATCGTCGGTGGCGCGTTGTTCGTTGGTTACGTGTTGTGGTCGGGCAAACGACTAGTTCCATTGATCGTTTCGTCCCCGCTAGAGCCATTGCGTTTTGCAGTTGCAACGTTCGTACTTGTGGCATGTACGCAGGAAGTCTTTGTGATTGGTAACCATTTTTTGTGGTTGTCACTCGTTGCGGTATTGACGCCGCGAAACACTAACGAATGAGTGCAATTCCGATCAGTCCTCGACGCCCAGCCGTCACAAGACCAATTGACTCCGCAAGTTGTCCACGGGTGGTTCGGCCAGCCTTGGCAAGGATTAGGACGGAACGAGTCTCGTTCCCTATGAGTTGATCGGCGGTTATCGCATTGACGTCGTCAATTACGACAACACGAGTTTGGTCAACATTGTTCAGGATCTGTTCCGAAAACGATCGGAGTTCGGGGCCGAGCTCGATGAGCAACGTCGTTTCAGCCCCCGATCGGTGTGCTTGGCTTAGCGACGATGCGAGTGCGATCGCCTGTGAAGAGGAGTCGGATGCAACCGGTGAACCGATTAATGAAGCACCTCGACCGACGCTTCGCACTTGCCATCCATGACGAACCCTCTTGTCCATCACGGCAAGTTGAAGGGCCAGAAGGATTCCGATCACCAGTCCGACTGCAAGTCCAAATACATAGGACGAAACCATCTCTGATCGGGGAACGGCAGGCGCACTCAACGAACCTTCGTCGATCAATATCAATTTCCCTGTGATCTTTGACCCGATCAATTCGAGTGCGTCTCGTTTGGTATGCAGCGATGCAAGTTCGGTGATCTCTGCTGTGCGCTGAGCCTCACTCAGCGCTGGAAGAGCAATGCGTTCTTCGGCCGCTTCAATGAGTGAAGCAAGGAGCGTGAGTCCACCTTCTAGACCGCCGAGGACGCTCTCTCTGCGGAGTTCGATCGTCATTGATACATACGCATCTATCAAGCGAGTACACGAGTCAACGTCTTTGCCAATGCAACGGAATGCATACGACGGAGTCCCTGTCGAGAGAAATGAAATCCGGTTGTTTCCTTCATCAAGACTGTCGGTAAGTGTGAACTTCGGTTCTGACCGGGTTACTTCAACTACTGCGTCTGTTTGAGTCTGTCTGCGCAGTTTCTCCGACGTTTCGTCGGCGCTGATGATGGAGAGTTGATTGTCGAAACTGGGTACTGGAACGATTGCGGAGGGATCGATTTTCACCACGTTCAGTTCATCCGTCTCAATAACCGCCTCGTACCGCCGTTCGAGGACGAGCGAGGTGCCTTCACCTCTGCTTCCAGGACCAGACTGTTGAACGAAGACGAGGACAACTGCGATCAACATGCAGGAAGCAACGACCCACCAGCGTCGGGCGACACCATCGAGGGCTGAACGGAGTTCGATTGAAGGGATTTCAGCGTCGATGAAATTCACCATCTTCAAGTTATCAGCGCTGATTCGAGCCTGTTTGCGTAATACCGCAAGACAAGCTCATGGAATGGGAACATTGAAGATATGGCTTCACGATCCCCCGATAGGCCTTTTGGTGATATCGAACGAATTCTCGGCTTTCAGGACGCGATCGATGATGGTCCTGTTGAAGTCGTGGCACAGGAGATACTGAGCCTCAGGTGCTTCACCCCACAGTTCTGCGCGGCACTTATTCGAGCAGCAGAGGCATGCGGTGGTTTCGACTCTCACCCCGACGACCCTGTTCCCGGTCGAGAGCTGTCGCTCTCCCAGATCAGTCCACGACTCTTTGACGCATTGCAAAACGATCTTGGCTCTCGAATTTGGCCCAAGCTGCAGGACCACTGGGAGCAAATCGACTACTTCGGCTTGAATGACGCGTTCGTCATTAAGTACGAGCAAGGAGGCCAGGAAGAGCTGCGCATGCATCATGACGTCGCACAACTTTCTGGAAGTGTCAAACTGAACGACGGGTACACCGGAGCCGAACTTGAGTTCCCTCGTCAGCGGTTCAGCAACGCATCATTACCAGTCGGAATGCTGCTCGTCTGGCCGAGCCTCGTCACCCACCCTCACCGCAGTACTCCAATTACGTCAGGCACGAAGTATTCGCTGACGCTCTGGTTCGAACTGCCATTGCAGCTGAGTTGACGGCGATGAGAAGAGTTGTTGGTCTTTTCCTTTTTTCGACATTGCTTGCCGGCTGTGGACTCGGGACATCTGCGTCGAACACCACGAGTACGACGGCGGTTCCAACACCCGTTCCTGAAGCGATTCAAGCGAGTGGTCAACGCAGCGGTCTTCCCACCCGAGCGGCCCAGAAGAAGTTGCTCAAGTTGGGATTCTGGGTTGCATCAACCGATGGTCGATTCGAGGACACGACACGTCAAGGGGTGATGGCATTCCAGAAGTACTACAGGCTGAAACCGACAGGAAGCATCACTCCTGGGACCGCCTATCTGTTGAAAATGGCCGACGTGCCTGCGACAGCAGTAACGACCGAGGGCACTCTGGCTGAAGTCGACAAGCAACGTCAGCTTCTCTTCATCGTCCAGGACGGGAAGACTGTGGCGGTTCTGAATGCATCCACTGGCGACGATCGAGAGTACGAAGAGCCGGACGCAAACTCACCAGGTGTGATCATCCGAGGAGTCGCGCTCACTCCAGAGGGAACTTTTGCAATCGATCGAGAACGACCAGATGGGTGGTGGATTGGAGATTTGGGCCAGATTTACCGCCCGAAGTACTTCATCGGCGGTGTGGCCATCCACGGCTCAACATCCGTGCCTGCGTATCCGGCGTCGCACGGGTGTGTGCGTGTCAGCGTCGCTGCGATGGACATGATTTGGGATAGAGACTTGCTTCCGCGTGGCACGACGGTCGTCGTTCACTCAGGAGTACTCGCCTAATTCCTGGATCGAATCTTCAAACTGCGATCCTCGGCGTTCATACAAGCCCCATCTGACGTCCTGAACTTCCAGCCATGCAGGGTGCAGACTACGTATTCTCCTTCAATCACCCCGAATTCCGAGAGATCCGCGCTTCGATGTGGACACTTGCGCTGCATGATGAAGTCACCGAGCTCGATTTCATCCGAACGCTCCTCTTGAAGCCCCGTGCGACGTCCGGCTTCTTCTTCCGCCCGACGGATGCGTTCAACGGAGAGACTCTTGAAGAAGTTGTAGAGGAATTCGTTGAATTCTCCTTCGCGCCACGCGCTGAACCGACAACTGAGAAAGAGAGAATTCGACCAATCCACAGCCCTGTCACGTACGACCTTCTCAAGGAGTGGACGAGGAATCTCGAATCGATAGCGAACTGCTTCGGCTGCAAACTGACGTACTTCACCACGCTCGAAGTCGATGATGAGGTCCGCTTCTCCGGACGTAATACGGCAGCTCCCACCTATTGCCTTACGAAGTGTCGGGGAGAGAACGAAGAGCGGCTCCCACCAGGCCTGCATCGTGGTAACGAGGTCAGTTGAGTCGTGTGGCCAAGACTGTCGCTCCTGCTCAAGCCACCGTGCCCAGTCAGATTGGTATCGACGAACATAATTTTCTTTGTCGTTAAATGGCTCCATCACGGTCTCTCGTGGACTCGGATGTGTCACTGTGAATTCCGTTGGGGAGATCTCAACGCACGTCCCCGGCACGTTGAGCGTCGGGTTTGTGACACCACGTTTGGTGAGTCGATCGATGAATGCGGTTTGGTCAGGGAAGATCGACACGTCTTCGGGGCCAAACATGTTGAGATGAAAGAGCTCCTCATCGAGGAAGCATGGTGGTCCCGCTGACGGCAGCACTACTCGTGCAGCGACAGACTCGACGTATTTCTCGGCGCGGGCAAACTGGCTTTCGACCTTTGCCTTGGCAAGTGCGCGCTTGTCCCCGACCGGCATGTCGTAGACCATCGGATACCAAATTGCGCCACTGAACTGGAGGTAGTGGAGATCGACGGGACCGTGTGAAGTGAGCAGTCCAAGATCACCGGTCCGACAGTCGTTTTGATTGACGAGACGGGTCTTTCCATCACTCACGACGAGCGCAGAGTCTCCACCTGGACCATCACTGATCGAACTCTCGATGTGGATCGCAATGGACAGTCCCTGAGAGAGTTCGGTCTCGATGCCATTGGTCGTGCGGACGAATCGGTGGAATCCGAGACGGGACAACTGGCGCTCGAGTTCCCGAGTGGGGAATCCTGGAAGCAGGACGGTGACATCCTTGTTCATTCGCTGACGAAGAAATGCTTCGTCCAGATGGTCGCCGTGTTGGTGAGAGATATAGAGGTATGTCGGGTTGCAGACCCGGTCCATCAAGTCAGCAGAGAGCTGATCATTTCGTGGAAACACGAACCACGATCCAAGGAATGCAGGCACGAACCATGGGTCACAGACGATCGACCCCTGATCGGTTTCGATCAGAATGCCCGCGTGGCCGAGGGAGGTCGCCCTCATGGGTGCTTAGGCCACCGGTGGATCGGTGAACTGTTGGCCACCTCGGGCGACATGCTCAGTCCACTCTTTGCCATCCCAGTAGCGCAACTCAAACCGTCCGGACGGATCGGCGTACCACGCGGCCGGGGCAGCACTTGAGGGTGCTGGCTGAGCGGCAGAAGAGCCAACTGTTTGTGGTGCCTGCTGTGTCGTTCCACTCACTGGACGACGGAGGAACGCACAGTATCGACCATCGAAGGTCGTGACGATGTCGACGACTTCCCAGCCCTCAGCAGACTTCTTCGTCAGTTCGTTCGCCAGTGCCTCGGGACTGGAGTTGAAGGGGTTGAACGCCACATATTCGAACATGAAATCAGGCTAGTGCGACCATGTCCTCGAATATCGGGCGAGGTCCGAGGATTCTGCGCTCTAGCCTTGATGATCGTGACGACATTGCGAGGACGAATTGCGTTCTTTGGCCCAGCGGGAACCTTCACCGAGCAGGCATTGCTCAGCCAACCAGATCTTGCTGTTCTTGAACGCGTCGCCTATTCCACGGTCCCAGACGTTCTCGACGCAGTGGAGCGACGCGAGACCGAATACGGGTTCGTTCCAATCGAGAATTCGATCGAAGGCACCGTCAACTTCACCCAAGATGCACTGGTCTTTGACCACGCCCTCCTGATTCAACGGGAAGTGGTCCTCGACATTGAGCACTGTGTCGTCGGACGCAAAGGAACCTCGCTCGACCAGATCACCGTCCTG
>Ga0315899_10008563_pt1 | contig 10961 bp, 14 predicted proteins | sample LakEriMetagenome_2_FD_203518 | JGI IMG/M metagenome (GOLD analysis project Ga0315899, IMG submission 203518) | Freshwater fungal communities from buoy surface, Lake Erie, Ohio, United States - Buoy 4 MA112 | ecosystem: Environmental > Aquatic > Freshwater > Lake | place: USA: Lake Erie, Ohio...
TGGCTGCTTTAGTTGCTACTACTATCCATACCGCTATCCATACCCCACATCCCTTTTACCCCACATCCCGGATGTGGGGTAAATTGGAATGGCCCAGGTTTGATTGAGATTTGCTGGCTGCTTTAGCAGCTACTACTATCCATACCGCGCCGATCACGAATGCCGTTTGCCATTGTCGAAGGCCTTTTCGAAGAGATTTGCGTTTGATCTCCGGGTGACGCGGCCTCCACTACTTGAGACGTGCCTTCTCCTCCGCTCCCCGCCAATCCGAAGCTTGCGTTGCAAATGTTGAGCACTTGCGTGGATGAGAAGTCGGGTTTGTCGAAGGAGAGGGAGTTTCCTAGGCTTGTGGAGTTGTTGTTCTCAAGTGATAGCGAGACAGATTTCGAGAAATCCCTAGAGCACGACAGTTTGATGTGCAAGCAGGGCACAGAGCCTGTTCCAGAGTCGCGCTTCACCGTCATGTGCGTGATGAATTCTTTGCTCCCGCCGCTTTGCTGCTTCCACCTCTCCACGTCAGCGTCACCAGTGTGAGTTCCTCCTTTCTGCCCTGTGGCTACCGTGAGGTGACTCAAGTCTCCGTTATCAATCTCACCCTTTTTGGCCTTGTCTGCCGTGTGGGTCTTGCCCTCCTTCGCCTCCTGCTCCTGCTCCTCCGTTGATTTTTCCAAATCTTGACGCTTCGGAATCATGAGCACCTGTAAGGTCAATATTTACTCAATCGATTGCAGGGTTATGAGGAGGTTTGATCAAGGTTCACGCAAACCATTTGCCGAGTGTCAGCATTAGGAACACCTGTGTGCTGGAGAAATCGACGCGATCCTCTCGCTCGGTGGAGTTGGCGAAGGACAGGCTTTCTTCGTCCATGTCGTCAAAGTAGCCCTCGGGGGCATCAATACCTCCAGCGCTATAAGGAATAGAGGACTCTGGGACTAGGATAATTTCACCTCGTTCAAATTCGCGGTCGACGCGTTGTTCAGGGGTCCGGAAATTCTTCTCCCGTCCGAGCCCCGGGCCTTTGCACAGGCGTAGCATTTCGAGCGTCTGTCCGAAGGACATTTTGAAGAAATTGGGACAGCCTTTCATGGACGGATGCAAGGGTGGTGCGCCAAAAGGTTTGAGGTGTTGTGCTTGTGGCTGCTTTTCAAATAACCTGAGCTCTTGCAAAGAAGCACCCTCCTCACACTCATCCCTCCACTGCATCTGCCTTTCGCCACGTTCTTGCATTGCCTGCTTTCGTCTCGGCGACAGCAGACAGTCCCGATCAACATCGCCAAAACCTTGCTCCGCACTCAGTTTGCTGAACTCTGCGTTGGCCTTCAAATGCCGACGGCAAACCATGGATTCAAAATTGAGGGCGCGATGATCGGAAAGGTCACCGTGCACAGCGCCGAGTGATGCGGATAGGTCTTGAGTCTGGTACGCTCCCGCGATGAATCGATCTCCCTGTTGTGCACGTGCGCACGTGCGTCACAGAGCATCGGGCGTACGAAAAATATTTACGGGATACGAATGCGGGATGGCGGCGGGTGTTGGGTGTACCTGCTCGACAATGTCAGGAGGCAAATCTCGGCAGTCTTGAGGCGCCATGTTTTCACTGATGAACGTACTCCCTGCCTCTTTGTACTTTTGATAAATCCTCGTTCGCTGCACAACCGTACGCAGCCTCGTTTAATGACATGTTCGGCATCGAATGCGCGTGCGTCTGCAATCTGCTCCCATGACACAGTCATCAAGCAAGTTGAACTTCTATGATGCTGCAAACTGACGCTGGCAAGGGCTGACCTGCTCCACAACAGTAGGCGAGGACGGCGGGTAGAAGGGCTCACGAACTGGCTGCTTCAAGATGGGCTTATTAGGCCTTTTGCGCTTCCGCTCCTGCTCCACTTCTTCCTCACTCGAATCCACCGTGAACTTGAATGTAGCCACGTCCCTTGTCACCTGTGCGTGCGCACGCGAGAGTGTGCGTGAGTGGACGCCGCACACATCGCGCAGGCCTCATTCGCAGGCATCATAGGTCTCTTTCGACACTAACGTCGCAGGCACCATAGGTCTCTTTTGACACATCATAGGTCTCTTTCGACACTCACGTCGCAGGCACCATAGGTCTCTTTTGACACTCACGTGACAGGCATCGCGCAGGCATCATCGCGCAGGCGTCATTGGCGTTACAGAGAGAGGAGGTGTTTAGCCGGCGTCATTACAGAGAAAGCTGTTGTTTCATGGGTACTCAGTTTATTGACCGCTAACCCGGATGGCGCCGGCATGAGTGCATTGCAGCATTGAAATGAACAAAAGCACCAAGAGCATCAGCGACCTGGGGAGACCCGTGGGAAGACTGGGGCGTACTCGACATGCCGGAACTTGAAGAGCGATCACCGAAGTACAAAGTCCCAACTTGCGCGGCGCCTGTGCCTTGCACCGAGCTGTCTGAGTAATCTGAAGAGGCGCTGCAAGAGTTTGAGGAGCCATTGCACGATACGTTTACTCCCACGCCAATCGGAGCAACATCGGGGCTGCCGCAAACGCTGTTCTCGCCCGCGCACTCCTGGTCGCCCGTGCTTTCGTTCTGCAGCCTTTCCATCGACTCCTGCAAGGCGCGGATCTGCGAAAGACAAGAGGGAAGCAATGGAGACATGAGGGTATAAACTCGTGAGCCTACTTGTCCCACTCTCCACGCTCTCCACCTACAAGCGCTACCCTAAACCCTAAACCCTAAACCCTAAACCCCAAACTCGTGAGCCTACTTGTCCCACTCTCCACACTCTCCACACTCTCCACCTACAAGCATATAGGTTCCTGTCCTGGTACCGACGGGAAAACGGCAATGCGTGCACATGTTATCGTGTATGCCAACTGAGTGGGGGCACTTGAAAGACTTCGAGGCTGTCTGTGTTGCTAACGTGTTGCTAACGTGTTGCTTATCGTGTATGCCAACTGAGTGGGGGCACTTGAAAGACCTCGAGGCTCTCACGCAGGTTCTCGCTTTAGGCTTTAGGGTTTGGGCTTTAGGGTTTAGGCTTTAGGGTTGGGGATTTAGGGTTAAAGACCTCTAGGCTCTCACGCAGGTTCTCGAAGCGTTGGGTTTGGATCAAATGCATGACCTCCAGGCGTGTTAACCCAGCGCCCTTCGAGGTCTTGTAACGGCTTTCCTTTGTCTTATCAGCTTTCGTCCGTCCTTTGATCTGCCTCATTTCCGCGAAGACCTGAGAAAGGCCGTGGTTAACTTTACTACACACTCCAGTGACTTTACTACACACTCCTTTGATCTCGCTCATTTTCGCGAAGACCTGAGCAAGACCGTAGTTGTGAGTTGATACAAGCATAAACCATGAACCCTAAACCCTACCTAAACCCTGTGCAAGACCGTGCAGTTTGTGTACTGGCGTCGTCCTTACGCATCTACGTACTCTTATTATATACATATATGCACACGCAAAGAGAGAGGACCAGAGAGAGAAAAGACCTGAGGGATGGAGCGAGCGAGAGAGAGAAAAGGGGGGGGGAGGGGGATAAACGGAGGGAGATAGAGAGAGGGAGAGGGAGAGTCGGGGTTCGAAGGAGAGAGAAAGAGCCGCGCGCGCGCGAGCGAGCGAGCGAGCGAGCGAGCGAGCGAGAGACGTTCTCTAGCGAACGCCTGCACACGCGGCAAACACACAAATGTGACCTCCTTCATCTCCGGGTCAGATTCTAAATCGAGCATCGAGCTCAACGTCTTGAGACGTACCTGTGTGATAAGCAGCACGTCAGCAACACATTAGCAACACATTAGAAACACATTAGCAAAACATTAGAAACACGTTAGCAACACGTTAGCAACGAGCTCAACGTCTTGAGACGTACCTGCGCAAAAAAAAAAAACAGCAGGGATGGAGGGTAAGATATCAAGATTGCTAATGATAGGCAGAAAAAGAAAACATCGAACATCATCCAGAGACAAGACTCCCACCACTCCAGTCCATCCGCTATTGTGACCCTAGTCCATGAGCTATCGTCTATTCCTTGCACACGTATCAACATGGTCCAGTGTTGCAACTCCTCTCAACACACTACCCTTGCACGCACACAACCTCACACGACACTTCCTACACTCCCTAGCAGTGATTGTCAGAGAGTTTTCTTATCATCAGAGAGTTTTCTTGCTTCGATAATCACTACTCTCCCTGTCTAGGGCATCCCCCCCAAAAGAGACCTACTAGCACTTCAAAAGAGACCTACTATCACTTCAAAAGAGACCTACTTTGATAATCACTACTCTCCCTGTCGAAGGCATCCCCCCGGGTCGAGCGCTGCCGCCCATCCCCCCCAAAAGAGACCTACTAGCACTTCAAAAGAGACCTACTATCACTTCAAAAGAGACCTACTTTGATAATCACTACTCTCGGTCTATCGCTGCCGCCCTCCCATTCTGTTTTGCTTGTCTCCATTTCTTACCTCCTTCTCAAGGTGCTTCTCATCTTCCGTCTCTTTCTCTGTCTCTTGCTCCGTCCTCTGTCCATCGCCCAATTCCTCTTCCTTGCGCATGCACTCCTCTCCTGGCGCACTGCGCTGCGTCTCTGTCTCCTTTGCACGCCCCTCAGCTGCCTTTTCCGTCCCTTGAAGCATAGGAGAGCCTTCCTGCTTCTTCTTCTCTTGCTGTTCCACGCACTCGCCGCACTCCTCTTTCCCCGCCTCTTTCTCCCCCTCCATCTCTTCATGCGCTGGCGGCTCTTGGTCGGTTTGCTCGGGCGGCGTCATTTCCTGTTGCTCTTGCTGCGGCGGCATGGCTTGCGGAGGAGGAGGAGGCGGTGGCGGCGGTTGTTCTTGGATGCCTTGCTGTTGATCTTGCTTCGGCGTGCCATCCTGTTGCTCTTCATTTGACTTGATTGACTTGGCCATTGACTCGCTTGAGTTGACAGATTTCGTCGAGTTGATAGATTTGATTAGGTTGACCTCGTCATCGCCCACCTTGCCTTCATTGTCCTTTTTACGCAACACATTAGCAACACATTAGCCACACATTAGCAACACATTAGCAACACATTAGCAACACATTAGCAACACATTAGCAACACAGGTTGACCTCGTTATCGCCCACCTTGCCTTCATTGTCCTTTTTTACACCGTCCGGAAGCGCTGGCCACAGGGTGTCGGTGCCGTCCGCCGACACCTGCTGCACCACCATCACCATTAGACACCCTCCAACCGTAGCAAAGCATCCATCGACACATCCCTAGACATCCTGCACACCATCCGCACCTAAACCCTAAAACCCTAAACCTTAGCATATCATCGGTACCTAAACGCTAAACGCTAAACCTTAGCAAATCATCCCAAACACACCCCGCTGCCAGGGTCCATGCTCAACCCTCTTTTCGTAGTATGATTCACCTGTTGGGATTCCTGCTGCCCGCACCAAGGGTTTAGGCTTTAGGGTTTATGGTTTAGTTCACCTGTCGGGATTCCTGCTGACGCCACAAACACCAAGGGAGCATGTGGAGGTCAAGAGTTTGAGAGGCCTGGTCTATCATCTCCACGCCTCCTTGATTCGCCGTCTTCCCGCCCTGCCTCTCCTTCTTCCCGCCCTGCCCGTACCCTTTTGCCCACCGAGGGAGAGAGGGTGGGGGGGAAAGTGAGCGTTAGCGCGCGAGAAAGGGGGGCGGGGTGATTGACAGATGACAGATGCATGCGTGCGTCATTATGCGTATGTGCGTTTGTGTGGGTGTGCGCGTGGGCGCGCAGCGAAGAGACGGATGAGCGCCACCCCTTCCGGCCCCAATCCCCGCGCCTGTGCGGAAAGCATAGCGTGTTGGCCTCGAATGCTCCACGGGCGTGCGTGCATGGGTGTGTGGGCTTGCTCGAGTATGTTGAGACCAGGGTTGGAGTTTACGCCCCGAGGCCCACGCGGCTGCTTGGGGGGCATCTTCTTGACGGGGGAACGCGCTACTTTGATGGTCGAAGGCGAAGCGACGCCAAGAATCGGCTGAGCGCCACCCTCTGCTGAGCCTTTCGAGTCTTTCGAGTCTTGAACCAAAGCTGAGTTTTTCGCGTCTTGAAACGTCAGCATCCTCTCGCATGCTCCATCTCCTCTGGCCACATTTGAAGGCGAAGCTACGCCAAGAATGGGATGAGCGCCCCCTCCGGCCCCAATCCCCGCGCCTGTGCGGGGAAAATGGCATGTTGGCCTCGAATGCTCCACGATACCACTGTTACCACTCTTGCTGCCCGCAGTGGAAAGAGGAGGTTTGCAACACTTGGCGGGAGAGGAGGACGAGCTGTGCGATGACCAAGGCCTGACTACTGACTGGCTGTTACCTGGCGGGCTGTTGCGTGGCGGTGGCGAAGCAGCGGCCTCAGCGTAGCTCATTCCTATTGAGGTCATGACACATTAGCAATACATAAACAACACATTGGCAACACATTAGCAACACATTAGCAACACAACACAGCGGCCTCAGCATATCTCATACCTATTGAGCTCATACCTATTGAGGTCATGACACGCTTCACCGTTGCGCGCACCTCCGTTGCGCGCACCGGAGCGCACGCCGCCAACGATGCCGCCATCTCAACTTTGGTACCAGCAGGAGCGACAGAATCCCTGCTGCCCTGCATGGCGGCCGGAGGAAGGTAGTTGCGAGCATGGTATTTGCCTGCGCCTGTGAAAGCATGCGACATTCCACACATGAACTGCATTACACACGTGAGCCGCATGGTCCTTCGAGCGCCCTAGACCCCCGTTACTGAAAGTTTCCAATAAAGCTCTCTCTCTCTCTCGCACCATGAGCATGGCGCATGGTGCGTCAAGAGGCACATGGTTCGTTCGAGCATGCGACGCAAGCAAGCAAGGTGCATCATGCGACACAAGCGCGCATGCTGCGATAAGCATCTGACTTGAGGCTCATGGCTGCGTGCAAGCCGGTGCACAGATGCTTGCAGTGCGTGCATGGATGCTTGATATCCAAATATTCTCTGCTGCCAACAGGCTGTACTTGTCAGCCAAGGGGTGTATCTTTCTATCTTTTCCCCGTAAGCTGACCAGTACAGCTGGGGATTATTGTTCCCTCACACCCCACGCAGGTGAGATCGCTGTCTGCCGATATTTGGTGGCCGGATTGCATTGAGAGCGACGACACTGCCTCCCTTGCTTTATTGCGACGACACAGCCTACCATGCTTCATTGCTGCCAGCACTATACCTGCTGGGGAACTGGAGCGGCGGAGTTTGGCGCCTGTTCCAGCTTTGTTCCGAGCGGGCGATGAAAAGGGCGACGGCACGCGGGAGGGTGAAGGAGAGGTGGAGACCAACGTTGATGAGGACGGGCGGTAGTCAGGGACTGGATGGAATGTTGCACTTGATGCACATTCCTGGTTCGTCGAGGACGACAGTGCGGACTTGCTGGCTCCGGTCACATGCACACATGCAACCACTTGTCAGTTGCCCTGCGGTTATTGTGCATGAGAAGGTGAGAAGGAAGGAGGAGGGAGAAGCGGACAACGAGGAAAAAGGGAGAGATGCATCGCGTCACATACTCCTGCTGCGGATCCGACGAGCGCACCAGGAGCAGACGTCATGGTGCAGGCACATGCACGATGCTTCGAGCGCGCACGCGCACACGCGCGGTGACTCACACAGCGACTCGACGAGCGGTGGTTACGTTGTGACTGCCGTCGCGAAAGTTGGAGCCGCCCTTCTTGCCACTTTTCCTGGATGGTTCGGGAGCGAACTCGCGAATGGCTCGGGTCTCGACCATCGTGGCGGCAGCCCGGTCCTTGCGCGCGCACGACGGAGCCGGCTCTGACGGCCGACGTCTCTGGCACACCGGGCAGCGGTGAGAGCAGTAAGGAGACGCGATCGTGCGCCGCAGGCAGGAGGCGGCTAGGGGTTTCCCCAAATCCGTCGCACGCAGCGGGCTGGGCGGGGCCGGGAGTTGGACCCTGGAAACAGGAGAGCACCGGTCGTGTGGGGTCGGCGAGTGTTGAGCGAGCAATCGTCGGCAGAATGACTGGGCCAGAAGAAGTGGTCTTCGGCCAACGACCCAAAGTCGTTTGACCACTGCATGGGACTGGAAGTTTGTTGTAGACTACACGAACGCTTGGAGGGATTCTTTACTACTGAAGCGAGGGAATCTTTACTACTGAACTACGGTGTACACGATCTGATCCAAAATTTAACATCTGGGAAACAATGGAGCCTGCGTCGCCTGTGTTTTCTTGCGGGGGGCTCGCGGAAAGGACCCTTTCATGACAGTCCACGCCGTTTTCTGTGTGACAAAGCCCTTCTCAAGGGCTTTTGCCAACCATCACCGGCATGCACCGTCATGAAAGAGTTGCTGAAATATTAATATCTCCAAATATTTAATTTTTAAATATCTCTCCCAACTCCCTCACCTCCCTGCATGAAAAAAAATCGGACTCAAATGAAAAATGTGTCCCCCTTGGAAAAGACTAGTTTTCCGCAAACTGATCGAAATGATGATTTACCCTCAAAACCATCTTGATCTTCAAGGTCGGAATTCCGTCTAGATTCAACACAGGTGAAAACCTGAACTTTCTGCTCAATGCTGAACAAGGCGGCACTGCTTGCGTTGCCCGCCGCGGCCATGGCCTTCGGGCACGCAATGCCGCTGGCCTCGTCACCGGCCCTCGCACGCGCCGCGCACTGCCGTGCCGCCGTCCCGTCCCTCCGCATGGCTGTCGGGGATGTCACCTCCGAGACCGAGCTCGACGCTGCCATTGCCAACGCCGGTCTCGCCTCTTGCCTCTGCGCCTGAAATACATGCCACGCCGGCGCGCCCGGCCAGTTGCTGCCTCCGCAGTGCTCAGCTGCATGATACTCCAAGGGATACGGTCGACGGGGAGTGATAGCGCCACGGTCATTTCACGCTGCCTGAGCGTTGTAAAACGCTTGCGGCGTAATGGAAAGTAGTTCCCCCTTGCCGCCCCCTGGAGGCAGGGATCGGGGGAAAACAGCAAGGGCTCCTTTCCCCATACACAAGCAAAGAAGGCGGTGCCGGTGCACAGGCATACGCACATATACGCTCACGCGCACATGCTCGTATACGCGTGCTCACACACAGGCGACAACCAGCTGGTGGTGATTGACTACAGCACGACGTGGTGCGGCCCATGCAAGGTTGCCTACGTTTCTTGATGATCCAGAGAGAGAGAGAGAGAGAGAGAGCGCGAGCGAGAGAGAGCGAGAGAGAGAGAGAGATCTGTATTTGGATAAACTGAAAGGAGTGGGCATTACCTGAACAAGACCAACAGTGTCATGCTTAAAGGACCCAACGGTGCCGTGTGCTCAAACGACCAACGGTGGCGTGAACTGTGGCGTGCTTACAGGTAGTGGCGCCCAAGTTTGAGGAGTTTTCGAACAAGTACACAGAAGCGGTTTTCCTGAAATGCGTTGGCGACTCGTCACCAGACGCCACAAAGCTCATGAAGCGCGAAGGCGTCCGCTCGGTACGCAGAATGTGTTGTCTATAGACTCGTTATCAGACGCCACCAAGCGCATGAAGCGCCAAGGCGTCCACTCGGTTTCGGGTTTAGGGTTTAGGTTTTAGGGTATGTGCTGATGAAGCGCCAAGGCGTCTGCTCGCAGTCCCCTCTCTCTGTGCGTCTGCTCGCAGTCCCCTCTCTCTGTCTGTCGTCTCTCCCGCGCGCACGAGCGCGTGCGCGCTCTTGAGCCCCCTCTCCATTTGCCCCTACACCCTACACCCTAAACCCTAAACCCTAAACCCTAAACCCTAAACCCCTCTCCTTTTACCCCTGCCCAGCGCAAGGTAGCCTCTAATACCCTGTGTGCGGGTGTGTGTGTGTGTGTGGTTTGTGTGTGCAGGTCCCAGCATTCCACTTCTGGAAGAAAGGCGCCAAAGTTGAGGTATGCGTCTGTGTGTGTGTGTGTGTGTGTGTGTGTGTGTGTGTGTGTGTGTGTGTGTGTGTGTGTGTCGCTGTGTGTGTGTGTGTGTGTCCGTTTCAAAGTTGAGGTGTGTGTGTGTGTGTCCCTGTGTGTGTGTGTGTGTCCCTTTCAAAGTTGAGGTGTTTGTGTGTGTGTGTGTGTGTCCCTGTGTGTGTGTGTGTGTGTGTCCCTTTCAAAGTTGAGGTCTCTCTCAGAATCATTCTCTCTCGCCCTCGATGATAGATAGAGGTGTCTTTTTCTCTCTCTCTCCCTCGATGACTCTCTCTCTCTCCCTCCCTCCCTCCCTCCCTCGATGATAGATAGAGGTGTCTCTCTCTCTCCCTCCTTCGATGACTCTCTCCCTCCCTCCCTCGATGATAGATAGAGGTCTCTCTCCCTCCCTCCCTACCTCGATGACTCTCTCCCTCTCTCCCTCCCTCGATGATGGATAGAGGTCTCTCTCTCCCCTTTTTTTTTGGAAAGGAGGCGTAGGAAGGAAAAAAGAGGAAGGAGCGAGATTAGGGTTTAGATTTTAGAATTAGGGTTTAGGGTTAGAGAGGAGAGGAAGGAGAGAGATTAGCGCGAAAGCTATTTCAAAGGGAGAGATTCCGAGGAGGGAGGGAGAGAGATTGATTGATTGAGGGAACCCCGCTCCCACCAGCCCCTCTCCACGCATTCTACCCTGCAGCCTCTCTCCTCAAATAGGTCTCGTTTGCCTCTATAATAGGTCTCTTTTGCCTCCTTAGATCTCTTTCCTCCTTTCACACCTATGCACCAGACACAGTCTCATCAGAAGGCTGTTACTGTTTTTATTTTTTGTTTTTTGTTTTTTGGCATCATGAATCTTCTGTGGTTGCAGTTGCCCCCCTGTCCTCCCTCATTGCCTGCGTGTGTGTGTGTGTGTACCCTGATTGCCTACGTGCGTGTGTGTGTGTGTGTGTACCCTGATTGCCTACGTGCGTGTGTGTGTGTGTACCCTGATTGCCTACGTGCGTGTGTGTGTGTGTGTGTACCCTGATTGCCTGTGTGTGTGTGTGTGTGTGTGTGTGTGCGTGCGTACCCTGATTGCCTACGTGTGTGTG
>Ga0315899_10008565_pt1 | contig 10961 bp, 9 predicted proteins | sample LakEriMetagenome_2_FD_203518 | JGI IMG/M metagenome (GOLD analysis project Ga0315899, IMG submission 203518) | Freshwater fungal communities from buoy surface, Lake Erie, Ohio, United States - Buoy 4 MA112 | ecosystem: Environmental > Aquatic > Freshwater > Lake | place: USA: Lake Erie, Ohio...
CGAAGCGACCTCGCCCCTACCTCATTGTGGCACGACGCTCCGCCGTCGTTGGAATTGCAGGTGTTGATGTTTTGATCATAACTAGCGACGGGGGATATCGGTTTTCGGCGTCCAGTTGCCACTTGCTCACACGCGTGGCTCAGATGGAGATCGCGAAGCGAACATACTCGGCTTTATCTCTCGGCACCATTGGCCTCTTCGAATAGATGCCGAGCGGCGCGGCCGCTGATCGTTTGAGACTTGAGCAGCTCCGCAGCGATTTTTTCTATCGCGGACCATAGCGCGCGTTCGCTCAAGTAGTTCTCGGTTTTGCTCAACAATCTTCGTTCCAATCGCTCAACCTGGCGTTCTCCGGCAGCCCTGGATTGCAAAAATCGCCTCACAAAGCGAAGATCCTGAGCGGCACCGGCAGCGCAGTACTGACCCGTTATTTGTGATTCCGCAACCATTCCTGCCAGCAGTATCATCACCTCGTCCTCAAGCCAATCCTTCGAACCTTTGCCCTGTCCTTTTTTGATATGGCACGCACCTAGCCGCTCCACACCAATCGCGGATTTGCCCGGAGCAATCGTCACTTTGTCGATGGGGCGGCCGAGGAACAGCGCCATGACGGCATGTCCGGCTTCATGGTACGCCGTAGCCTTGAGCGCAAAAGCGTATGCGTTCTCTTCATTCATAGCTTAGATTCATCCATGGCTCGGATGTTTGCTTTCGGCGGGTAAGAAGTCGGCTGTGTTCGGCGAAAACCGGTCCAGTGTGGCTTTAGTTTCGCCCAAATGCTCCGATTCGGCTAGACCCAGCGTCCTGTCGACGCGAGTTGGAACCGAAGAAAGAAACGAGATGATCGCCGATTTGGGATTGATTAGACTATTGCATCGTGCATTCTGGCTCGCCTCGAATACGCCCATTCGAGGTGGCGTTCCTTCAAGACCTGGTATTAGGTAGTTCCGATCCGATGAAATTCCATCGCATGTGGGTTGTATGCATCTTTTTGCTCGGGTTCTGGGCCGAGGATTCCGTCGCTCAATCTCCTCCCTATGACGCTTACCCTCCGTCGGGTGCACCTTATTACCGAGTGCGGTATGAGCCCTCCACGGAGGAGGGTGGATTGATTTTCGGAGTCAATTTTACCTTGTGGATCCCACCTGACGTGCAGCAATTGCGAGGGATCATTGTCCATCAGCATGGATGTGGCGAAGGCTCCTGCAAATCGGGTTTGACGGGTGCGTACGATCTACATTGGCAAGCCCTCGCGATCAAGCATCAGTGTGCTTTGCTTTCGCCTGCGTACGAGCAGCCAGAAAAAGCGGATTGCCAAATGTGGTGCGATCCGAGGAACGGTTCTGATCGCGCGTTCCAAAAATGCTTAATCGATTTCGCAGGTTTGACCGGCCACAGTGAATTGCCCAAGGTGCCGTGGGCGTTGTGGGGACATAGCGGGGGTGGGCATTGGGCAGGGGGCATGGTCATGCTCCATCCTGATCGTGTCGTCGCGGCGTGGCTGCGCTCAGGTGTACCGCTGGTATCTCCGGAACCTGACAAGCCCGGCATACGATCGCATGAGCTACCAGATCTCGCGCTTGCTGTTCCTATGATGTGCAATCTGGGAACTAAGGAAGGGGTGACGGTCAAGGATGATCGGTTCTCCGGTGTTTGGCCCGCCAATGAAAAGTTCTTCTTGAATTTGAGAGGTCGTGGAGGACTGGTTGGGGTGGCTGTAGATCCTCTTACCAGTCATGAATGCGGAAACCAACGTTATTTGGCAATTCCATGGCTCGATGCGTGCCTTGCCGCCCGATTGCCAGCAGATGTCGGAGGAGCACTTCGCGGTATGCAAAGCGAAACTGCGTGGCTCGCAGCACCGACGGGCATTACGGCGAGTCGGGTTTCCGAATATCCTGGGGAGAAACTCCAAGCGGCTTGGCTACCCAATGAAGCGATAGGTCGGCGATGGATGGAATACGTTGTCGATACTGTTGTCCAAGACCATACGGCACCTCCGATGCCGACCGATGTGGTGGTCGAAGGGAAAAAGATACGATGGAGAGCCGCAGCCGATTTGGAAAGTGGGTTATCCCACTTTCTGATCGAGCGTGACGGGTTGATGATTGGATCATGGCCAGAGAAGCCAACCAATCCGTTTGGAAGGCCTGTCTTTCAGAATTTGCAGTACAGCGACACGCCTCCGCAACCTTTGGCGGAGATGGTATTCGAGGATAAATCGGCTAGCGAGAACGCTCGTCCGGTTTACCGCATTCGGTCCGTGAATACAGTAGGTCTGATTTCTGCTCCCAGTGCTGCTGCAAGTGAGAAGTAGAAGTCATCGCGTACTTTTCATGCGGCGACGACATAGGCTGCATTATTGATTTTGTCTTCAAAGACTGGACCGCACGTTCAGCTCGAGCCCTGAAGCGATGAAGACGCTCTTGTTGGAGGTGTCGGAACTGCTTGCTCGGAATACATCCAAGGGAAAGATATTTGGGCTAATATTTCGTTCCGGCCATTTCATGGTGATGCGTCACTTGTCGCCACTGCGGACTTCAATCGCCAAGTACTCTCCGCGGCATGGAAAATGCGGCTGAATTCCGATTGAGAGATGACCTTGATGCATTGCCCAGTTCCCCGCGCCGCCGAGCCTATAGCGGCGGGGGATGAACGCAGATGACTTCCTCGACAGCTTCGTCGAAGTCGGGCTTATAGATACCGATTGAAGATGTTTTCGAGCATCTCTTGTCGACCGCTCTCATTCGGGGCGACTTCACCTTTAGCAGTGATGTACGCATCAAGCGACTCAAAACTAGCCTTGCCCGATTCAATTTCGGCACCGATTCCAGAGTCCCAACTGCGGTATCGGTTCTTCACAAAATCTCCGATAACGCCGTCCTTTCGGATGTCCGCAGCGATGCGTAAGCCACGGGCGAATGCATCCATTCCACCGATGTGAGCGTGGAACAAATCGATCGGTTCGAAGCTCTCGCGGCGAACTTTCGCGTCGAAGTTGACTCCGCCGGTGGTGAAACCTCCGTACTTCAAAATCATCAACATGCACTGCGCGGTCAGATAGAAGTCGGTTGGGAACTGGTCGGTGTCCCAGCCCAGGAGCAAATCCCCGGTGTTGGCATCGATAGACCCCAACGCTCCTTGCATCCCCGCGTAGTCCAACTCGTGCATCATCGTGTGCCCAGCCAACGTAGCGTGGTTGGTTTCAATGTTCAGTTTGAAATAGGGGAGCAAGTCATACGCTCGGAGGAAGTTGATGCATGCTGCCGCGTCGCTATCGTATTGGTGTTTGGTCGGCTCTTTGGGTTTTGGCTCGATCAAAAATGGGCCGGTGAAGCCTATCTTCTTCGCGTAATCAACCGCCATATGAAGGAACATTCCCAGGTGATCGATCTCGCGCTTCATGTCCGTATTGAGCAAGCTCATGTAGCCTTCGCGGCCACCCCAAAAAACGTAGTTCTCTCCGTCGAGCTCTTTGGTTACATCCAACGCGTTTTTGACTTGGGACGCGGAGTAAGCGAACACATCGGCATTGCACGATGTGGAAGCCCCATGCATGAAGCGGGGGTTGCTAAACATGTTCGCGGTACCCCAAAGGAGCTTCACGCCCGTTTTCTTCTGATGAGCCTTGAGCGATTCCGCGATCTTCTGAAGATTTTTGTGGGACTCCGAGATGGTCTTTCCTTCAGGAGCAACGTCGCGGTCATGGAATGCGTAGTAAGGCGCTCCGAGCTTCTCAAAAATTTCGAAGGCCACTTCGACGCGACGGAGCGCGTTGTCCAAGCTGTCACTACCGTCATCCCATGGCCGAACAGCCGTTCCTGGCCCGAATGGATCGGACCCGGCTCCTCGCATTGTGTGCCAATACACAACGCTGAAGCGAAGATGGTCCCGCATCGTTCGACCTTCGATCATCTCGTCCGGGTTGTACCACCGAAACGCCATCGGATTTCTCGACTGGGGGCCTTCGTACTGGATTTTGGAGATGTCTGGAAAGTAACTCATCGAGTCCTCAAGTAACTTTTTTCACGAGTGCAACGGGTGGTGAGAACGCGGCAACATCCGCGTCATCAATAATCAGTTCCGCTAGTTTAACGACTCGCTGATTCTGCGGGAGGGTGGCCTTTGGTAGGGAGCGGTGCTACGTGATCGGATGGCGTCCATCCATGCCGTCGCACCCGACCTCTCGAGCAGGTTTGCTAGCCGGCGTCTTTCGGGCACGCTCCTTCCAGGCACTCAAGGATCGCGGAGCCGCCTCTCTGCCACGAATCGACTTGCAATCGGATTGCAGTTTCCGGTTCCTTAAGATTCCGTCCCCTTAAGTTTCCGGCTCCTGCAGATTCCGGCTCCTGGGTATCGACGGACCCAGGCGGTGTGTCCCTACCTCGTCTCTGGTGCCACGGTCTGATCCAATGGTCCTTTTCGGGATGTTTTGGGTGGCGGTTATTCTGGGCCCCAAATGCCGAGAACGCTGGTGTCCGGTAGCGATTTTTCCGGTAGTAACGACCTTGGACGAGCGGGGGCTTATTGGGGCCAAAAATATGAGGAAAAGATGGTTACCGATTCGGGTACTCGATATTCTCCCCGTAGAATTCCATTACACTGGAGCCTTGGTACACACACACATCCGCCCCGAATTGACTCGGGGTGAGACCGCGACAGCGATCAGAGTGGATCTGCTCTGAGAGGTTGCGGGAACCTATCAACCACGCGAAAAAAACACCAGTTTAGACGCGGAACATTGTCGGCATGACGCAAATAACAGCGGAACGAGTATTCGAACTCATCGAAAAAAGTCGGCTTGTTGAGGCGGGTACGCTCTCAGCCAAGTTCGATGAAATTCGCGCTGCCCACGCTGGCGAACTCCCCGAGGATCCGGTGGAGCTTTGCAAAGAGTTGGAGACCGCGGGCGTCCTGACTCGCTGGCAATGCGAAAAAATCCTCCAAGGCAAGTACAAGGGTTTTTTCCTAGGCAAGCACAAACTGCTCGGTCATATTGGGACTGGAGGAATGAGCAGCGTGTATCTTGCGGAGCACACGGTGATGAAGCACAAACGTGCCATCAAGGTGCTTCCGAAGTCAAAGCTTGGCAATACCTCTTACCTTGAGCGGTTCCAGCGCGAGGCAAAAGCGATTGCCAGCCTCAACCACCCGAACATCGTCCGTGCATACGATATCGATAATGAGAAAGACACTCATTACATCGTTATGGAATATGTTGAGGGTGCCGACCTTCAGATCCTCGTGAAAAAGCATGGACCACTTCCTTACGGTATCGTTGCGGATTACATCGCCCAGGCGGCCCGCGGTTTGCAACATGCACACGACCATGGCTTGATCCATCGCGACGTGAAACCGGCCAATTTGCTTATCAATAAAGATGGCTTGATCAAAGTCCTCGATCTAGGGTTAGCCTTGTTCCAGGACCAAGGCGACGCTTCGCTGACGATGGAGTACAACGACAAGGTTCTTGGTACTGCTGACTATCTGGCTCCGGAACAAGCCCTCAACAGCCACACGGTAGACAATCGAGCCGACATCTACGGATTGGGCTGCACGATGTACTTCCTTTTGACCGGCCATCCTCCGTTCCCTGATGGGAGTATCGCCAGCCGTATCGTCAAGCACCAAAACACCATGCCTCCCGATATCCGAACGGATCGGCCAGATTGCCCGGGAGAATTGGATGGCATCTGCGTGAAAATGATGCAGAAGGATCCGAAGTACCGATACGCGAATTGCTCTCAGGCCGCCGAAGTCCTTGAGACATGGCTTGCCAAATACCGCAAAGAACATCCAGAAGTTGCCATTAAACCCGCCAAAGGGATGTCGATCGATGAGTTGCTGGAGGAGACCAAGTCCCGTAGCAATGCAATGACGGAAACCGTCAATAACCGAAGTGCGAAGACCATGGATGGGAACGCCGAGGTTGGAAGCGGCGTAATGAAATTGTCCGCATCTGACAGCGGCGTCCTACGCGCGATTGCCAAATCTGATGGCTCGTCTGTCGACAGTCATATCGATTTGGTCCACGATTCGAACCAGCCCAATCCTAAGCGGTCCAAGGCAAACGCGATCGCTACGGCGACCGGTGATTCCCGAGTCAGTCGCAGTGGTGCCTCACCGCTGGTGAAGCCGCTCGACAACTCCGGAAAGACGGCAGCGGCACCATCTGCGAAGGGGCCCGCTGCCCCATCGCAAACCGGTGCTCCATCCCAACATGCTGCGCCATCTCAACCCGCTGCGGCTGCTAAAAATACGCCTGCAGTTCAAAACAACAAATCCAATCAGTTGCTCCTGATCATCGCGGGTTGCATCACGCTGCTGTTGTTCGTCGCGATACTCGTCGCCGTTCTCTCGAACCGATAAATCTCGAGGTACCGGTACCACGATGAGTATGGAATCTAGGGCCGAGGAATCAATCGCAAGCCCAGGAACCGCTTCGCAATCCAGTACATCCAACACCGTCCTGAAAATTGGTGGGTCCACGCTCTTCCAAGGGCCCATGCGGGCCCTCTGCTCCTCGGTGCATGCTGCCGCTCATGAACGGACGTATGTCATCGTTGGCGGTGGTGAAACCGTCGAATCAATGCGTGTGCTTCATTCGATTTATCCACAACTTTCGGAACAAGCCATGCACTGGCGATGTGTGGAATTGCTCGATGCGACATGGCAAGTTGCTTGCGAATTGATGCCCGAATGCGAGCCCCTGGAATCATGGGAAGCAATCCATGCGAGCCTCTCTGCGTCTGGAGGTCGAACCTATCTCGTACGTGTTCGTGGATTTTACGATCGGTGCATCGAAAGTGAGCCAAGTGTCGCGAGCAACTGGATTCCAAGGGTCGGGTGGCAAACCACCACCGACGCGCTTGCTTGGTTACTTGCGAAACGTATCGGGGCTAGTCGATTGAGGATTGCGAAGCAGTGCCAGTGCGATACGATCCAGACCATCCATGATGCTGCAGCTCAAGGCATTGTCGATGTCGAAATCAGCCGTTTGGTTGCGTGCGATCCTGAGCCGGCATCGCTCTGCATCGAACTATTTAGCCTCGAGGAAACTCCGACATGATCCGATTCGTTCGATTGCCTGCACTTCGCGTCTTGGCATTGCTCCTGTTCGTCGCTGGTTTCGCTCCAGGCATACTAGGGTCAACGCAGCCCGAAAAGAACAAGCTTGCTCGTGTTACCGACCCAGTTGACGAACCCGCATCGGTTGTAGTCCCGGCTCAAGGCGCTGATCGCATCTCCCGGTTTGTGGCTGCCCAAGACTGGCTCGGCCCGGTCTCCGCAATCGCACTATCGCCGTTTTTCGGATTGGCATGCTTGTCCGGCATCGCAACCTACGGTCCTAGTTTCTTGCGAGAACATAGTACATTGCTCGGCATCACCGGGCCGATGAATAATCCTGCGCTGTTCTGGAGTATGACGGCACTGGCCATCATTACCACGCTTCCTCGCTGGACCAAATTCACCAAACCGATTTCGCTCGCAATTGAAAAACTAGAAGCTTACTCGGCCATCATCATTTTGGTGGTGATGCGTCTGACGGTAGATTTCTCGGCAAATCCCGCAGAGATCGCTCTGCTGTCGCCAAGCTCCGAGATCCAAACGCCACTGCTGCTGCAAGCCGGCTTTACAACGTTGCCTCTTGATATTGTGTTGGCATTGGCAATCGCTCTCAACATGATCGTAGTGAATACGATCAAACTCTTCATCGATGTCTTGATTTGGATAACCCCCTTTCCTGCGATCGACATCGTGCTGGATCTGATCGGAAAGTCTCTCTGTGCGTTGATCCTCGGAATTTATGCATGGAGCCCATGGCTTGCTGTCGTACTGGATCTGTTGATCTTTATCGCCTGTGCGATGGTCTTTATGAAGGTTACCCGCCGATTGCGGTACTATCGCGATTTGGTGCTGAAGCCGATTTTAAGCAAAGTCTTCGGAAGCGGCAGCGCATCGCAGACCAATAATTCAACGAGCGTTTCGACCTCCGTGTTTCTCGCCAAACCGTACCGAGGCTTTCCAGCTCTTTCGCGAGCAACCTTAGAGATAGATACTGCGGCCAGGACAGGCATTCTCATCCTGCATGGATGGTTCTCTAGAAGCGAAGTGAAGGGCACTGTCGATACGTCCATCGATTCGTCAGGCATACTTTCTGACTCCATCACGATGCATACGGAATCGACCGCGAGCGGGTCAGAGAATGCAGTTTTGTTGATACCCAAGGGATCGCTGTCCGCAAGTTCAACGGGTTTTGCGCTAGCAAGATAATCCCGCATCGAAATCGCAGGCAGCTTGCGTATTCATTCCGAGTGCGGCTGAACGAAACGTGTTGACGAGGATGTGCGCGTTTTAGCTACGACGGTCTGCCGGGTCTCGCCGGTTGCGGGTAGAGGCAACAATTCGCCGGGCACAAGTCATGGCTGGGGCCGTAGGTTCCTACCGAGGGTCGCGCCGTGCCGATGCTTAATCGTTCAACGATCAAATCCACGATCATGGAAACGAAGTGCGGATGAGTACCTACCGTGGCTGCGCGGACGAAAACGATACCATGCGATTGGCAGGCGGCTGCCGCTTCATGGTCCAGATCGTACAGTACTTCCATATGGTCGGAGATGAAGCCAATGGGTTGCACGATGACGGGTGAACGGTCGCCAGCCTCTGCGAGTTGGTCGATGCGATCGCAAACATCCGGTTCGAGCCATGGTTGTTGCGGCGGTCCTGACCGACTCTGAAACACCAGTTCCCAGTTTCCGTGTCCTGCGGCTTCGCAGACCAATCGCGATGCCTCGCGCAGTTGTTCTTCGTAGCGAGAATTGTCTGCCATCGTCTTGGGGATGCTGTGGGCGCAAAAGAGCACCTTGGACTTCGATCGCATTTCCGCGGGTACCTTGGCGAGCGCCTCCAGCAAGCAATCTTTCTGGGCGTGGATAAAGCCGGGGTGATTGAACCCCATGCGGACTTTCTCGACCAGAGGCGCCGATTCACCGACGGCGTTCATTGCGGCGGCGAGGTTTTCACGATATTGGCGACATCCACTGTAGCAACTGAACATGGAGGTGAAAAACGCGATCGCGCGTTTGCGACCGTCATTCTTCATCTCGCCAAGGGTGTCCGTCAGCATCGGTTTCCAATTGCGGTTACCCCAATAGATAGGGAGCTTTAGTCCCCTAGCATCGCATTCCTTTTGAACTGCTGCAATCAAATCGCGGCACTGGCCATTGATAGGGCTAACGCCCCCAAAATGCTGATAGTGTTCGGCTACTTCCAGCATCCGCTCCCGCGGAACGTTTTTTCCACGAAGCACATTTTCGAGGAACGGAATAACGTCCTCTGGGCCTTCAGGGCCGCCAAACGAAACGAAAAGAATCGAGTCGATCGGTACTTCCACGAGTGGAGGCAACGGACCCAAAGGTGCAGCGGGAACTGTAGCCACAGGAGCAGCATTTCCTGGAGCGCCGCCCGCAGGTTGAGGATTCGCAGAAGACATGAAATGGTTAGATTCGTTGGAGTTTGTTACAGGGACGGATTCGGTAAAACGGACCGGCTATTCCTCGAGTAGTACAATTGAGTTGCTAGGAAATTGATTTGCTAGGAACTCGATGTCTCAGGAAACGATTCAGGAAACTATAGGGTACTGATCAAGCCCTCCCAGGCAGGATCGTATTCACGTCGCCAAAGCCCTGCGGGTAGATCGGTTTCGGTGATATGCCCATCTTCCGGCCGAGTATGAATTACCCGATCGGTCCTATGGGCGATATTTCCAAGATGGCATAGCAATGTGCTTTTGTGGCCGCTTAGGACCGGTTGGTTTAATCTTGAGGGATCATTGTGGCGGGCAGCGTCGATAAAATTAGCGACGTGTTCGGATTGGCCCCATCCTGTTTTGGGTGACGATTCGATTTTCTTATCATCCGCGTCATAGATCTCGAAGCCTCCGTCGGCGTCGATATCCATGTAACCGTCATAACCATAGAAAGAGACAAAAGGCCCGTTTGGCCGCTTTACGCAGGAGAGGCCTTCGTAGGAGATCTGTTTGCCTCCTTGAAACTCCCATGCGACATTTTGCGTGTCTGGGGTTTGTTGATCGTCGAGGTATCGGAATCGGCCCGCGATCGATGCCGTTCTGATGGGGTAATCCACTTGCAATCCCCATCGACAAACGTCCAGCGAGTGCACCCCGTTGTTGCCCAGTTCTCCATTTCCCCAGTTCCAGAACCAGTGCCAGTTATAGTGGACAACATTCTCGCGAAAAGGCCGACGCGGCGCGGGGCCTTGCCACAGCTCGTAGTCCAGTTGCTCTGGCGGTGCAGAGTCTTGCTTGACTCCCGTTGGGCCTCGCATGCGGGCGAAGAAAGCACGTGCCAAGTACGGTTTACCGATCGCACCCGCGTGGAGTTTGGCAATTGCAGCTTGGAATCCTTTGCTGCTGCGTCGTTGATTACCGATTTGGACGCAGCGGTTGTATTTATTCGCAGCGGCAACCATCCACTCCCCCTCCTGCGGATTGTGGCACGCCGGCTTCTCCACATAAACATGCTTTCCCGCTTTGCATCCTAAGATCGCTGCGGGACCATGCCAATGATTTGGAGCAGCGCAAAAGAATGCGTCTAATTCAGGATCGTCGAGCATGCGTCGCAGATCCTGAACAGCGACGGCAGAACCGCCCGCCTCTGCAACACGCTTGACACCCGCTTCCCCGCGTTTCTTGTCGGTTTCGCAAATGTACTTGATTCTGACCCCAGGGATTTTCAACGCTTCGTCCGCTAAGTCTCGACCACGGCTGAAACCCATGATACCGACGACGATCGGCGGGTCCGCTTGCACGACCGATTGTTCAGCCGCTGCCAACCCTTCGGCTGCGCGAGTAACCGAGGAGGAAATTGCTTCCGGTACCATTGCTGCCGGTACAAGGGCTGCTGCCGTGGTGCTGTGGAGAAATCGCCTGCGTTGCATGG
>Ga0315899_10008566_pt1 | contig 10961 bp, 11 predicted proteins | sample LakEriMetagenome_2_FD_203518 | JGI IMG/M metagenome (GOLD analysis project Ga0315899, IMG submission 203518) | Freshwater fungal communities from buoy surface, Lake Erie, Ohio, United States - Buoy 4 MA112 | ecosystem: Environmental > Aquatic > Freshwater > Lake | place: USA: Lake Erie, Ohio...
AAGTTCGACGGTGACATCGACCGTAAACTGGCGAACCGGGATCGAGCGAAAATCCCCCGACAAGGATAAATCCGTCGGGAGAGGCCATGGAAATCTTCAGTACATTTTCAAGCCGAAATCTCATTTCGGTCTCGGCAATCAGCGCATTCTCGCTTCTTGAAAGCGCGCGCAATTCGTCGTGCGGCTCATTCGCGTCGGCACGATCTTCCTAGGTAGCACCAGCCGGTCGGCACCAAGCAGGAGCTATGGCCGAGCTCTCGGTCGGTCCAGATCTCTGAGGAGACAATATATATGCCAGACTATGTCATTATCGGGGGCGGCTCGTCCGGAGGCGTGATCGCCAGTCGTTTGTCGGAAGATCCGGAAACGACGGTATGCCTGCTCGAAGCTGGCGGATCGGGTAATTCCCCGCTCGTTTCGACACCAGGTGCCTTTGCGGCACTGATCCAGGATTTTGCGATCAACACCCTCAACTGGCGGTACAATACCGAACCAAACCCGGCGCTGAACGGCCGCCGCCTCTATAATCCTCGCGGCAAGATGCTGGGCGGATCGAGCGGCATGAACGGCATGGTCTACATCCGCGGCGACCGATCCGATTTCGACACATGGCGCGATCTCGGCAACCAGGGCTGGTCGTACAACGACGTCTTGCCTTACTTCAGAAAGGCGGAGCGCAATGTCCGGGGCGACAGTCAATATCATGGCGCCTTCGGTCCGCTTCACGTGTCCAACGGCGATGCTTCCTTCAAAGCCTATGGCGCCTTTATCGAGGCCGCTGCATCGCTTGGTCATCCACAGAACGAGGATTTCAACGGCGATACCCAGGAAGGGATCGGTGTCTACCAATTCACCGTCAAGGACGGCCGGCGGGCCGGTGTGAAGCGCTGCTATATCGACCCGATGCTCGACCGACCCAACGTCCGCGTTGAGGTGAATGCGCGCGCGAGGCGGATCGTTTTCGAAGGCAAGAGGGCGGTTGCCGTGGAGTTCGTCCAGGACGGCCAAGTGCGGCGAGTCGATGTCCAGAAGGAGGTCATCGTCAGCAGCGGTTCGTTCAATTCACCCCAGATTCTGATGCTCTCCGGTGTCGGCCCACGCGCCGAGCTCGACCGGCATGGCATAGAAGTCGTTCAAGAAATAAATGGCGTCGGGCAGAATCTGCATGATCATCCCGACGTCATGATGATCTTCGAGACGCGCAAGCGCATTGGCATTGCGCTCAATCCAGTGGGATTGATCAGGAGCACAAAGGATCTTCTGCACTATATCGTGCGCAAAGGCAGCTGGCTGGGCAATCCGCCGACTGCCGCAGGAGGGTTTCTGCGCTCCGATCCCGATCGGGACCGCCCGGACTTCCAACTCCACGTGATTCCGCTAGCCTATCGCGACCACGCACGCGACTATCGTTTGATGACGAAATGGGGCTTCACGGTTCTCATCAATATCGGTCATCCCAAGAGCAGAGGTGCAGTGCGCCTTCGCGATAGTTCCGCTCTGTCCGATCCCCTCATCGACCTCAATCTTCTGAGCCATACTGACGATCGAACCGCGTTACGAAACGCCTTCAAGGTAACGCAGGACATTCTTTTCTCAGAGACGATGAATGAGGTGGTCAAGCGACCGCTCTACCCCACCCACAAGCTGAATGAAGATCAAGAAATTGACGCTTACCTCACTGAACATGTGAATCATTCTTATCACCCGGTCGGTACGTGCAAGATGGGAACCGACGCGCTGGCGGTTGTTGACACTCGTCTCAAGGTTCGGGGGCTGCAAAATGTTCGCGTGGCTGATGCCTCGATCATGCCAATGATCATCAACGGCAATACGAACGCCACTTGCATCATGATCGGCGAAAAAGCAGCAGACATGATCGTAGAGGACCAGAGACCTCAATGACCCCAAAGCACTGATGGCGCGCATTGGCCGCCAGCGTGCACGCTGGCTAGTCTAGATGGTCAGGCGGCTGCTTGGGAGCATTATAGAGCTATAGAGGCAGGTTAGTCACCCTGCCGCGAGCAGGAGGAAAGACTTGATCGGATGTCCTATATTGGCGCCGTATCGAAAGCTCCATTCGGCCTCGCGCTGACGAGCGTCGTCGTGGAAGCGCTTCGGTCAGTCGGGAACCATGCGGAGCTGGTCGGACTGATGGAGGCCGTCACGCGTGAAATGCTGTTCCGGCACTACGCCCTAATTCATCACGAAGACCTGCGACATCGCCCACCCCACCTCGTCGACCTCAAGGACTATCCGCCAGCGATAATTGAACGTCTGATCGGCGAACAAAGGTATCGTCGAGACCCTGTGATCCGAGCATGCATCTTCGCCGACGGCGCGTTCCTGTGGTCGGACCTCGATCGCCTCATAAGGATCGATCGGCAGGATCGCGCAAGTCTCGACGCCGGCGCCCGGGTGGGCCTGAACGAGGGAATTACGGTGCCTTATGTCCGGCTCGGCGAGCGAATGGGATCCTGCACCTTCGCGGGCACCAAGGCTCCGGAACATGTGCATCGCTTCCTCGGCGCGGCCCAGATGATCGGCATCTTCGCGTTCCAGGCGGCGAGGAAACTGGTTTCCGGGCTCATGCCGCAAGGCTCCAGCGCGTTGAAGCTGCATCCCAGACCGCGAGACTGCGTCGTTCTGGCCGGGCGAGGCTACTCGAACAAGGAGATCGCTCGTGCGCTCTCACTCACGCCCCGAACGGTTGATGGCTACCTGACCGAGGCCCGGAGACTGTTTGCTGCACATGATCGCACCGAGCTTGTGGTCAGCGCCGTTCTCGCGGGTGAGGTAGGATTGCACGAACTGCGCCGTCAACCCGAGTAATCACTCGGTCTATTTCCGCTTGTCTACCGCTGCTCTTCTCGCGGGCGAAACCACGAGCGGGAGTACCTTATGATCCACATCATCGACAACCATCTGGCGCCGCGGAACCGGCCGCTGCTCCAGTCCATGTTCGCCGATCGCAAGCGGCTGTTCGTCGACCTGTTTGGCTGGGACGTGCCGGTCGTCGATGGGCAGTACGAGATCGACCAGTTCGACAATGCCCATACCGTCTATCTGATCGCCACCGACGACGATGGCGGCCACGCAGCGTCGATCCGGCTCTTCCCGAGCACTCAGCCGCATATGCTCGGCACCCTGTTTCCCCATCTCTGTCCGCTCGGCGTTCCGGTCGATGACGGGACCTGGGAGAGCACGCGGCTGTGCCTGCCGCAGCGCCATGGCGCCGAGCGTCGGCGCGAACTCCGCAACGCGCTCTTCGCCGCGATGGTCGACGTGGCGCTGGACCGCGGAATCGAGCGCTACACTGGCGTGATCCCCGATCCATTCCGAAAGGAGGTGCTGGCGATGGGCTGGCAGGCGGAGCCGCTCGGGCCGGCTGTTCGCATCCCCGGCGGCCCCATCGGCGCCTTCCTGATCCATGTCCGGCCCGACACCCCCGATCGGCTCCGCTGGACCGGCGTCTACCCCGCCGCCGACGCCCGGGTGCCGGCATGAGGGCTGTGACGGAACGCCACGCCGGGACGCTCGCGCGCGATGGCTGGTGCGTGTTCGGCCGCGCAGTCGAGCCTGTGATCGTCGCCGGCATAGAGACCGACCTGGAAGGAATCTTTGCTGCGACCCCGCTATGCGAGGGCGTCTTCTACGGCGCACGCACGAAGCGCTTCGGTTCGCTGCTGACTCGTTCGCCGGCGGTCGAACACCTGGTCATGCATCCGCTGATCCTCGAGATCGTCGAGCAGATGCTGCTGCCATGGTGCGAGCGGATCGCGCTCAATCTCACCCAGGCGATCGAGATCCATCCGGGTGCCCTGCCGCAGCTGCCGCACCGCGATCAGGACATGTGGCAGGGACCGAAGGGCAGCCTCGAATATCTCGTGAACGTCATGTGGCCGCTGACCACCTTCACCGCCGACAACGGCGGCACGCGACTCTGGACAGGCAGCCACTTCGACCAGGACGTCCCGGTGCTGCCGGAGCATGACAGCCGCGTGCCGACGGTGCAGCCCGGCGACGCCCTGATCTTCCTCGGCTCGACCCTGCACGGCGGCGGTGGCAATGCGAGCCCGGCGCCGCGTCGCGGGATCGTTATCAGCTACTGCCTCGGCTGGCTGAAGCCATTCGAGCTCCAGTGGCTCGTCTACCCGCCGCGGATCGCGCGACACTTCACGCCCGAGCTGTCGGCGCTGGTCGGCTACGCGCAGCATCGGCCGAACCTCGGCAACGTCGAAGGACAATGCCCGTCGATCCTGCTCGGCGACACCGTACCCGACCATCTGCCAGCGATCGACGCCCTGCGACCCGACCAGGCCAGTGCCGCCGACCTGTTCCTGCGATCACAGATGGGCGAGCTCAGCTGAGGCTCGTCATGTTCGCGCCGGACCCTGACGCCTTCGAGGCAATACTGCAGCGCGGCCGCTCGGCGCTCGCCTGGGAAGTGCTGCGGCGCGATCCCGCCTATCGCGCCGATCAGGCGGTCGCTTCGGGTCTGCCGCCAGATGCCGCGTTCGTGTCGCTCTGGGGGCTGCACTTTCGCTGAGGATCCGGCGCACAGCTGCGCCATCGTCCGGCCGATGTGGTCGGCGGCCGTGGACCCGCGCGTGCTCACGGCCCGCGTGGTTCCGACTTCCGGCGAGCGCTCGAACGACGTGCTCGCGCTTTCGCCGGTTGCCCGCAGGATGTGGTCCTCGCGAACCGAGCATCTTCTGATAGATCGCGGCGAGCTTCTCAGGGTCGACCTTGTCGATCACGCGACGAGCGGGGGACCGTTCCAGCTCCATTTCGATCTGCCCGACGACGAATGGCTGGAGCAACGCATCGCCGTCATCCGCAGCCTCCGCGGTCGACGGCATCACGGCGGTCACTCTCAGCTTGCGCGTCGGCTGCTGTCATTGAACGCGGTCGATGGTCGCGACGCCGGCGCAAGCCTCAAGGACATCGCCGACCATGTGCTCGGCCCCGGTGACTGGCCCGGCGACGGCGAGCACCGGAAATCCATGATCAGGCGGATGATCGTGAACGGCGACCGAATGCTTTCGGTCGGGCCGCGGGCCATCCTCGCCGTCGGGTAACGACCGCAGCGTCACCGCCACCGATCCTATCTTTGGCAACCGACGGTGTTCGGTTCAATTTGGATCAATCGCCTGTCTTCGGTAGGTTCGGCATCAGCAGCACATGAGGCTCGACGCCAAGGGAGGATGCGATTTGATCAAGCCGGTCGATGCTCAGGCTGTATTTCTGTCGCTCGAGCGCGCTGACATAGGTGCGATCGATTCCCGCCGCATCAGCAAGCGCTTCCTGGGACAGCCCCTTCGCGGTGCGCAGGCTTTTCAGATTTCTGGCAAGATGCTCTCGACTGGCCACCAGAAGGAAAAGACGTCATAGTCGAGTGACAATCCACGGAGTATACTCTACGGTCATGAAGAGGCTTGTCGCTTGATCGGTATCAAACCCGTGGCTCCGGCAGGAGATGTCGAGAGCTATGACCGGCGCAATCTGGCATTGTATGCCGCATTGCTCGAAGCCGACGATGCCGGTCGTGACTGGCGCGAAGCGGCTTCCTCGCTGATGGAACTGGACGTTGCCCGTGAAGATGCGGAGGTGTGCTGGCGTTCACATCTGGACCGCGCCCGCTGGATCATCGGCGAAGGGTTGGAGCAGGCCCTTGTCGCGTTCGGCACGTCACGGCCGAGTACAAGCGCTCGCCTCTGATCGGGGTTGCCCCTGCGGCTCATCGTGGCGATGTTCGGTCTGCCTTGTTGTGGACCTGCCATGCGTGTTGTCGGCCGTATCGATCTGACCAGTCTCGCCCGGACCTTGCGCGATTCCGGCAAACACTCTTCGCTGGTCAAAGCCATCGACCGCGCTGCAGCCGCGGGTTCGGTACGCGAGGACCTTCGGACGGCGCTCGACTCGTTGCGCCAGATCGTCGCGATTCAGGATCGCACTGCTCCCGCCCGAGGCGACGGGTCACTGCATGAGGAAACCGTAGTGACCGGCGCGCTCTTCACCCAAGCCGTCATTCTCTACGCACGCGCGACTGAAACCCAAGGTGACCGCCCGAAGCTGCTTGGCGAGGCCAAGCTCGATAGCGCGCAACGCGCGACCCATGATGAGGCGATGGATATGCGCAACAAGGTCATCGCACATTTCGGGCGCGGCGACGTGATGATCGATGGCCCGCTCGTGAAGGAAGCGGTGGTGCTCAGCCTCTATCTCGATGGCGAGCGGCGCAAAAAGCGCGTCGGCGCCTACACCACGCGGGCCGCCCACAAGATCGCGTTCGCGGCCTGGCTGGCGGCACTGCTGGAGGTACGCCTGGGCGAGGTCGCTGATCGCTATCAAAAGCTCTTCGATGCGGTCGATGCCGAGCTTGAAGCGGCGGCAACGAGCGACATCGATCTCGGCCGATCGCTGCCGGGTTTTGAATTCGATGCTGAGCTCTTTTGCGCTTCCCCGGAAGCCGCTGAGCAGCTGCGCGCGCAGTTCGACGACGACCTCGGTCGCGATCTCGACTATGCTGTGAAGGTGCCCAGGCCATGACCGTGGAAGCGGATGAGGTCTATCAGGGACGCAAGCGCAACTACACCGATCCGCTTCGTGGCGGCCTGCCCGAGCTTGAGCGATGCATGATCCGGCATCGCGCGCTGCAGATGATCCTGATCATCTACCATGCTGAGGAACTGAAGCGCGACGTTGTTCAGGGCGTGGCCGCCCAGCATCGCTGGCGTTCCGCGGTCGCCGATGATGCCGTCGCCACGCCGGAAGAAGAGGTCAAGGAAAACAAGAAGGTCAAGCGCGCCTTCGCACACTTGGTTCAGGATGGCGTCCTGACCGCCGACGAACAGCGACACATGGTCAAGCTGATCGGAAAGCGGAACAGCATCGCCCATCATCTCGATCAGGTTACCGCCGACCTCACGACCGACCGGTTCGTGCGCGAGTGGCTGGACTATATGCCCGACCGGCAAAGCCATGATTATGAAGCGCTCGACCAGCTTCGCGCGGCTCGCCGCCTCCTGTCCGACCGCATGATCGCCAAGCACTATGTGGGCGAGATTGATCTGCGCGGGCTGTTCTTCGAAGCGACCGAGCGCGCGCTTACCGCCGACATCAAGGCCCTCGACCGTCGCATCCGCAAGCTTGTTCGCGCGCGCCGCGACGATATCACCGCGCTCAATGCGGAAATGAGCCTGGTAGGGTCGGAATTGACCGGCCTGTTCGACCCTTCCTGGCCGGAAAATCGCTACAACGAGCGCGGCTGCCTAACCCCGCGCGGCGTTGAGACTTGCTACCGGTTGTTCGACATGGGCAAGTCGGCCATGGCCGTCGCTCATCTGATGGAGTTGTCGCTCGCCTCGGCACGCAAGCGCGAGCGGGCGTGGCGCGCGCAGGGCGGCCAGGATCGACCGCGGCGTGAGTTTGCCGATATCCCGAAAGTCGCGATCCGCTCGATCTACCGCGACTAGGGTCGATCAGTTTTCCGAACGTAGCGACCCGAACATTTCGCGGATCCCGTCGTCGCTCGCCCGCTCCATGTGCTTGTTCTCGCGATACTCGTCCATCGCCTGGTCGGCTCGCTGCTCTTCATAGTCGGTATGCTCGTCGAGCGCCTCTCGCACCCGGCCGACCTCATAGTCTACGCTGACGCCGAACGTCCGGCCGAAATATTCGAGATTGTCGATGAGCGCATCATAGTCCTGGCTCGACTGGCAGTTGCCGATTTCATCGGACAAATAGCTCTTCACGAACCCGTCAAACGCCTTCTTCAGAGCCGTCCTGAGCGGATGACTGGTCGCTAGCGAATTCTCATACTGGTCGAGCAGCGCGCGCAGCTCGTTCGATCCGCAGCTATGTTCGGCACTCGCGATCAACTCGCCGGCGCAGTCCTCGAAGAACGGCTCGAATACATCGAATGCGTCCCATCCGGCACTCTCGAAGGCTTTGACGGCCTCGATCGTATCGTCGATGTCGCACAGCGTCTCGGACCGCTCGTCCTTCACCTTCTCGATGACGCCTTCGATGACCGGCAGCAACGCCGGCGTGCGTAGCGCGTCGGCCATACGTATCATGACGGCGAGCCGCACTTCGTAATTAGGCGCGTTGTAGACGAAGCCTCCGGCATGCGGGACGGCGCGCTGCGCGGTCGCGAGCGCCGCGATGTTCGGCGCGATCTGCCCGATATTGCTACGGAGCACCTCGCGCGTCGTGCCGCCGATAGCCGACTGCACGAAGCTCCACACCTGCGCGATCTGCGTGAAGCGCACGGCACCAATCATGATGTCGACAGCATTGTCGGGCTCTGTGCGCACGACCCGGTTCAACCAGTCCTGCACCGATGGGTTGATGAATTCGATCGAGTCGACTCCGCTCGGACGGACGAAAGCGCCATGCAGTTCGGCGCGCGCGGTCGTGTAATCGTTCGGATTGCGCGGCAGCCCATACTTCTGCGCGCGTTGCGCATGCAGCGCGGCAAATCCTTCGCACAGAAGGGCGTCCCCGGCTTTGCCGCCAAAGCTGAACATCGTGAGCAACAGGCTCCGCCCGGCATCGCTGATCTGCTGTTCGTAGGCGTGCCGCCAGATCTCGGCGGGGTCCTGTAGAAGACGCGACACGAACCCCTGATATTCGTTCACCGGGACCGCCTTGAGCCGTCGATAGGTCGACAGCCACTCGATCAGGCGCGGGTTGAACTTATCGTGCTTGACGATCTTGAAGTAGAATTCGCCCTTCAAAAGCTCGTCGCGATATTCTGGCGGCAGGTCGCTGAAGAAAACGTGGTTGTAGAGGATCTCGGCGCGCTGCCGCAGATCATAGTCGCCCATCTGGATGAGCACCTTGCGATCGAGCAGACCGGCATTGCGGACCTGTTCCGAGGCGCCCCAGGCTTGGCGCAGCATCTGCTCGCGGGTCGTGAGGATCAGACGCTTGTCCTTCGACGCGCCGACCATCTCGATGAATTCGAGAATGGCGCGATATTCGCGCTGCTGGTCGGTCGAGCCTTTGTCGCCGAGAAAGGTCGTCCCCATGAAGTCGTCGAAGTAGAAGACCTGCGGCTTGTCCTTCCGGAACATCGCCTTGCCCTCCGCGAAGTCCTGCCGGAGCACGATCGGTTCGAACCCGTTGGCGAGGTGCTCGTAGAGCAGCATGTTGGCGAGCGTCGTCTTGCCGACGCCCGGCAGGCCCGACAGGATCACGACATGGTCGGCCTTGAGCGCCGCCATCGCCCGCGGATAGGCGTTGCCTTGCACATAGCGCTTGATTTCGCCGTGGATCTTCTCAACCTGAAAGTCGCTCTGGGTGACGATGTCGTTGTGCAACACCGTCTGCAGCACGTTCGTGCTGGCCAGCCACAGCTTGTAATGTGACCGCTCGACGCCCTGATGCTTGCCGAGCAGATTGTTGAGATCATCGCGCCCGAGGATGTCGCTCTCATCGAGATATTGCGCGCCGATCACCTCGACGATCCGTGCCTTATTGGCGGGTGAGAGCGATGCCGCCGTCATCAGGATGTAGCGGCCCGGATTCAGCTTTTTGACCTTCACCGCTTCCTTGCGAAGCTCGCGAAGGAGACCGTCGAACCCGGTAGCGACGAAGCGCTTGCACTGAACGACGATTTGCTTGCCCGCCTTGGCGTACCGAAAGTCGATCCCGCCGTCCTTGCCTGACTTGAAAGACTCCAGCGTCAGTCCACACTCCGCCTGAAGCAGGTCGCGGCACATGAGCTCGAAATCGTGCGGGCTGAGTTGGCTGAAATCATAGTCGGGCATGGTCAGACTTCTATACCGCGAAGTGCGCCGAACTGAACCGGTCTGGTCTCGTTTCGGATTCATTTTCGCAGAAGCAGCGCCTCGCACGGACGTGCGATCGCGCTCTACGGTTCGCCTAGTGCAGGCTCACCGCCGAGCCCCTGGCGGGTCTCGGCCTCACGGTGACGATCGCTGGCGTGTTGCGGACGCCGCGCGTCTGCGCGGCGGCGTTGTCTGTGCCTCTCCCGGTACGGCGGGTGCGGGCGGCGCTCCCGGCTAGGCCCGTCGCGGGCAAAGCCAACCCCTTCGGGGTGCTCCACATCCGTTCCGCCCTTCGGTGTCTTCGCCCGCTCGAAGCCGGGCCTCTTGGTCGCGTCTCGCCGCCCACCCCCGCCTTCCGGGGAGGCTTGCTGCTTTTGGGGTGGCGATGGAGGACAGCGATGCGCAAGACCACCAACCGCCGTGCCCGCCGAGAGGGTGCGGGCGAAGACCGCCAGACCGACACACGCGCCAATCTCTATGACGAGGTGACGGCGCGGATCGTCTCCGAACTCGAAGCCGGGCGCTTCCCTTGGGTACAGCCTTGGGGAAAGACGGACGGCACCGGCCCGGGCTTGCCGCGCAACGCGCTTACCGCCCGGTCCTATTCGGGGGTCAATGTCCTGATCCTGTGGGGCGCGGTCATCGAGCATGGCTGGCCCTCGCAGTCGTGGCTGACCTTCCGGCAGGCGCAGGAAGCGGGCGGCTGCGTCCGCAAGGGCGAGCATGGCGTGACCGTGGTCTATGCCGACCGCTTCACCCCCGAGGCCGAGAAGGAACGCGCCTCGCGCGAGGGTGGCGAGGCCCGCGTCGTGCCCTTCCTCAAGCGCTTCACCGTCTTCAATGTCGCGCAGTGCGAAGGCCTGCGCCCCGGCCTCGCCAGCGATCCCGCGCCACTCCCCGACCGCGAGATCGTGCCGGTCGCCGAGGAAGTCATCGCCGCATCGGGCGTCGATTTCCGCATCGGCGGCGACCGCGCCTTCTATGCGCCGGACCCCGATTTCGTGCAGGTGCCGCCGCAGCCCGCCTTCTTCGATCAGATCAACTATTACCGGACCTGCCTGCATCAAGTAGGTAACATCGCAAGTGTCCTTGTCGCGGGCGGCGCGGGCGAGGGTGCTGTAGAACGATACCTCCGCCATCTTCACTGCGGCGAGCAAAGCCCAG
>Ga0315899_10008568_pt1 | contig 10960 bp, 7 predicted proteins | sample LakEriMetagenome_2_FD_203518 | JGI IMG/M metagenome (GOLD analysis project Ga0315899, IMG submission 203518) | Freshwater fungal communities from buoy surface, Lake Erie, Ohio, United States - Buoy 4 MA112 | ecosystem: Environmental > Aquatic > Freshwater > Lake | place: USA: Lake Erie, Ohio...
GGCCGCCCATTCATCGTTCACGGTGTAGCTCAGGCAACGCATGCCGGCGCCGTGAACAGCCAACACCATTTCGGGGGTCCACAGCGCGTATTGGCAGACGATGGCGCTGCAACCTAAGCGCTTTGCAGTTTCTAACCATCCCTCGGTCAGGCTGTGAAGCAACAAACCTCTGGGCAAATGAGGCGCGGCTTGCAGGGCCCCTTTCAGGGATTCAACTTGAAAGGAGGTGAGCAGGGGCGGCACTTTTTCGTGTTGCCACAGGTGCGCAGCTTGTTGGGCCACGGTTTCACCTGTTTTGAATTCAACACCCGGTGTGGGTTTGATTTCAATGTTGAGATGAAACTGGTTGCGAATGCAATATTGCGCCAAGTTGGCCAAAGTGGCCAGTGGCTCACCGCTGAAGTGCCTTGAATGCCAACTGCCAGCGTCTAGTTGTGAGAGTTGTTGCCAGTTTTGCTCGCCACCGATGCCTTGACCGTTGGAGGTTCGTTGCAAGGTGGCGTCGTGCATTAAAAACACCACATCGTCGGCGCTGAGCTTGGCATCGCATTCAAACATGCGGTAGCCGTATTCAGCACCTTTGCGAAAAGCGGCCAGAGTGTTTTCTGGGGCCAAAGTGCCTGCACCTCGGTGCGCAATCCATCTTGGATAGGGCCAAGCTTTGAGGGGTGAGGCGGTGTCCAGAGTCACAGACGTTTTCCAGTTTCAGCATTGAAAAGATGGACGCAACCCGATTTGGGCGTGGCATGGAAAATTTCACCCACTTGGGGTGCGGGCAAACTGGCATCGAGTCTGAGGGTGAGCGTTTCATGGCCCAAATGAGCATGCACCAAGCGCTCTGCACCCAACAGCTCAACTGTATCTACTTTCAATTCCCAGCCTTGGGGCGCCAATTCGAGGTGCTCTGGGCGAATGCCCAAAATTTGACCGGAGGCCAAACCGGGTGCCTGTTTGAGCAAGTTCATGGGCGGTGAACCGATGAAGCTGGCCACAAAAGTGCTGGCTGGCCGGTTGTAAACTTCTTCGGGTGTTCCAAACTGCTCCATCACGCCAGCATTCATCACAATCATGCGCTGCGCCAATGTCATGGCTTCTACTTGATCGTGCGTCACAAACAAAGAAGTGATACCCAACTCGCGGTGCAACTTTTGAATTTCTAAGCGAGTTTGCGCGCGAAGTTTGGCGTCCAAGTTGGACAGGGGCTCATCAAATAAGAACACTTGGGGCTGGCGCACAATGGCACGGCCCATGGCAACACGCTGGCGCTGACCGCCTGACAACTCCCTTGGCTTGCGTTGGAGCAAGTTGCGCAATTCCAAAATGCCTGCTGCTTTGTCAACCCGGGCTTGAATGTCGGCCGTTGGAACTTTGGCAATCTTCAAGCCATAAGCCATGTTGTCAAACACGCTCATGTGCGGGTAAAGCGCGTAGTTTTGAAAGACCATGGCAATGTCGCGTTCGGCAGGCTCGAGGTCATTCACGATGCGCTCACCGATTGAAATGTGGCCCCCCGTAATTTCTTCAAGACCTGCCACCATGCGAAGCAAAGTGGACTTGCCGCAACCCGAAGGGCCCACGATCACAACGAATTCACCATCGTTGATTTGTGCGTTCAAATTGTGAATGACGGGGACGGCTTTTGCACCCGTGCCGTATTCTTTGACAATGTTTTGAAGAGTGATGGAAGCCATTATTTTTCAGTATCAACCAGGCCCTTGACGAACCATTTTTGCATCAAGATCACCACGAGGGCGGGAGGGAGCATTGCCAAAATGGCAGTGGCCATGACAACATTCCATTCGGTGTAAGCCTCGCCCGCCAACATGCGTTTGATGCCCATCACAATGGGGTACATGTCTTCATTGGTGGTGACGAGCAGAGGCCACAAGTACTGATTCCAGCCGTAAATAAACTGGATCACAAACAAGGCCGCAATGTTGGTGGCCGACAAGGGCAACAAAATATCCTTGAAGAAGCGCATGGGGCCAGCGCCGTCCATGCGCGCGGCCTCCACCAACTCGTCCGGCACGGTTAAGAAAAATTGGCGCAATAAAAATGTGGCGGTGGCAGATGCAATGAGCGGTACCGTGAGGCCTGCATAAGTGTTGAGCATACCCAAGTTGGATACCACTTCGTAGGTGGGGCTGATGCGCACTTCAACAGGCAGCATCAAGGTGATGAAGATCATCCAGAAAAATAAATTCCGGAAAGGAAAGCGGAAGTAAACCAAGGCAAATGCAGACAACAAAGAAATGGAAATCTTGCCAATGGAAATGATCAGCGCGCTGATCAAGCTGGTCTGCATCATGGGCCAAACCGCGGGCACCTTGCTGCCCAAAGAGGTCTCGCCTCCAAACAGGGCCAAGCGATAGGACTCCAAAAAATGGTTGCCCGGCAGCATCGACATGGGGATGCTGCTGGATATTTGCTCGGCGGTTTGGGTGGAGGCCACAAATGTGAGGTAAAGCGGGAAAGCCACAATGCTCACACCGAGCAACAAAATAAGGTGCGACAGCAAGTCGAGTCCAGGGCGTCGTTCAATCATGTCAGTACTGCACTTTCTTTTCGACAAAGCGGAATTGAATGACGGTGAGCGCCACCACAATGACCATCAAAATCACCGACTGAGCCGCAGAGCCGCCCATGTCGAGGGCTTTGAAGCCGTCGTAGTAAACCTTGTAAACCAAAATGGCAGTTTCTTTGCCGGGGCCGCCGTGGGTGGTGGCGTCAATAATTGCAAAGGTGTCAAAGAATGCATAGACCACATTGATGACCAACAGGAAAAATGTGGTGGGCGACAGCAAAGGAAAAACGATGGTCCAAAAACGGTGCCAAGGCGAAGCGCCATCGATGGCTGCTGCCTCAATCAATGATTTGGGAATGGACTGAAGGCCGGCTAAAAAAAACAAAAAGTTGTAGGAGATTTGCTTCCAGACAGAGGCCATCACAATCAAGGCCATGGCGTGGTTGCCATTGAGCAAATGGTTCCATTCAAAGCCCACGCTCCGCAGAAAAAAGGCCACCACGCCCATCGGTGAGGCAAACATGAAGAGCCACAATACGCCGGCCACCACAGGGGCTACCGCGTAAGGCCATATGAGCAGGGTTTTGTAAATGCCCGAGCCGCGCATGAGGCGGTTGGCCATGACCGCCAACAACAAAGACACCGATAAACCGATAGAGGCCACCAAGATGGAAAAGAATGCGGTGGTTTTGAAAGAGTTGAGGTAACTGTCATCGGCAAAAAGGCGATCAAAGTTTTCAGTACCGACAAACTGTACGGACCCGCCAAAGGCGTCTTGGCTGAGCACACTTTGATACAAAGCCTGACCTGCTGGCCAAAAGAAAAAAACCAGCACCACCGCCATCTGCGGTGCAATTAGCACCCAGGGCAGCCAGCCTGATTTGAAGCGTACGCGCTTTTCCATGAAGTTTTATAACAAGTCGGTGTCAAGAAAAATGACCAAAAAAATGACAAAAGCAGAGAAGGGTCTCTCTGCTTTTGGGCTAGCGGGCATGACTCTGCAAAGAATCATGCTGCATTTTGAACGACGTCAGTTTACTTGTTGGCTTTTTCGAAGCGCTCAAGTTGCTCGTTGCCGCGCTTGATGGCCATGTCCAAAGCTTCTTTGGGTTGCTTCTTGCCACTCCACACGCCTTCGAGTTCTTCATCGATGATGGTGCGAATTTGCACGAAGTTGCCCAAACGCACGCCCCGTGATTTGTCGGTGGTTTTGCGGATCATTTGCGTCACAGACACATCGGTACCGGGGTTCTTTTTGTAGAAACCTGATTTATCGGTCAATTCAAACGAAGCCTTTGTCACAGGCAAGTAGCCAGTGCGCTGGTGGCTCTTGGCGGCGATCTCAGGCTGAGACAGGAAGGCGAAGAATTGGCCAACGCCTTTGTACTCTTCCGCTTTCTTGCCGCTCATGACCCACAAGCTGGCACCGCCAATGACGGTGTTTTGAGGTGCGCCATTGACATCTGGGTAATAAGGCAAGGTGCCAATGCCGTAGGCAAATTTGCCATTGCGTGTGACGTTGCCATACAGCGCGGAAGAGCCTGTGGCCATGGCGCATTCGCCAGACACAAAGGTGGCGTCTGCTGCATTGCCGCGGCCCTTGTAAATGAACAGGCCGCTCTTGGCCATGTTGGCCAAATTTTCAATGTGGCGAACGTGCAAAGGCGAGTTGAAGCTTAGACGGGCATCGATGCCACGCATGCCGTTGCCTTTGGTGGCAAATTCAGTGTTGTGCCAAGCAGAGAAGCTCTCGAGCTGGGTCCAGCTGATCCAGCTGGTGGTGAACGGGCACTTGTGGCCACTGGCTTTCAATTTGGCCGCCGCCAAAGCCACTTCAGGCCAAGTGGTTGGGGGCTTCTCGGGATCCATGCCCGCTGCTTTGAAGGCGTCTTTGTTGTAATGAAAGACGGGTGTGGAGCTGTTGAAGGGGAAGCTCAACATTTGGCCATTGGGCGCTGTGTAATAGCCGGCCACAGCAGGTACATAAGCGTTGGGGTCAAATTTCAAGCCGGCGTCTTGCATGACCTTGCCAACGGGGACGATAGCGCCTTTGCTGGCCATCATGGTGGCCGTACCCACTTCAAAAACTTGCAGGATGTGAGGGGCGTTGCCTGCGCGGAAGGCGGCAATGGCGGCGGTCATGGACTCGTCGTAGCTGCCCTTGAAGGTGGGCACAATTTTGAAATCTTTTTGGCTGGCATTGAAGTCTTTGGCCTGGTCGTTGACCCATTCGCCCAAAGCGCCACCCATCGAGTGCCACCACTGAATTTCAGTTTGAGCCTGTGCGCCAACGCTAAAAGCAGCGATGGCCAAAGCAGCGAGTGATTTTTTGTAGTTCATAAGTACTCTCTTTGAGGTTGATTCAAACCTTAGCTTAAAGCCAAGATATGCAAATGGTATTACAGATGGATGAAGAAAAAATGACAACCCGGGGTTTCCATGATCCTCATTGACCTGAGTCAAGCAAGAAGCGGTGGTTTACCCCGCTTTGAAGGGAGTCCCCACCCTTGGCGCGTGATTGAACCCCTGCAGTAAAATCTGGCCTTGAACCTCATGAACGCTCCAACCACGCTCCAACACCTCATGCAGGCTGACGATTCGTCACCCCGCTTGCGCGAAATTCCTTACAACTACACAAGCTTCTCTGACCGAGAAATTGTGATCCGTTTGTTGGGTGTTCGTGCCTGGGACCTGCTCAATCAATTGCGCGACGAACGCCGCACTGGCCGTTCGGCCCGCATGCTCTATGAGGTATTGGGCGATATTTGGGTGGTTCAGCGCAACCCCTATTTGCAAGACGACTTGCTAGACAACCCCGACCGGCGAAAGTTGTTGGTCGAGGCCTTGCAGCATCGCTTGGGAGAAGTCCAAAAGCGCCGCACGCCTGAAGCCGATGCTTTGCGAGATGGTGCCGTGGGCGAGTTGCTGGAATTGGCGGGCAAGGCCGTCAAAGCGTTCGGTGAGACTTTCTCGGCCATGGCCCAGTTACGGAAAAAAACGCAAAAGGGACTTGGCAAGCACACCGCCAAAGACAACATCAAGTTCGATGCGCTGTCGCGTGTGAGCCATGTCACAGATGCCACCGATTGGCGTGTTGAGTATCCTTTTGTGGTTCTGACACCCGACACAGAAGCCGAAATGGCCAATTTGGTCAAAGCTTGTTTCACCTTGGGATTGACCATCATTCCAAGGGGCGGCGGCACAGGCTACACAGGTGGGGCAGTGCCCCTGACGTGGAACAGCGCAGTGATCAACACTGAAAAACTCGAAGCCATGTCAGACATTGAGATGGTGAAGTTGCCTGGCCTAGACAAAGAAGTGCCCACTCTGTGGTCCGAAGTGGGCGTGGTCACGCAGCGCGTGGCCGATGCCGCAGAGCGCGCCGGTTGGGTCTTTGCAGTTGATCCAACATCTGCCGAAGCCAGCTGCATTGGTGGCAATATTGCCATGAATGCGGGAGGCAAGAAGGCTGTTTTGTGGGGTACCGCACTCGACAATTTGGCCAGCTGGCGCATGGTCACGCCTGATGCGCAGTGGCTTGAAGTCACCCGCTTAAGCCACAACCTTGGGAAGATTCACGATGTGGATGTGGCCAGCTTTGAGTTGAAATATTTCGAAGCAAATGGCACCACATTGGTTCGCGAAGAACGCCTTGACATCCCTGGTGCGAATTTCCGCAAAGAAGGCTTGGGCAAGGATGTGACCGACAAATTCTTGGCTGGCTTGCCAGGCGTGCAAAAAGAAGGTTGTGATGGCCTGATCACCAGCGCACGTTGGATTTTGCATCGCATGCCCGAACACACGCGCACCGTTTGCTTGGAGTTTTTTGGCAATGCCAAAGATGCTGTCCCCAGCATCGTTGAAATCAAAGACTTCATGTTCGCAGAGCAAAAACGCTCGGGTGTGTTGCTGGCAGGTTTGGAGCATTTGGACGATCGTTATTTGCGCGCGGTGGGCTACACCACCAAGTCCAAACGCGGTGGTTTGCCCAAAATGGTTTTGGTGGGTGACGTTGCCGGCGACAACGCCGATGACGTGGCCAAAGTTACCTCCGAAGTGGTTCGCATTGCCAACTCACGCAGCGGGGAAGGCTTCATTGCCATCAGCCCCGAAGCGCGCAAAAAGTTTTGGTTGGATCGCAAAAGAACAGCGGCCATCAGCAAACACACCAATGCTTTCAAGATCAACGAAGACGTCGTGATTCCCCTGCCACGAATGGCGGAATACACCGATGGCATTGAACGCATCAACATCGAACTCTCAATGCGCAACAAAATCAAGTTGTGCAATGAATTGGAGCACTTTTTAAGCAAGGGTAATTTGCCTTTGGGCAAGGAAGATGACGCCGGTCAAATTGCGTCCGCTGAGTTGTTGGAAGACCGGGTCACGCAGGCTTTGGCGGTTGTGCGTGATGTGCGAGATTTGTGGCAAGGCTGGTTGCAGTCAGTGGACACCTTGTTTCCACAATTGCAAGATCACACCTTGCGTGCCAGTTGGAAAACCCAAATCAAGGCGCCGTTTGGAAGCATTTTTTCTGGGGCAGCATTCAAGCCTATCTTGGACGAATGTGTGGCCATCCACAAACGCGTTCTCAAGGGGCGTGTGTGGGTAGCCCTTCACATGCACGCCGGTGACGGCAATGTGCACACCAATCTGCCTGTCAATTCAGACGACTACGACATGTTGCAAACAGCGCACCAAACCGTGTCGCGCATCATGGTCTTGGCACGCAGTCTGGACGGGGTCATTTCCGGAGAGCACGGCATTGGCATCACCAAGCTTGAGCACCTCACCGACGCTGAACTCCAACCCTTTGCCGATTACAAGCAGCGGGTCGACCCTGAAGGCCGTTTCAACAAAGGCAAGTTGATACGAAATGTGAGTGGCTCAGAGGGTGTGGGTATCCAAGCCGATCTGACCAATGCCTACACCCCCAGCTTTGGTTTGATGGCGCATGAATCCCTCATCATGCAGCAGTCTGACATTGGCGCTATTGCCGGCAGCATCAAAGATTGTTTGCGCTGTGGCAAGTGCAAACCTGTGTGCGCCACGCATGTGCCCCGTGCCAATTTGTTGTACAGCCCGCGCAACAAAATTTTGGCCACATCATTGCTGGTCGAAGCCTTCTTGTATGAAGAGCAAACACGCCGAGGTGTGTCTATCAAGCACTGGCAAGAATTTGAAGATGTGGCCGACCATTGCACTGTTTGTCACAAGTGCCTCTCACCTTGCCCAGTCAAAATTGACTTTGGCGATGTATCAATGAACATGCGCAACTTGCTGCGCAAAATGGGCCAAAAAACATTCCGCCCTGGCAATGCTGCGGCCATGTTCATGTTGAATGCCACCAACCCAGAAACCATCAAACTGGCCCGTGCCGGCATGGTGGGCGTGGGCATGAAGGTGCAGCGCTTTGCGCACGATTTGCTCAAAACATTTGCCCGCAATCAAACCAAAGCACCACCGTCTAGCATTGGCGCTGCGCCCATCAAAGAGCAGGTGATTCACTTCATCAACAAAAAGATGCCCGGCGGCTTGCCCAAGAAAACGGCCCGCGCTTTGTTGGACATTGAAGATCAAGATTACGTGCCCATCATTCGCAACCCGAAGGTCACCACGCCCGAAACGGAGGCGGTGTTTTACTTCCCGGGTTGCGGTTCTGAGCGCTTGTTCAGCCAAGTGGGTTTGGCCACGCAGGCCATGCTGTGGCATACGGGCGTTCAAACGGTTTTACCGCCAGGCTATTTATGTTGCGGCTACCCCCAAAAGGGCAGCGGTCAGTTTGACAAGGCCGAGAAAATCATTACCGACAACCGTGTGCTGTTCCATCGCATGGCCAATACCCTCAACTATCTGGACATCAAAACCGTGGTGGTCAGTTGCGGCACTTGCTATGACCAGCTTCAAGGCTATGAGTTTGACAAGATTTTTCCGGGTTGCCGCATCGTCGATATTCATGAGTACTTGCTCGAGAAGGGCATGACGCTCAGCAACAATGGCGCCTACCTGTACCACGACCCTTGCCACAGCCCCATGAAGTTGCAAGACCCCATGAAGACGGTCAAGTCATTGCTGGGTCCGCAGGTGCTGAAGTCTGATCGCTGCTGCGGTGAGTCAGGTACTTTGGGGGTGACTCGCCCCGACATTGCCACGCAAGTGCGTTTCCGCAAAGAAGAAGAAATTCTGAAGAGCGAGACGCAAATGCGCGCCTCTGGCATGGTGGGCGAAAAAGAAAACATCAAGGTTTTAACCAGCTGCCCAAGCTGTTTGCAAGGCCTGTCCCGCTATGGTGACGATTTGAAAAATGGCCTGTTGGAAGCCGATTACATCGTCGTTGAAATGGCCAAGCACATCTTAGGTGAGCAGTGGATGCCCGAGTATGTGGCGGCGGCCAATGCCGGTGGCATTGAACGCGTTTTGGTTTAACGCACAGCATCACGAAAGAGACCCGTATGGCCGGATTGACAGCAGGGGCACCCTCACCACAAGCCTTGACCCTCCACGGGCAAAGCAAGGCTTTGGAAATTGCATTTTCCGATGGCCAAACATTTTGGATTCCGTTTGAGCTGATGCGCGTTTACTCCCCCTCCGCCGAGGTGCAAGGGCATGGCCCAGGGCAAGAGGTCTTGCAAACGGGCAAACGCGAAGTCGACATTGTTGAGCTGGTGCAAGTGGGCAACTATGCGGTTCAGCCTACGTTTTCAGACGGTCACAGCAGTGGCATTTTTTCCTGGGATTATTTGTACCATTTGGGCGCTGACAAAGACCAACTTTTGGATCAGTACAAAGAGCGCCTCGCGGCCGCTGGCGCAGATCGAGACGATCCGATGATCGCTGCTGGCGGTTCATCTTGTGGACATTCTCATTGATCGGAATTTGCACATGAGCTCCACCCACTTTGGCTTCAAAACGGTCGATGAAAAAGAAAAGGCCAAACACGTCAGGGGCGTGTTTGATTCGGTGGCCTCTAAGTACGACATCATGAATGACCTGATGTCGGCGGGTCTCCACCGAGTTTGGAAAGCGTATACGGTTCAAGTGGCCAACCTTAAAGAAGGCGATCGTGCACTCGACATTGCGGGCGGCACCGGCGATTTGTCTTTGGCTTTTTCCAAAAAAGTTGGTAGCACGGGCCAGGTTTTTCACACCGACATCAACGAAGCGATGCTCCGTACTGGGCGCGATCGATTGGTCAACGAAGGTGTGTTGTTGCCAACCTTGGTGTGTGACGCCGAAAAGTTGCCTTTTCCCAACAATTATTTCAACGTGGTCAGTGTGGCCTTTGGTCTGCGCAACATGACCCACAAAGATGCTGCACTTCGAGAGATGTGCCGGGTGCTCAAACCTGGCGGCAAGCTATTGGTGTTGGAGTTTTCTAAAGTGGCCAAGCCCTTGGAAAAAGCTTACGACTGGTACTCTTTCAACGTCTTGCCCAAATTGGGCAAGTGGGTGGCCGGAGACGATGCCAGTTATCGGTATTTGGCGGAATCTATTCGGATGCATCCCGGCCAAGAAGAGCTGAAAGCCCTTATGAAAAATGCCGGATTTGGGCATGCTGAATTTCACAATTTAAGTGCAGGGGTGGTAGCCTTACATATCGGTATCAAATGTTGAACGGTTCTTTCTGATTTTTCGGAGCTATTGTGAACAAATTTTTCGGCTTAATCTTGACCATGATTTTGGTGCTCGGCACGATGGATGCTGAGGCTGCTCGCCGTATGGGCGGTGGCAAAAGTGTTGGACAGCAGTCCAACAACGTCACACAACGTGAGGCCGTGAAACCGGCTGCACCAGCTGCGCCCAGCCAAGCCGCTGCGCCCGCCAAACCCAATACACCCACAGCAGCCCCCGCAGCTGCAAAGCGCCCTTGGGGTGCCATGCTGGGTGGCTTGGCAGCTGGCCTAGGCTTGGCTTGGTTGGCAAGTAGCATGGGACTGGGCGAAGAATTTGGCAACATGCTTATGTTTGCGCTCTTGGCCATGGTGGCTGTGGGTGTGATCGGCTATTTCTTGCGCTCACGCAAAGCTGGCGCTACCAGACAGGGTGATTTGGCGTACCAAGGTGCAGGTCAATCCGCAGAATCTCCCGCCACAATGCGCCAATACAACCCAGAAAAAGTGGGCAACGATGCTTCAGCCCGTCCTTGGGAGTCGCAGCAAACGCGTTTTGATGCCACGCCACAGGCCAATCCTCAAACCGGTGGCTCCCTGATTGGTTCCGCCATCGGTGGCGCTCAGCCGGCCACTTTGCAGGGTTCGCAAACCTGGGGCGTGCCAGACGGCTTTGACAGCGTGAGTTTTGTCGAGGCCGCCAAGCGCAACTTCATCACTTTGCAAGATGCCTGGGACCGCGCCGACATGGACTCGCTCAAGGCCATGATGACAGACAGCATGCTGTCTGAGATCAAGAGCCAATTGACCGAGCGCGAGGTCAATT
>Ga0315899_10008569_pt1 | contig 10959 bp, 11 predicted proteins | sample LakEriMetagenome_2_FD_203518 | JGI IMG/M metagenome (GOLD analysis project Ga0315899, IMG submission 203518) | Freshwater fungal communities from buoy surface, Lake Erie, Ohio, United States - Buoy 4 MA112 | ecosystem: Environmental > Aquatic > Freshwater > Lake | place: USA: Lake Erie, Ohio...
CCACAAGTCCGGTTCTGTGAGAGGTCCGGGGGAGCGATCCCCCGGGCCTACTCGACTCCGTTAAGGCATCAGGCGGGGGGGCTGCGCAGGTGGTGGCGCAGGCCTGGGCACGGAGGGCGGAGGCCCGCAGTGCCGTGGCCGGAGCCAACACCGGAGCAGCCTCGCCGCCGGGGAGCGTCTCGGCAGGATTTTTTCAGTCACGGGACTTGACCATGGCATTTCGGGTGTTTTCGATTCCTGTGCAGGGGTGTGCCGCAAGCGAGCGGGTTCTGAACGCATTTCTGCACAGTCATCAGGTGCTGCATGTGGACCGTCGGCTGTCGGAATTTGACGGCGGTGCGCTGTGGACATTTTGTGTAGATTATGTGGCGGCTGAATCGGCGAGCCCGGCGTCGACGGCAGGGGCCCGTCGCGGCAGCCGAATCGACTATCGGGAGGTCATGTCGGCGCCGGATTTCCGCCTCTACTGCCGCCTGCGTGAGGTCCGGAAGGAGATTGCCGACCAGGAAGGAATCGCACTGTTCACCATCTTCACCAATGAGCAGTTGGCCCAGGCCGCTCAGTCCCGGCCTCGCAGCAAGGCGGAACTGGGCAAGATTCCCGGTGTGGGCGAGGGGCGATTGGACAAGTACGCCGAGCGAGTGTTGGTGGTGATTGGCGAGGACGCTTCCAGGGGAGACGGCGATGCGACGTAGCCGGGGTCTCTTTGAACGGATTCTCGACCGATCGAACTTTCGCCGGGCCGTGGCACGGGCCGCGCGGGGGAAACGGCATCGGCCGGTGACCCGGCGACTTCTCGCGGATCTCGAAGAGCGGTGCGGTGAGATTGCCGACCAATTGCGAAACGCCAGCTACCCATTCGGGAAATGCGCGCAGTTTCTCATCCACGATCCCAAAGAACGCCTGATTACCGCCCCCGCGTTCGAGGAGCGGGTCATTCACCATGCCGTGATTCAAGTGTGTGAACCCCGGTTTGAGTCCTGGCTGATTGACGACACGTTCGCGTGCCGGACTGGTCGCGGTCGCTTGGCGGCGATTGATCGCGCCCGGCTGTTTTCCGGCCGTCACTCACATTTTCTCAAACTGGACATTCGAAAATACTTCGACAGCGTCTCCCATCCGATCCTGCGGCGGCTGCTGCGCCGGTTGTTCGCCGACCGGCCGTTGCTGGATCTGTTCGATCAGATCATCGGTGCGTATCGGGGGCTTGAGCGGCGCGGGCTTCCGATCGGCAGCCTGACCAGCCAACACTTCGCGAATTTTTACCTGGGCTGGTTTGACCGGCAGGTGAAGGAGGTCTGGCGGGTTCCGGGTTATGTGCGCTACATGGATGACATGGTATTGTGGTCCGATAGCGCGGCGGAACTGCGTTTTCTGCTCCGGGAACTGACCACCTGGCTGGAGACCACTTTGGAGCTGCAACTCAAGCCGCGGCCCTACATCAACCGGGTGGGACACGGGATCGACTTTCTGAGTGCCCGGGTGTATCCCACATACCACACCGTCTCGCGCAAGGCCCGGGTGCGGATCGGCCGGCGATGGCGGTACCTGCAGCGCCAATGGGAGGCGGGGACGATTGCAGAAGCCGAGTTTCAACGCCGCGCGACATCGCTGTTTGCCTTTCTGACCGCCGGCGGTGCCGACACGAAGACTTTTCGCGAGCGACTGCTGCGTCGTTCGAACGGCATAGTCGTCAAGCTGGAGGAAGGGGGTCGATCACCATGCGAAGAAGAATTCTGAAAGCGTCGCGAACTGGAACAGAGAACGTGGAGGGCTGTGGCGTGCGAAAAAGTGCCGGAAGAAATCGCCTGACCGTTCGTTTCCCCAAGGGAAATCGCCGGAACGACGTGGGCCCGGCGTGCATCGGGCTGGATTCCACGAGGCACGATACTGGCAAACTGCACACGATCCGCGACTGTCGCATGGAAGCCGCGGACGTGCGGGCAGGACTGGCGATGCTGTGCGCTGGTCGGATCCGGTGTCCCACTTCAGGGATCGTATGGGTGCGGGTGACATGTGACGAGGCCTGCCCCCCGGTCGCACGCAGTCGCCAGACGATGGGGGCGATGCGCACGATGCGATCTTCCCGCGGAGGCGCTGAATGAGGTCATCTTGGCAATCTGATTCAACCCCCAGCGACTTCCCAACCTGACAGGTTTCGCGCGGCCCCCCCAACACACACACGCAGAACTGTTGATTGAGAGACTGGATCAACCCGAAGATGGACCGACCTCGGCTGACAGGGAGGAACGGCGAAGTCGAAGACAAGTTTCCCAAGGCTGGCTCCCGACATTCCCGGCTGCGGGCCGGCTGCTCAGGTGGGCGCACAGATTCCCGCACCAAACCCGGCAACCTCCTCAGTTCCATCACGTTCCCGAAAGATAAATCTCCCATGCCCACCCGACGCACGATTTTGCGGCACCTGTTCTCGGCGGGGACCCTCACCGCGGGAGGCCTGGTCACAGGCGGCGGGCTCGCGCTGCCAACGCGGCTCTTCGCCCAAGGTGACCCGCCCTCCCCGGGCAAAAAAGTCGCCTTCCTGGTGGGGGTCGACAAATACCTCAAGCCGGGGTTTTCGCCACTCAACTGCTGCGAGCGGGATGTGCTGGAGGTCGCCAAGGAGTTGAAGTCGCTGGGGTTTGGTCCGATCGAAGTGCTGCTGGGGAGCGGCACGGGGGAAAAACAGGCGACCAAGGCGAACATCGAGCCGGCGTTGGAGACGCTGGTGAAATCTCTGGGTCAGGACGACCTGATCATGGTGATGCTGAGCGGGCACGGCCAGCAGTTCGCGCCGGACCCCAAGGCGGCCAATGGACAGCCGAAACCGCAGGAAGACGCTTTTTTCTGCCCGGTCGACGCGGTCAACCGCACCGCCGAGACCCTGGTGTCGCTGTCGTATGTGACCGACCAGGTGTTGGCGAACAACGTGGGGAAACGGCTGGTGCTGGTGGATGCGTGCCGGGATATGCCGCCGAAGGATCCGAACAAGGGGGCGAAGGGAATCCAGGGGCGGCAGATCACGCTGGCGGAAGACACGGGGGTCTTCTTCAGTTGCCGGGCGGGGCAGCAGTCGTTCACCAACGACGAGTTGAACCACAGCCTGTTCACGTATTGCGTGCTGGAGGCACTGCGGGGCAAAGGGGCGGCTGAGGGTGTGGTGACGTGGGATGGACTGGTCAATCAGGTGAAAAACCAGATGGCGACGGCCGACATTCAGCAGCGCATTCCTGAAGGAAAGCTGCAATCGCCCATTAGTGCCGGCAGTGTGGACCGCACAGTGCTCGGCCGGATTCGCGGTCCTGCGGCGACTGGCACGAGAGCGGGCGAAGAGCGCGACGACAACGGGTTGCAGATGAAGTTCGTCTGGTGCCCGGCGGGGACATTCACGATGGGAAGCCCGAAGTCGGAAAAGGATCGAGATACCGACGAAGACCAGGTGCAGGTGACATTGACGCAGGGTTTCTGGCTGGGGAAGTACGAGGTGACGCAGGGAGAGTGGCAGCGGGTGATGGGGACGACGCCGTGGAAAGGGAAAGACTATTGGAAGGAGGGACCGCGGTATGCGGCGAGCTACATCAGTTGGGACGACGCGCGGGAATTTGTGAAGAAACTGACGGCCCAGGAACGGCAGGCGGGGCGGTTGCCGGAGGGGTGGGAGTACACGTTGCCGACGGAGGCGCAGTGGGAATACGCGTGCCGGGCGGGAACGAAGACGGCGTATTCCTTCGGCGACGCTGAGACGCAACTGAGTGACTACGCGTGGTGGGGGGGATTAGTCGGCAACGGCAACGCCGAGAAAGAACCGTACGCCCACGAGGTGGGAGGGAAGAAGCCGAACGCGTGGGGCCTGCACGACCTGCACGGGAACGTGTGGGAATGGTGTCTGGATGGATATAAGAACAAGCTGCCGGGAGGACGGGACCCGTTGGTCGCACAGGCTTCGCGCCGGGTCGACCGTGGCGGCGGCTGGAACGACGACCCGTCCCGCTGCCGGTCGGCGTGCCGTGGCAGGAGCTCGCCCGGCAACCGCAACCGCAGCCTCGGCTTCCGCGTCGCCCGCAGTTCTGTCCGCTAGGGCATCAGTCGGGGGGCTGCGCAGGTGGTGGCGCAGGCCTGGGCACGGAGGGCGGAGGCCCGCAGTGCCGTGGCCGGAGCCAACACCGGAGCAGCGCCCCGCGTCAGACCCCGACACTTCTGCCCGCGCTGTTGATGCGTGTCGCCCCAGGCGGAGTGCTGTCGGTCCAGTCGACACGGGGCTCGCGGACGCGGTCTTAGGGCTCGGACCGAAACCAATCGACAGACTGTCGGAACATTCGCAATATTTTAGCCCAAGAGCACGACATCGACCGATGCTTTTCATCAGTCAGGGGGCCTCAAGAACCCCAACAATCGTGGCGGCAGACCTCCAGGTCTGTGCGTCCAGTTCACAGGCTGCGGCGAATCAAACGGCCTTTCCCGTGTTTCGATGCCGACCGCCAGAGACAATTCGTGACCGCCGCGATTCAGATGGCCGGACGATTTTGCTGCGCCACCTCCACCAACGCCCAAAACCCGGGATTTTCACTCGCGTGACCATCCCGGGTTCAGATCGCAGACCTCTGTCGCCGTGGCGAACCGCTCACCCGTGACCCCCGGGACCGGCGGAATGACGAGGCTGGGCTGGCCTCACCGGGTCACGGTCACCTCGGCATCTTCCGCCAACAGCTTCACCGGCAACTTCCGGTAAACCCGGCCGTCGGCCCGGCTCACTTCCAGCGTCGCCTCCCGGTCTTCCACCGTTTCAAACGCGGGGACGACCAGCGTCACCCGGTTGTCCATCCAGGCGGTCACCTCGCACGCCAGCACCTGGTCGCCAATCCGCAACTGCACCTTGCCGGGGGTGGTGCCCAGCCGCGGGCTGCGAATGGTCACCTCGGCGCCGATCGTCACCTCGGGAACGCCCCGCTGGACCTTCGGTGCGGCCGGGGCTTCGCTGGTCGAGCTGGCGCTGCTGGTGGAACCAGCAGCGGCTGTGGCATTGCCACCCGCCCGGTTGACGGCGGGCGCAACCGCCGGGGATGAGCGATCGCCCGACGTGGCGATCACCGCGTCCCGCCGGGGCTCGGCAGTGGGCAGCTTCGCCGGGTCGGGCTCAATCACCCCCGGAGCGGGAGGTTCGGCGGCCGGGGGGGGGCTCTCACCCGAACGGGGGGCCGAGTCTTCCGGCGGGTTGACTCGGGGAGCAACCCGATTCGCTCCCCCGGGGATGGGAGCGGCCGGGGGCGCCACGAAGGGAGCGACGGGGGCGACCGGGGCGGCCGGAGCCGTGGCGGTGGCCGTGGGAGGCGTGGCCGGGACCACCGCCGTCTTGCCGCAGGCGGTCTTGGTGACCCGCAAGGTCACCTGGATGCCGCTGGTCCCCTTGGCCTGTGAGGGGCATTCCGCCCGGGCCGGACTGGTGGAGAGGCACAGCAGCGAGGAACCGAAAGCCGCCAGAACCGCCGTGCGAATGGAACGCGAAAAGAGAGTCATCACAGAAATCTCCAGACAGGGTAGAGCAGACTTCGAAAGGCCAACCGGGTTGACCTGTGAAGAAAACGAAGCCCAGAGACGGGTCTTTCAACCAATCTCAAAAAAATTGGCCGGGTCGCAACACGGTGGTTTGGCCATCAAGCAAAACCTGTGTCGCGGCGTCTGTCGGCCATCGACCTGGCGGGCGATTTCGACCGCCAGGGCCATGTGGCCAGCCAGAAACACTGGCCAACGAAACGGTGCCCCCCGGGAGGCCCCACAACTCACACCGGGGGCCGGAGGGATTCCGGTGTGAAGTCGCAGGGCAACCCGTTGAGCAACCGGTCAGGGAACCCCTTGGGTGGTGACCTGGTACGTCTTGCTGACCCCCTGCCGGCGCGGGGGACTGGCCGGTACCGCCGTCGGGCTGGCCGGTGGAGTGTCGGGCCGCAGCGTCGTCTGAGGCAGAGGAGTCGGCGGGGCGGTGTTCGATGGGGCGACGGGGGCCGCCTGGGTCTCGGCCGCCGGTGCTGTCCCGGCAGTGGTCGATTCCGCCGTCGTGGCCGTCGCCAAGAGGCTGTTGAGCTGCGCTTGCTGTTCCTCGATCTTCCGCTGTTGCTCAAGCAGTTTCGTCTCGGCAGCCTCGAGAATCTTCTGGAGCTCTTTCCCTTGAGGGGAAGGAATCAACGGGGTGGGGGTGCGGGGAGGATCGGCGGGGGCCGGGGGCTCTCCGGTGAGCCATTGCACCAGTTGCGCGGCCGCCGCGGCGATGTCGCGGCGGCCGGAAGGGGCCGCCACCACCGCCAGAAACAGCAGCAGCATGCTGGCCAGGCTCTGCCAGCGTGACGAAGGGGAGATGGGGACCGATTCCGGCACGACTTCAGGAAGCTGGGGCATGGGGGCGCTTCTCATCACAGCAGGCAGGGGGCAGGACCTGGCGTGGTTCCGCGGAGCGACCGCCGGAACCACACCACGCAGCAACTTCGCCAATGTGGCACGCAGTCAACGAAGTCGGGATCAACGAATTGCGGCAAACTTTCAGACACATCGGGAAATCGCCCGCGGAGGGGGGCCGTGATCTGGGCGGCCCCCCCGGCGGACAATTGCTCGCGACAGCCGTCGCGGTGGGTCGTGTGGGCGACACGCACCCGGTCAGCGGGAGACCGTCGAAGGCTGATTCTGGGGGGCCGGCGCGGCTGTCTGGCTTCCTTCCGCCTGCAGCTTCAGGCGGGCTTCCCGCAGCAATTCGGCGGCGGCCAGCAGTTCCGCCGCGGTGGCGGCGTGAACCTGCTTGAGGTTGGCGAGTTCGCTGGCCTGGCACGAGGTGGTGGTGGACAGACGGGCGGTTTCCTCACGTCCCTGTTGGACCTGGGCCACCAGCGCGTCGCGGGTCGCGCCGGTATAGCCCCGGGCCACCCGCCACGATTCGCCAATCTGGTCCCCCGTATCGACCACCACGTGGGCCTGGCGGACGATCTGCCCGAGGTCGGCCTGGGCGGCGATCAACCGGGCCTCGCCGTCGCGGATCTCGCGGGCAAGAGCCAGCCGTTCGGACTCACTGGTGACCGTGGCCAGCCGGGACCGCAGGGAGGCGAGGCGAGTCTCTTCGACGGCTCGTTCGCGGTCGAATTCCTGGGCTTCACGGTCGAGCCGTTGGGCCACTGTCTGATAGATCGCCCGAGTGACGGTCGAGGCGGTTCCCAGAATCTGGCGACGCAGGGCGGGATTGCCGGTGATCATCCAGGCGGCGACCGTCAGCAGCACCCAGTTTTTCCACCGCGAACGAAACGAAGCAAACATGGCAGTTCTCCTGTTGCAGACGCGGTCAGGCGGGCTCAGTCTGTGGGAACCACCCTGGTTCCCACCATCGGCCAACGTGCCGCGACACCGAAGACAACGGACCGCTGTCCGAAACCTTGCAAAAAACTTCGAATGGGATTGATTGGTAGGCACCAATCCCCGTGCCAAGCACTGGAAACCACAGCGTCTGCCGCTGGTTTCCAGCCCTCGCAAACAGCCCGGGAAACCCCCGGGCAAGGCCACGCCCGCGGCGATGAAGCCCCCGTGGGCACCATCGAATGCAGGAACACAATGCAAGAAACCGGCGGTTGGGACGTTCTCAGGCCGGGTGGCCGATGTCGCGGATGGTCCGGCAGATTCCGAAGGGTTCGGGACGGAGATCCTGGGGCGCGGCCTTGTGTGGAGGGGTGCGATGATGGAAGATCCTGGGTCGTGGCAGTTTGGCGTGCGGCGCACCGTCTGTCGGGTGGATTGTTCGCCCAGCGGCGGAGAGACTTGGCGACAACGGGTCTCTTTGGCCCAGATGTCCGCTTTCGGACCATGGTTTGGCAACTTCAGGTGGGGGCTTCCGGCCGTATGGATCGATCCCAAAAGCTCACTCCCCCCAGTCCCGAAGACATTCGCGACTGGGAGGCGCTCCTGCAGGGTCGGGAGGAAGCCATGACCTCGATTCAAGAGCGGCATGGTCGGGTCCTGCTGGTGCATGTGAAGAAACTGTTGAGGCTGCATTCGCTGCCGTTGGATGCGGAAGACCTGGTGCAGAATCTGTTTTTGGCGACGTGGCGCACCGTGCGTCTGGTCCGACAACTCGACGAGGCCGTTCAGGATCCTGTCCGTCTGGAAAGTCTGCGGGTCGCGTTTGTGGAGGCGGGAGCTCGCTCGTCCGGCAAGCGGGGCGAAACGCGCTCCCAGGCCGGGTCGCCGTCGCGACTTTTGCCGGCGTCCGGCTCTCGTGGGACACCGCTCGACAGTCCAGCCGCTGTTGAACACACCGCTCTGGCCGATTCCGAAGGGCTGGACGATGACGACGAGGGTGAGGACGAGAGTGGTGTCGTGGGAGACGGGGGCCAGCCTTCGGACGAATTGGTTCGCTGGCTGCGGAGACTGAAGTTGACCCGTCCGTATCGGGGCCATCACCCGCCTCCCAACGAGGGGCAGTGGTGTGCCTTGGTGCAGGAAGTGCTGCAGAGCAAGCGGGGGGCGATGCATTTGCGGGGTTGGCTGTTCGAGGCGGCCGACACTCGGGTTCTGGACGGAGTGCGAAAGCTCAACAGCGGCCAGCTGAATAGCCTGTCCGAAGGGTATGATCCACCCGCCCCCGACAAGCCCGATCCGTTGGAACTGGCGGAATCGTTGGAAATTTTGCAGCACTGCCTCAGCCGGCTCGGTTCTCAGGAGCGGCAGGTCGTGCAGATGCGTTTGCAAGGACTCGGAAACAACCAGATCGCCTCCGAACTGGGAATTCCCGAAGGGACAGTGGCCTCGGCCTTTTCTCGGGCGAAAGACAAACTCACCGAATGCGCGACCGCGCGAATGGGAGGGAAGTGAACCATGTCGCCCGCAACCGATACGGAATTGCTCGATCTGATTTCTCTGGGCCGCCCGGTGAAGGTGGTGGTCCCGTGGCTGGAGTCGGCCCTGATGTCTCCCCGCCTGCCCGAGGTGGCCGATGGCCTGCGTCGGCTTTTGGGCCCGCCCGGTCAGCCGACGTCATTGCCGGTTGTGCTGGGGGAGTATTACTCGGGTGTCCTGGCGGAGGGCCTGGGATCGTTGCCCCCCGAGCGGCTCAATGCGCTGCTGCGCCATCCGGAACTGCTGGGGGAATTGCAGGACGAGCTGTTGCTGGCCGAATCTCCCTACTGGGATGGCCTGCTCCAACAGCTTGTGCCCGAACTGCCGCCGCTGGTGGCCGCAGCCGGGCACCTGCCGGCCTTGGCGACGGCGGACGCGGCCCCAAACGTCACCTCGTCCCCACCCGTCGCATCCACAACTCGCGGGGCGGGCCCATCGGCAGTCCGCACTGGTTGGCTGGCGGCGGTCGCGGCGGCCGCGGCCGTGTGGGGGGCGGTGGTGTACTGGCCGGGGGAGACCCGCTGGGGCTGGCAACGCCCCGAGGTGTTGAACGCGCAAGTGTCTGGGCCCGAGTACCTGCGGCTCTTGAGGGACCAGGCGCCTGAGGTGCCGGGGGACAACGTCAAAAGCCCGGCTGAGTTGGACCGCTGGTTGAACAGGGTGCTGGTCGCCTGCCAGGCCTTGAAAGAGGCCCCGCATCCGCAATTGAGTGAGGACGACCGACTCTGGCTGCAGGAACGCTGCGGGAAGTGGATTGAGAAGCTCGAAAAACAACGCGAGAGTTTACGGTCTGTCGACGTCGACACGCTCGCGTTCAACCAGATTCGGGCCGATTCGTTCCAGATCATCCGCGATCTGCGCGAGGCGCTCAACAAACGGGCCGATCAACTCTCCGCATCTGTGTGAGCAACCGCGTTGCCGGGCCAGGGGGGACGTTGCTGCCCCATGTCTGGTGATCGTGGTTGTTGAGCGGGTTGGTCGCCACCGCGATCCCTGGCTTCATCGCGGGAAAGACGACCGTTACGTGGATCTCCGGAAAATCCTGAAAATTCCTGCAAGACCCGGCAGGAATGTCCGTTTTCCTGACAGACCGCGGGAGACAAGTTGTCTTCCGGGCCGCTCTTCTGGAAAGGACGTTCACCATGTCGCGTGTGCTTGCGAAGTTGTTGCTGCTGTTGGTCGCGGGAGTGGCCTTGACCGAGTTGGTGTCGAACTCGGCCGAGGCGCGGGGGGGGCGGTATCGGCAGTATTACTCGGCGTGGAATTATTCCAGCCATCACGGCTACCACTACCGCAGCTATCACTACCTGCCGACCCCCTACGCCACCCACTACCAGTACCACTATGTGATCTGCTACCCCACGCAGCCGCAGTACTACTACTTCTATAACCCCCACACCGGGGTGTACTGGGGGCGGTGCAGTTCGGACCCGGTGCAACGCCCCGGCTATTCGCTGCTGGCTCCGGCGGACCGCAAGGGGACGCTGGCGGAGATTCCCGAGTCGGCCTTCGGCCCGCTGGCGGCGCTTCCCGCGGTTCCCGAATCGCAGGATGGCGAGCGGCTCGAATTGCCGCCGGCCGACCTCCTTGTGCCGGGGACGGGCAAGTAACGCCTCCGGCGTCAACAGAACCTTCCCGATCACCCCCCCCCCCCCGGCAGTCACGCACGTGACCGCCGGGGGGAAGTGTGTTAGACTGCTCCAGACGGCGTGGCCGTGGCCGGAGGCGTGTCGCCACGGACTGACCGAGTCGTTCCCCGCGGCCGGTCCGGTAGATCGATTCGGCCTGCTGATGTTTGGAAGCGGGACGTCAACAGGGGACAGGTCCATATGCCCGTAACCATGACGGATTCCTGCCGGTGTTTGGGTCGTGTGCGCCGAGATGAGGGGCGCTAACTCCACTCATCCGGCACAGCGCAAGGCCACCCGCCGGATCAAGTTTGTCCCTGGTGACCTCACGGACACGGCCGCACACCGATGCACAAGACGGTCGGTGAGGGTCGTCCGCGTCGGTTCGGTTGATCCCCGCTTTCTGGCACGGCCTTTGGGGTGCTGGCGATGTGGGGGGACGTCACCGGGGGTGGTCGCTGCGCTCGAC
>Ga0315899_10008570_pt1 | contig 10959 bp, 12 predicted proteins | sample LakEriMetagenome_2_FD_203518 | JGI IMG/M metagenome (GOLD analysis project Ga0315899, IMG submission 203518) | Freshwater fungal communities from buoy surface, Lake Erie, Ohio, United States - Buoy 4 MA112 | ecosystem: Environmental > Aquatic > Freshwater > Lake | place: USA: Lake Erie, Ohio...
TTGGCCAAGGATGTGACGGGAAATGCCAGGTGAAAGGGTTGCATGCTGATCTCTGTGAAGTTTCAAAAGCGCAATTTTGCCTTAAAGCAGAAGCCCCGTATCAAACCGAGCTTGATCAATTTTCACAAGCTTAAGTCTTCAAAGTTCGATTGAACAAGTCAAGCGTGCGGCTCCAAGACAAATCTGCTGCAGCCTGATTGAACCTTGGCGTTGAATTGTTGTGGAAGCCGTGTTGAGTGCCCGGATAAAAATGCGCCTGCGATTTAATACCGTGGGTTTTTAAACCCCCTTCAAAGGTCTCCCAGGTGGCGTTGATTCGAGGGTCATTTTCTGCAAAATGAATGACCAACTCTGCTTTGATTTTGCTCACTTTTTCAGGGGCAGCCGACACGCCATAGTAAGGGGCACCGGCTTGGACCGCATCGCCCATTTCAGCCGCCAAGGCGTTGGTTATGCCACCGCCCCAACAGAAGCCAGTCACACCCAACTTGCCAGAGGAGAGTGCATGCGCCTTCAAAAAGACCGCGCCGTTCAACATGTCAGTTTGTAGCTTGGCCGGCGTGAGTCCATCTTGAAGTTTTTTGCCATCCTCGTCGTTGCCAGGATAGCCTCCCACTGGATACAAGCCATCAGGGGCCAAGGCCAGGAAACCTGCAGCAGCCAAGCGTCTGGCCACATCCTCGATATAGGGATTCAAACCGCGATTCTCATGAATGACCAGCACGGCCGGAAATTTTGCAGGCGCGGCCGACACTGGCTGAACCAAATAGCCTCGCATTTCGCCCGAACTTCCGCCTGGCGATGCGTATTTCACATAGCTGGCTTTGATGCGAGAGTCTGTGAATGAAATGGTTTGCGCATTGGCATACCTTGGAAAGAGCGCCTGCGCCATGGCCATGCCGCCCACCACCAAGGCACTGGCTTTGGCCAAAAATTCCCTACGGTCCATGGCGCCATGGCAATACTCGTCATAGAGCGCGTAGATGCGGGGGTCTATCTCTTGTGAAGCTTGAATAGGGTTCATCTTTTGTCCTTTCAAAAAGATATTAATTGAATCCGAATAACCCTGCAGTCCTTATCACCCCATTCATGGCACGTATTACCTTTGGCATTGTTTTTCTTTATGATGCGGCAGAACCAATCAATCAAGAAATACAGTGGCAAACCCTCCACCCCCTTCGACCCAAGTGAATTGCTGGCAGTGCAAGCACTTTGCCACCAGTTGGGATCCCAAAATGCCCTACTCGTGCAAATTGCTTGGCTTCAAGTCTCAAATTTTGCCCAGTATTCAAGTGTTGAATTCAGATGGGCGTCCGTGCTTTGGATTTGAAGCAAAGCGTTCAACTCAAAGCACCTAGAACCTCGGGTTTATCCTCCCACTGCCCAAGTGACGAGTGCCTAAAATTTGGGAATGAACGAACGACTTTCCCAAATTTCTTATGACGCCCTGCCCGCTTCCGTGAAGCCCTTGGCAGATGACATTCTCAAAATATCCAGTGCCGCTCTGGGTGGGCCTTACAACGCTTTGTTGCGCAGCCCTGAAATGGCAAGAAGGTGCTTTGACTTCTTGGATTACCTAAGGTTCCGAACCACGGTCAACAAGCGGCTCAATGAGTTTGCCATTCTCATTCAAGCCCGCATTTCAAATGCGCAATATGAATGGTGGGCGCATGAAACCATTGCCAGAAAAGCCGGCTTGTCAGATGCAGTGATGAAGGACTTGCAAGCCTGCAAAAGACCGACCACCATGGCAGACGATGAGCGCTTAGTCTATGACTACTGCGTTCAACTCAGTTTGAACCACAGAGTGCCCGATGCACTTTGGCAAGAAGCCGTGAGCACAATGGGGGAGCAGGCTGTCATTGACCTCACTGTTTTATCAGGCACGTACGTCATGGTGTCGATGCTTTTAAATGCTACCCAAGTGGGCATTCCGGGTGGTGGTGAATTTCCTTTGGAAGTCCTAGATCCCACAGACATTCGAAAACGCTTGCTCGCTTGACGGGCATTCAAGCCCTCATTTCAAAATTCACACAGAAATGCAACCCATGAAACTTAAAGCACACATTCGCAGAGCCCTTGTTTTATCCTTGTGTGTTTTGGGAAGTGCTTGGTTAGGACATGCCTCCGCGCAAGACTATCCCAGCAAGCCCATTACCATGATGATGCCCTACGCCGCTGGCGGCCCTGGTGACACCATTACGCGCTTGTTTGCAGGCTCGATGCAAAAGATCTTGGGCCAACAAATTGTGGTCGATAACACGTCAGGCGCCTCCGGCACCATTGGCACCGCCAAAGTGGCAAAGTCCAAGCCAGATGGTTACAGCTTGCTCATGATTCACGTCAGCCACGCCACCAACATGGCCATGTACAAAAATTTGAGCTATCACCCAGTGGACGATTTTGAGCCTATTGGATCGGCCACAAGCGGCCCCATGGTGATTGTTGCAAGAACTGAATTTCCGCCTAAAGACTTGAATGAGTTTGTGGCTTACCTCAAAACCAATCAGAAAAAAGTCAGTTTGGCCCATGCGGGCGTAGGCTCTGCTTCCCACCTTTGCGGCTTGATGATGATGAACGTCTTAGGGGTTCAATTGAATGAAATCCCTTACAAAGGAACAGGCCCAGCACTGACCGACTTAATGGGTGGCCAGGTTGATATTTTGTGCGATCAAACATCGGGTACCGTGCCTTCCGTCAAGAACGGCAAAATCAAAGCCTATGCGGCGGCTGGTAAAAACAGATTGCCCTCCTTACCGGATACACCGGCTATTGCAGAAGCTGGCGTGAAGGGCTTTGAGATCAATATTTCCTTTGGCCTTTATGCACCCAAAGGAACACCCAAACCCGTTCTGGAAAAACTCACTGCCGCTTTGCAAAAGTCTGTTACCGACCCTGAGGTCATCAAACGTTTAGATGGCATGGGTGTCTCCGCTGTGAGCATTGAGCAAGCTACTCCAGCAGCACTGAGGGCGCATTTGAAAAATGAAATCGACACCTTGGGTGGCTTGCTGATCAAAGCAGGTGTGCAAGCAAACTGAAATTGGAAGCATGCAATCAGCGGTGCATGAGCCATTTACCTTGGACGGGGTCTAAATCAATATTTGAACTTCGCCACCTTTTGATATCAAAGAAAACAGCCCTCAATTCAAAAGAACTGAGGGCTGCAATTTGGAGGCGCGGGCCGGAGTCGAACCGACCTACACGGATTTGCAATCCGGTGCATAACCGCTTTGCTACCGCGCCATTTTTTTTTGAATTTTCTTTGAAATTCAATGGGTTAAGTACATTCTTAACTATTGTGGCTTTGGTCTTGTCCAACGCTCGTCCAACAAAGGGTGAGTATGTCAAGTATCAGGAGGCGTGGTGAAAAGTGGCAAGCTAGAGTCCACCGCAAGGAGAACAAGCCAATTGTTAAGTCTTTCAGCAATAAAACGGATGCCCTTAAATGGGCACGTAACGTTGAATCACAACTTGACCTAGGAACACTGGCCCCAAAGCAGACAATGCCGCGCCTGATGTCGATGGTGGATCGTTACGTTGTGGAAGTCACGCCGACTAAGAAAGGCGAATCACAAGAGCGTTACCGAGCCAACCAGTTCAGAAAGAGAAAGCTGGCCGACATGCAACTAGACAAGATCACAGGAGAGGTGGTTGCGCAATACCGTGATGCGCGATTGAAGGAAGTTTCCCCAAATACTGTGCGCCTTGAGTTGGCTTTCCTGAGTGTAGTGTTTGAGCAATGCCGAAAAGAATGGGGCTTGGCGGTGAGCAACCCAGTGAGACAAATCAGAATGCCTAAGCCCGGCAAACCAAGGCAGCGAAGACTGGAGGCTGGGGAAGAGGAAGCACTGCTTCAGGCATGCAGAGAATCCGGTGCGCATTATTTACAAACGTTTGTGATCTTGGCCATTGAAACTGGAATGCGATTTGGTGAACTTGCAGGTGTGACTTGGGCTAATGTGAATCTTGAAAAGCGAACCATCTACTTGCCAGATACAAAAAATGGTAGCCCAAGAACTGTGCCGCTTTCAACACGTGCGCTTAACGCCATCCAAACGCAGCCTAGATCAATTGATGGCAGATTGTTTTTAGCCAAACCGGGAAGCATTCGATCTGCGTTTTTGATTGCACTGACCAAGGCGCAAGCTACACAGCATGATTCAAAGAACTTCTTGCGTGAACTGCGGTTCCACGACCTTAGGCATGAGGCAGTGACTCGTTTGTTTGAAAAGGGGCTAAACCCCATTGAAGTGGGGATGGTCAGTGGTCACAAAACCCTATCGATGTTGCAGCGCTACACACACTTGCGCTCAGAAGAGTTGGTTGCTAAATTAGCATAAAAACAAAATGACGGGGTTAACTTGGCAATTGATTGGTGGACCAATTCGGCTATGCGAAAAAAACTCAGCCAACAACTTGAAATGAAAATTTCAGAGCAAAAAGTAGCTACTGAACTTGCTTACAAGAATGCAAAGATACCTGGCCGAGCTCCAAAGCATTGGATGAGCAAAGTGAGCAAGTTGATAGCACTTGGCCGAGAGCTGCCCAAGGGCCTTGAGTATCTAGCCGAACATAGTAATGCTCAAAGTGCGAACACACTATTGGATTCATTGAACCATGCCGCCAAAGAATATTACAAGCTTGAGCACTCTTCAACTCGCGCAAAAACACTTAGAAAGACTCAAGAGAAATATGTACTGAAAAATATTTCAAATAGAAGTCAAACAACGGGTGGGAAGAACAGTGGTGAAAAACGGCGTCATGCAAGACAAATAGATGCCATGTTTATTGTCGAAGCATACAAGACAAGCAATGATCATCCGCCAACTGTTAAACCAGTTGCACGTGAAGTTGCAAAATGGTATGTAAACGCAGTAGGTAGCACTCGAACCATCCGCGCAGTGACTCAAAAATTGCAAAGAGCAAAAGTAGCAACTTAACTCACGAACTCAAATTAAAGGCTAATCAGGCTATTCAAGAATCGTAGTTCCACAACACAAGGAACCCGATGATGTCCTACCAAACCCGCATTAAAACCACCGAACCGCTTGCCTTTGGACCAGAAACTGCAGCAGAGTTAATTGACTCAACTGAATCAACGCTTGAGAAAGATAGAGCCACTGGTCACCTGGGCATTCCCTATGTCAAGGCTGGTCGCCGCGTGGTTTACCGTTTAACAGATTTACAAGATTGGTTAAAAGCAAACCTAATCACGCCCTGCTCGAAGCATCAAAGTGATGCCAGCAACTCCAATTTGAAGGGGCTGTAATGTCTTCAAATCTTTACACAGACTGGGCACTTTCAAGCAAAGGCAATTATTGGCGCCGTATTAACGGAAAGATGGTTAGTGCCGGTCGAAAGAAAGACGGTAAATATTGGGCGATGGCAGATGGCATCTTCGCAGATGGTACTTTTTACACCATCAATGAAGCAATGGCCGCAGCAGAGGCAAAGCTTCAACGCCTGACTCGTTCGAGAGGATTTTGAAAATGAATTCTCAACAAGAAATCAAACACTTCAACCCCATGGGACTAGAGCATATTCCAAAGAATTTGCTAAAGCTTCGGCAGGCTATTACATGGGTTGCTGGCAAGACTGACCCGAAGACGGGCAAGTTTGATAAATTCCCAAAGGGAAAAGACGGTTCTGGGAAGGCTTGGCCAAAACCTGAGCAATGGGTAGGCAATTTAAACGACGCTGCAAGACGTGCGCAGGACCGAGGACACTCGGGTCCGGGTATTGTTCTTCCTGCAAAAATTGATGGCTTGCACTTAGCTGCGCTTGACTGGGATGGTGTTGATTTAAATGACACCGATCGGATGGATGAAATCATGCGTGACTGGAATGCCTTAGGCCAGCCATACATGGAGACTTCCCCATCGGGCAAGGGATTGCGTGCATTCGTTCTATCTACTACCCCAGTAAAGGATGCGTCCTGTGGCCGACCCAATGGAGGCAAAGACGAGCTATTCTGTTCTAGCAAAGCAAGGTGGATGACCGTTACTGGCAATGAATTTAAAGCCGGCGGGGTGCCCGAAGCCACTGAAGCTGTGATGGAAATTTCAGCTAGGTGGAATTCAAAAAAGTTACCTGTCACTACAACTGTAAATGTTGAAAGTGTCCAGCCGAAAATGTTGAAACACTTGGTTGTCAGTGGATCGTTTGCGTGGCCAGAGGAGAAGTTAAAAGATGGCGATGGTCGTGAATCAAAGATGCTTCAGTATGCTGGCCACTTACGAAGTCAAGGTAAGTATTCGCAGTCAGAAATTGAGCAGCTATGTTTGAAGGCCAATATTGATCACTACACAGATCTTTTGGAAGAGTCGGTTGTACTTGATCGTGCCAGACGATTCATGGATAAAAAGTCTACAAGCTACATGGAGCCTAATGATGCTTGGGCGTCGTTGCAGGAATTACCTCCAAAGTATCGGGCTGCCCCAGCCATGGATCCGGACATACTTCCGTCAGTACTTGCTCAATATGTAGCCGACTGCGCCAAACGAATGCGTATTCCTGCAGAAATGATAGCAACCCCGTTACTGGTTGCTTTGGGAAGTGCTATGGGCAAAAAGTTTTGCGTACAACCCAGAAGCAAAGACCCTTCTTGGATTGAGTATCCCAATCTTTGGGGAGCAAGTATCCTGCCGCCAGCAATGTTGAAATCACCCAGTTTGAATGCTGGAATGAAGTTCATCAACGAGCTCGAATCGAATTCACAAAGAAGTCACGCAAAAGCTATGGCTGAGTGGATTTCAGAGGAAAGAATTCGAAAGCTTCAAATAAAGATTCTTGAGGGAAAAGCAAAAAAAGCGCTCAATTCTGGGGACAAGGCTGAAGCTCGAAAACTACTCGACGAAGTTCATGAAATTAAACCTCCAATACGAAAGCGTTTTGTAATTTCAGACGCAACCCCAGAGGCACGCTTGGAAATACTGTGTGACAACCCTAACGGAATTTTGCTACTTCGGGATGAGCTTGATGGGCATATTGCTCAGCTTAAAAAAGATGGGTATGAAAATGCACGCGCACAAGAACTACAGTTTTTTGATGGCCATCAAGACTATACCGACGACCGGATTAAGCGTGGCAGCCATATTGCGGAAGGGCCGCGCATGGCACTGTACGGTAACTTGCAACCGGCCAAGGTAGAAAAGTATTTAATCGATATGCATAAGGGCGGGAGTGATGACGGCTATCTCCAACGTTTACTGCAGTTGGCAATTCAACCAACAATTCCAAAGGAATTTGACCTAGAGGAATCAAAGCCAGATCTTGCGGCTGAAGATCAGGTACGTCGACTATTTCAGGCTATCAACTCAATCCTGCTTGGGAGATGTCAAATAACTCGTCGCGTCGTACCAACTGTTTTGAAGTTCGACCCCGATGCACAGATCGAGTTCGAGGAGTTCCTTGTTTCTATTGAAAATAAATTGCGAAGTGGTGTTGTTTCTAATGCCGTACTTGCAGCTCATTTTGGAAAATACAGGGGCACATTACCAAAACTGGCACTCTTGGTTGCACTTGCTGATAATCCATCGGCAACTAGCATTTCATTAAATTCATTCAGACAAGCAGAGTCCTTGTTGCAGTTTTTCAGTCAGCATGCCCGAAGAATCTACAACGTTGTTGCTCGTTACGATTTGGCATCGGCATACGAACTGCTAGACAGAATTAAAAATGGTCAACTGCATGACGGCTTCAACCCCCGAGACGATATTCAACGAAGAGAGTGGCCCAAGCTACGTAGTAGTGGTGAAATCGAAGCGGCTATCGAACTTCTTGAGAGACACGGCTATCTGAAACTGATTGAAGAACACACAGGTGGTAGACCCAAGCGCCTTGTTCGAATTCACCCAGAACTTATCCGACAAAAGGGTACGGAAGCGGCTGCACCACCTTAAATTGATTGGGGCGTTCTACTTTTACTTCTGTCAGGTACCGTTGGGGGGATATTTTATTTTTTAAAGAGAGAAAGAAAGTAAAAACCCGCCTTATATACACCTGACAGAAGTAGAAGCCACACTGCCCCTGTTAAACATAGATGATTTCATCGGTCGATGCTTTGAGTCAATTATTAGTGGAAGCACCAGCGCATGAAGCCTTAGGCTTGTTCAATTTTTTGTCCAATGCAAACAGCACCACGTCTTTGATAGTAGTCAGCGGTGTGTAGCCGGTCGGCTTTCTTCCACGTGTTCTTGTAGCAGTAGTCATTTTCAAAACATGCATTGCATCCTCAAGCTGCATCATTTCTGCCAACTTCTGTGACCGCTCCCGAATTGCTTGTTTGGTGAACTGACCCGTTTTGACATGCGCCGCTGCTGACCGTGCCATGCCTGCCTTGGTAATTGGGCCTTTGTTTCGACCACCATGGTGCCCACATTTCTGGGTTCGGCTTGATTTCAAGGCTGGCTTTAAGCATTGCCCCCCGCTTCTCACAGATTTGGCTGTACACCTCAGGCATGTGATCCTGCCCCCTGCTGTTGATAGATACTTTTCCATCTCAACCCCATATATTTCATATTATGAAATAAATTGATATGCAAGTCAATTTTGAAACTAAATTCAAATAATTTAATGTCTAGAAGTGTGCAAAGAAATTCATTATTGGATTTAAATCAATATTGAAACAACTTGAAATTCAATAAACCCCTTCAGAGATGAAAAATCACTACAGAATTATTTTTAATGCCTGCGTATATTTGTTTGTCTGTGTTGCATCTATAAGTGCACACAGCGCAACCATCGCAGAAATGGTTGGAGCTATGAAAGCTGGTGACTACGGTACAGCCCGAACAATTGCACTTTCTTTTGAGAAAAAAAACGACCCCATTGCTCTTTATACATTGGGATATCTTGAATCTCAAAGGAATAACCAAGAAGGAGACAAAAAAGCATTCAATTACTTTTTAAAAGCTGCAAACCTTGGAAATTTGTCATCAATGTACTTTGTGCATGTCGGTTACCTTGAAGGTAAAGGCGTCAAGCAAGATACCAAGAAAGCTATTGAGTGGATGGAAAAAGCGATTTCAAAAGGTGATTTGCTTTCGAACTTCAACCTTGGATACTTGTACTTTGATGGTTCAAAAGTTGAAAAAAATATTGATAAAGCTTTTAAACATTTCTTAGCTGTCTATGAGGAAACATCACTAAAAAATTCAGAAGAGTGGGTAATGTCTACTTTTTTTATTGGGCTAATTTTTCTGCCTGCGAAGGAACAACAACTTATTACTGCTGTAGATCAAGCTTTTGATGCTGTTCTCAATACTCAAACTTCTAGCACTCGGATCGAATGGGCAAAGTCTGAAATTCTAAATTTCCAGAATAGTAAGCAATGGACCCCAAATAGAGGTGATGGAACACAAGCTGATGTGCTGTGTAGAAATCGTAATTTGAAAACTTGGACCAGCGAATACAGCAATTGTCGAATACAAGTTGAAGTAGATATAAGGATTAAAGAGCAACGAGCACAAGAATTCCAAAGACAAAATGAAATTCAAGCTGAAATTGCAAGAAGAAGAGAGGCAAAGTTCAAGGAAGAACAACGAGATGAGGCTTTAATTAGATTCTTAGGAGCGCTTGCAGGTGCAGGCGCTCCCTCCAGACATTCAGCCCCGCAACCACAAGGCTGCTTTTTAAATTCAAGCGTTGTGTCTGGGATGTATAGAAACTGCATTTACAGATGCGTTGCTGGAAACGTGAGCCGAACTGTAGGTGCTGCTGAATTATGTCCAATATCCATGTAGTAATGATTTATGACACGCATCGCAGGAACCAACATCATCAAAGCGCCCTGCTGTGGAGCTTTGTACTCAATTACTGCTTTTGCCTCGATCAATTTCATGGCCAGTGAACACTGGACAGATGGAGCAACTGAAAATTCCTTGTCTCAGTCTGATGGTGGACTTCGCCGTTGTACATGCGGAAGCTACTTTCTCTCTGGCTACGCTGAACGCGTTGGGTTCATCCCAAAGAATAATGAGCAGCCACAAGGGCAATCTGAATACTCAATCACAAAAATATTCGGCAAGATCGGCAAGCTGTTAATAGCTGAGGACAAGGCGAAGCCGCAGACCATCCGCAAGCCACCTTCACAATGGGCAGCCAATGAAACGGTCATTCCTCCCAAGGCGCAGAGTGTGACAGGCTCAGCGATTTCTGAGCTACTTGACTCAAAGCCACAAGATAAAAATTTACTCATACAAGCACGCAGGCTTTACTGGCGACATTTAAACGACCAGTTTCGTGATGTGTACCGTGCATACCGAGATATTCACAAAGACAGCTTCCCAGCATACGCACCCAGCGCGGCCCAGATGGACAACATGGAGCAGCTTTCCGCATTGCTTGAAGACCATGACATGGTCGATGAACTTGAGCTTGGCGAGCTATACCGCGAATTGGGTCAACCCTTGAAATCCAGAGCCAAACTGGCTAAAGTGGGCGAGGACGATCAGAAGCTGTACGCGATGCAGTTATCGCTACTTGAAAAGGGTTACGCTGGACCTGCTAGATTTAAATATTAATTTCATTATCAAACGGATTAGTATAGGTAACTAATCAAACTGAAGGAATAACAAGGAATGAAATTACTACTAAAACTAATGCTTAACCTGATCTTTCTTTGCGCAAGCCTAGCAGCAAACTGGTCTTGACCCTGTATTCCAGTACCGCCGGTATGTTTAAGTTACCGATCGTTTCTCCCTGAACAGCGTTGGAGGCAAGTAACCAAGAGCGCTGTGCGGGTGATACGAATTGTAGTCATCGAACCAATCTTTCAGTTGGGCCATTACAGTTTTTGAATCTGGCCGGTTAGCCAACTTTGCGTAGTCCCGTTTCAGTGTCTTCACAAAGCTCTCGGCCATGCCATTACTTTGTGTGGCTTGTCGCTGGTGCGTCCCAAGAAGTACCGCTCGTACCGAGGTGAATTCAATGTGAATATTCCTAACATCTTGGATC
>Ga0315899_10008571_pt1 | contig 10959 bp, 14 predicted proteins | sample LakEriMetagenome_2_FD_203518 | JGI IMG/M metagenome (GOLD analysis project Ga0315899, IMG submission 203518) | Freshwater fungal communities from buoy surface, Lake Erie, Ohio, United States - Buoy 4 MA112 | ecosystem: Environmental > Aquatic > Freshwater > Lake | place: USA: Lake Erie, Ohio...
CCGCCGCCGCCATCCTCTACACGTCGGGCACGACGGGACGGCCCAAAGACGCCCTTTGCGCCCACCGCAACATGACCTCCAATGTCATGACCAGCGGCATCGCCTCAGCGCGCCACTTCATGCGGGCCAGCCAGCCCCTGCCTGAGAGCGACCCGCACAAGCTGCCGGGGCGCAGCTTGCTCCTGGTGGCGTCTCTCTTTCACGCGACCGGCTTGTCCGCGACCCTCGGTCCGACCACGAACGCCGGAGGTAAGATCCTGAAGACCGAGCTGAATTCGGTGTTCGGGGGGCGGGAATGACTGTCCCGGCGCCGCTTATCATCGGTCTTGGCGGCACAACCCGCGCCGGCTCCAGCACGGAACTCGCCCTGTCGGCCGCCCTTTCCGCAGCCGAGGGACTCGGCGCCCGCACCCGGCTGGTGGGCGGCGCCTTCCTGGCGGACCTGCCGATCTACGACCCTCGCCCCGGCGATCCTTCCGAGCGGCAGGCCGAGCTGGCCGACCTTGTCAGGGGCGCCGACGGCCTTATCCTCGCGACCCCGGGCTACCATGGATCCCTCTCCGGCGTCATGAAGAACGCCCTCGATACCCTCGAGCTCCTCCGCGGGGACGCCCGGCCTTATTTCTCTGACCGCGCCGTCGGCGTGATTGTCACGGCGGCTGGTCCGCAGGCTGCAGGCACGACCCTGACGGCGGTCCGGTCGATTATTCACGCCCTCCGCGGTTGGCCGACGCCCTATGGGGCCGCCATGACCGTGAACAGCGCCTCCTTCGGACCGGACGGCCGTCCGCTGGAAGCTCATGACGCCTGGCAGGTCGACACCGTCGCCGCTCAGGTGGTCCAGTTTGCAAAGATGAGGCTCACGTCATGAAGCGTCCCTATCTCGTTACAGACCCGCCCTCCGCCCCGAGGGGCGGAGAGTCCGCCATTAGTCCGATCGAGGACATCATCGAGGACGCCCGGAATGGCCGTCCGTATATCCTCGTGGACGCGGAGGACCGGGAGAACGAGGGGGATGTCATCATCCCGGCCCAGTTCGCCACGCCCGAGCAGATCAACTTCATGGCCAAGCACGCCCGGGGCCTGATCTGCCTGTCCATCACCGGCGAAAGATCGCGCCAGCTGCGCCTTCCGCCCATGTCCGCTGACAACCAGTCCGGCCACGGCACGGCCTTCACCGTCTCCATCGAGGCCAGGGAAGGGGTGACCACCGGCATCTCGGCCCACGACCGGGCCCGCACCATTGCGGTGGCCGTGGACCCGACCAAGGGTGCGGACGACATTGTCTCGCCGGGCCACATATTTCCCCTCGTCGCCCGCGATGGAGGGGTGCTGGTTCGCGCGGGCCATACAGAGGCGGCCGTTGACATCTCGCGGCTCGCCGGCCTGAACCCCGCCGGGGTGATCTGCGAGATCATGAAGGACGACGGGTCTATGGCCCGCCTGCCGGACCTGATTGTCTTCGCCCAGACCCATGGTCTGAAGATCGGCACCATCGCCGACCTGATCGCCTATCGCCGGAGGACGGAACGGCAGGTGGAGCGAGTGCTGGAGACCCCGGTGGAGAGCGCCTTCGGCGGCCGTTTCCGGATGGTCATTTACCGCAATATCCTGGACCGGACCGAGCACATGGTGCTCACCCGAGGCCGCATCGAGCCGGAGCGACCGACCCTGGTGCGCATGCACCGGCTCGACCTCGCTGCGGACGTCATTGGCGCCGGGGGCGCGAGGTCGGATTTCGTCCGCAAGGCGCTTGAGGCGCTGGCGGCCTCAGATGGGGCGGGGGTCGCAGCCTTCATAGCCGACTCCAATCCCGCATGGCTCTCCGAGCGTTACGGCGCCGACCCGGGGGTGGACCATGGCGCCAATGTCCTCAGGGACTACGGCGTGGGCGCCCAGATTCTGATCGACCTTGGCGTGCGGGACATGATCCTCCTTACCAACTCGGCCACGGTCCTTCCGGGCTCGGCGGGCTACGGCCTTCGTATCGTTGAGCGCCGCCCCCTCGACTGATCCCGGGATTCCGGCTTATAAGGCTTCCGCTTTACGCAGCGCCCGGCCGAAAGGTCGGGCGCCGTCATTTCAGGAGACCGCCATGGCCGACATTCTGATGCCGAAGGCGACCGCTGTCTGGCTGGTCGACAACACTTCCCTGACCTTCGAGCAGATCGCCGATTTCTGCGGCCTCCACCCCCTCGAGGTGAAGGGCATCGCCGACGGCGAGGTCGCCCGCGACATCCGCGGCGCGGACCCCATCGCCAACGGCCAACTCTCCCGCGAGGAGATCGATGCAGCTCAGAAGGACGCCAAGCGCCGCATGACGGCCCTGAAGAGCCGTCATGCCGAACATCTGAAGCCAGCCAAGAAGGCCCCGCGCTACACACCGGTCTCTCGCCGTCAGGATCGTCCTGACGCCATCGCCTGGTTCGTTCGCAACCACCCTGAAGTGCCGGACTCGCAGATTTCGCGCCTGCTCGGCACGACCAAGGCGACCATCGATCAGGTGCGCAACCGCACCCATTGGAACTCGGCCAACATCAAGCCCGTGGACCCGGTCAGCCTGGGGCTCTCGACCCAGCTTGAGCTGGACGAGATTGTCAGGAAGGCGGCTGAGAAGCGCGCCCGGGATAATGCCCGCAAGGGCATTGTCGAACCTGAGGGCCCGACACTCGAGCCGGCCGCCGAGACTACCGCAGAGACCTGGTCGGACGAGGATGACGCCGCCTGATCATGGATCAGGCGGCGGGGCGCGCTCGCGATCTCAACGCCTCGATTTCCTCCTTGATGCGGAGCTTCCGGCGTTTGATGTCGCGGATCGCGATGTCTTCAGAACTGGGGTGGGCAAGGGCGTCCCGCAGTTCGGTCTCAAGCGACCGGTGCCGGCGGTCCAGTTCGCGTATGCGAGCGTCAATGGACATGATCCAGAGTCTCCTTCCATGCGACTGCCCCCACTCAACACCCGCTGGCGCCCTTTGTCAGATCACATAAGATTGCACTGGAAGTCTTCCTAGACTTGGGAACAGCCCATGATCACCCGGCGCCCACCCGAGACCGATTTCCCGGCGCTGCGAGGGCAGGTGGGGCCGTCTCTGAGGGCGAGAACGTGAATGCACCCCAGAATCCAGTTGACGAGGCAGAAGCCCGTCGTCGACTGGCCGAGTTTCAACTCGACCACAGCGACCTGGAGGTCGCCATCCTAGCAATCGGGCAGTCGCCTGTTCCCGACATGCTGGTGATCGGAAGACTCAAGCGGAAAAAGCTGGCTCTCAAGGATCAGATCCAGAGGCTTAAGGATCAGCTGACTCCTGACATTATCGCCTGAAGCGGGACGAAGGCCGGCTGTCAGGCCCTCCGCTCTCTGCGCCGGGCATACATGGCGGCATCCGCTCTTGCGAGGAGGTCTTCGCCTTCGACGTCCGGGTGAATTTCGCTCACCCCATAGGACACGTGGAGGGGCGCCGACCACTCCCCGAACTGGACCGGGGCGGCCTCAAGGCTGCGAGCGAGGTTCCTGGCCCGAACCTCGGCGGCGTGAAGCCCGGCCTGGGCGAGGATGACCGCGAACTCGTCACCCCCGACCCGAGCGACCAGGTCTCCCTCGGTCATCTGTGACTTCAGTCGGTCCGCGACAGCACGAAGCGCGAGGTCGCCCGCAGAGTGTCCGAACCTGTCGTTGACGGCCTTGAAATCGTCGAGGTCCAGATAAACCAGGGCCGCCGGCGATCGGTACCTGCGGCTGAAGGTCCGGATGCGCTCAAGCTCTCTCATCAGGGCCCGTCTATTCAGCACCGGCGTCAACGGATCCTCGTCCGCGAGGATCTCCATACGGGTGAGCTGCGCCTTCAGCCGCCCCACCTCCTGCCTCAGGTCGTCTATCTCGGTGAGCAGGGTCCGGATCGCGCCTTGGACAGCGGGGGTGAGTTCGGCCTCGGAAAGTCCCAGAAAGGCCGTCTGATCCGGCTTTGCGGGTCCCCGTCCAGCGACCTTGGCTCCGGCCTGCGCCAGGGCGCGCTTGCGGATATCCGAAAACGGCTGATTTCTTGACCCTGTGACCTTAAGAACCATGGAGGACCATCCGCGAATCTTTTCGGGACGTTAACACTAATTGCTTGCTGTGTGTGTTGACCCGACCGAGCCGGCGCCTATTCTCCGCCCCTCGCCTTTCCGGGGGGCTATCCTATGAGTGCTTCCGTCGCGCCCGTGGCCATCATCATGGGCAGCCGCTCGGACTGGCCCACCATGAAGGGCGCCGCCGACATGCTAGAGGCCCTGGGCGTTGCCTGGGAGGCGCGGGTCGTTTCCGCTCACAGAACGCCCCTTCGCATGGTGGAGTTCGCAAGGGGCGCCCGCGCCGCGGGGATCCGGGTCATCATTGCTGGCGCAGGCGGTGCCGCGCACCTGCCGGGCATGACCGCGGCCCTGACAGACCTGCCCGTTCTGGGAGTCCCGGTGGAGTCCAAGGCCCTGAAGGGGATGGATAGTTTGCTATCCATCGTTCAGATGCCGGCAGGGGTTCCCGTCGCGACTCTGGCCATCGGCGAGCCGGGAGCCCGCAACGCCGGACTCCTTGCCGTTCAGATCCTGTCGCTGTCTGACCCCGATCTTGCCCGGCGTCTGGCGGACTGGCGTACGGCCCAGACCGCCTCGGTCGCAATTTCGGTCGCCGACGACTGAGAGCGCCGTGACGCCCCTTCCTCCAGGCTCCATGATCGGCATACTCGGCGGAGGCCAGCTTGGCCGGATGCTTTCGGCCGCAGCCGCGCGGCTGGGCTTTGATGTGACCATCCTGGATCCTGAGCCGGACTGTCCCGCCGCCCGGGTCAGCGCCCGGCATCTTGTCGCCGCTTACGATGACATTGAGGCCCTCAGGACATTGGCAGGGCTTAGCGCCGTGGTGACCGTTGAGTTTGAGAATGTCCCTGCGGTGGCCCTGGAACGCCTGATGACACTTGGCGTCCCTGTGGCGCCCGGGCCTCGCGCCCTGGCCATCGCCCAGGATCGGGTGGATGAGAAGACCTTCCTCAACGGCGTCGGGGCGCCGACCGTACCGTTCGAGGCGGCCTCTGATCGGGAGGGTGCGGCGCGCGCCGCCGCCCAACTCGGGGGCCGGGTGCTGATCAAGACCCGCCGGGACGGTTATGACGGCAAGGGGCAATCCTGGGCGACCTCACCCGACCAGGCCGCATCGGTGTTTGCGGCTCTCGGCGGCCGGCCGGTCATCGTCGAGGCACCGGCGGTCTTCCGCAGGGAGCTGTCGATCATCGCCGCCCGTGGCTGGGACGGCGCCTTCGCCGCCTATCCCCTGGCCGAAAACGAGCATGAGAATGGCGTTCTCAGGCATTCTATAGCCCCTGCCGAGACGGCGCCTGGGACTGGACGGCAGGCTCAGGAGATCGCTGGAAAGGTGTTGCAGGGTCTGGACTATGTCGGCGTGGCCGGCATTGAACTCTTCGAGCTGGAAGACGGCAGCCTCCTGGTCAACGAGATCGCCCCCCGAGTCCACAACAGTGGTCACTGGACCCAGGACGGGGCGGCCACGGACCAGTTCGAACAGCAGATCCGCGCCGTCGTCGGCTGGCCCCTGGGGCCGGTTCACGCCACGGCGCGCGTGCGCATGAGCAACCTCTTGGGTGACGAAATCCTCCAGTGGCCAGTCCTGGCCTCGGACCCGGCATGCCGGCTTCACCTGTACGGGAAGCGCGAGGCCCGCGCGGGGCGCAAGATGGCGCACGTCAACCGGGTCTCGCCGCTCTAGCGGGTTCAACCCTCCGGAGGAATGGCCTGGAGGGCTTCCTCGAGCTCCGCGAAGGTCGGTTGCGTCATGCTGGGAACGCTGCCGCGACCAATCTCTACCGAAATCTGAGCGGCGTTGCCGTGCAAGTGGGCGACGAGAACCGACTGGATGATCCGGTAGAAGGCGGATTCTTCTTCGACGATGGCGTTCAGCCGTGTCGCGAACGGGCCCACCAGGCCATAAGCGAGGAACACGCCCAGGAAGGTTCCGACGAGGGCGCTGCCGATCATGCCGCCCAGGACGGCGGGGGGCTCGGTGATGGAGCCCATGGTCTTGATCACCCCCAGAACGGCCGCCACGATCCCCAGGGCGGGCAGGGCGTCGGCCATGTTCTGCAGGGCGTGGGCCGGGCCAAGGGCCTCATGGTGGTGCTTCTCGAGCTGCTTCTCCATGGCGTCCTCGACCTGGTGGGGATCCTCCAGGTTCATGGTCATCATCCGCAGGGTGTCGCAGATGAAGTCCACAGCGAAGTGATCCTTCTGGATCCGGGGAAAACGACCGAAGAGGGTTGAGTCCTGGGGGTTCTCGATATGACTCTCGAGGGCGATCACCCCCTTGGCCTTCATCGTCTTGGTCAGAAGAAAGAGCAGGGACAGGAGGTCCCTGTAGTCCGTGGCCTTCCATTTGGGGCCGGCGAAGATCTTGCCCATGCCGCCGCCGACGCCCTTGATCACGTTTGACGAGTTTCCGATCAGGAGGGCCGCAATGCCGGCGCCTTGGATCATCGCAAACTCGAAGGGGGCGGCCTTGATGAGGACATCCATCTTGCCGCCATGGATGATGTAGACGCCGAAGACGCAGACGAAGAGCAGCACTATGCCGATGATCTGGAACATGCATTCAGGCGTCCGGTGGAACCTTCCTGACGTGTAACCTCGGAATGCTTAACGTCAGGTGATCATGTTCCGGGTAGCGCCCGGCGGGGGCGGGCCCTATCAGGGGCCGATGTCCAGCGACTCCCCTCAAACCTCCGTCTCGCCGACTGGACTGCCGCGCTCGACCTTCGCCATCATCTTTGCCGTTTCGATGGTCACCGCCATCGGAAACACCGGCATGATCTCGGTGCTTCCGGCGATCGGCCGTTCCATCGGCATGCCCGACGCCATGGTTGCGGCCATTTTCTCGCTCTCGGCCCTTCTGTGGGCCTTTTCCTCTCCCTTCTGGGCGCGGATGTCCGACCGGTTCGGGCGTAAACCTCTGATGATCGTCGGTCTGGCCGGTTTCATGGTCTCCATGGCCTTGTGCTCAGCCGTCGTGGCGGCCGGTCTCCATCACCTGGCTGCGCCCTTCGTCATCTTTGTCCTGTTCCTGCTGGCGAGGGCGCTCTTCGGCCTGTTCGGAGCCGCGTCCAATCCTGCGACACAGGCCTATGTCGCCGAGCACACGCCGGAGGTGCAGCGGACCCAGGCCATGTCCGGCCTCGCCGGGGCCTTCAGTCTCGGCACCGTGATCGGTCCCTTTGTCGCGCCACTCTTCGTCCTGCCCTTTCTTGGTCTTGCAGGTCCTATGGCCTGCTTTGCGCTCATGGCGGGGATCATGCTGGTGGTCGTCTGGAAGCGTCTGCCCGAGAGTCGCTTCCGCCCTGAGCCCACGTCCGTTGGCCCCATCTTCCGGCGCGAGGCCTCTTCCGGTCCGCCCATGTGGCGGGACCCCCGGATGACTCCCTTCCTGATCTACGGTTTCATCGTCGCCGTCAGCCAGACTGCCCAGGGACAGACTCTCGGGTTCTTGATCATCGACAAGCTGGCCTTGTCGCCGACGGCGGCCCAGGGGTTCATCGCCATCGCGATGATGTTCGGCGCGATGGCGGGCCTCCTCGCACAATGGGGTCTGATTCCCCGGTTCGAAATGACCCCGCGTCAACTCCTACGCTGGGGAGTCGCGGTCGCTGCGATCGGCAACCTGATCGTAGCGGCGGCTCCGGACTACTGGGGTGTGGTTGCAGGATACGCGATCTCCAGCCTGGGCTTCGGCCTCGCCCGGCCTGGCTTCACGGTCGGCGCCTCCCTCGCGGTCCGGATCGAGGAACAGGCGCGGGCTGCAGGCGCCATTGCTGCGGTCAACGGCATCAATGTCGTGCTGGCGCCCGCCTTCGTGCTTCTTTACGAAAGGGTGCAGGCTGCGCCCTTCATCCTGAACGCGGCGCTGATGGTCGCCATGCTGGTCTACGCCTACACCAACCCGCAGCTGAAGTCCGCCAACCCGCGGCCGGCCAGGATCGAGGGCGCCGACGACCCCCTCGTCTAGCTCGGGGGCGACTTCAGAAGGGCCAAGATTTCCGGCGACAGGTACCCGTCCGCCACAAGGCCGCGGCTCTTCTGCCAGGCGCGAAGCGCCGCCCGGGTCCTCTGCCCGACGACGCCGTCCGGCTCGCCAACGTCGTATCCCGCAGACTGGAGCGCGATCTGGGCGCCGATCCTGTCGGCTCTCGAGAGGGGAGCTTCCTCGGGCCAGGCGCGGACGAGGCCGGCCCTGCCAGCGATCCCGTCCGCCAAGAGACCTGTGGCGAGGGCGTAGGTCACCGCATTGTTGTAGCGTCGGATCACGAAGTGATTGCCGAGCAGCAGGAAGGCCGGGCCCTTTGCGCCCGTCGGGACAATCAACGTCGCCTCCGCCGCCGCCTCGTCCAGGTCCAGGTTCGACCCATCCGCCTGGCGCAGGCCCAGGTCCCGCCAGACCGAGAGGGGTGCGCTGAGGGCCTCCGCGACCGAGAAGTCGAAGGCCTCCGGAGTCGTGACTTCGATCGCCCAGCCTTGACCCCGTCCCCAGCCCGCCCGGACAAGGAGGTTCGCCGAGGAGGCGAGGGCGTCCAGCGCGGACCCCCACAGGTCGCGGCGACCATCACCGTCGGCATCGACCGCGAGGCTGAGGAAACTGGAGGGGATGAACTGGGTCTGCCCCATGGCCCCGGCCCAGGATCCCACCAGTCGGCCCCGCGGCCATTCGCCTGAAGCGATGATGCGGAGGGCTGCCAGAAGCTGGTCCTCAGCGAAGCCCTGGCGCCGTCCATCGGCCGCCAGTGTCGCCATGGACCTGATCACGTCATGGTCTCCGAGGTTGGCGCCGTAGCCGGACTCCATTCCCCAGATCGCAACCAGGATCTCGGTCGGAACGCCCAGGGCGGATACGGCGCTCGAGAGGCCCGGTTCCAGTTCCGCCATGCGGCGCCGTCCGATCGCCGCGCGGTCCTCGCTCGCGGCGCGTCGCACATAATGGCTGAAGGGGCGGGAGAACTCCGGCTGGTTTCGGTCGGAACCGCGGACCCGGGGGTCAGGGACGAGGCCCGAGAGCTCCCGTTCCACGACCTCTGCAGGAAGACCGGAGGCAAGGGCGGTGATCCTGAAGGCCGACAACCACTCGGTGAAAGCCGTCTGCGCGGCAGCCTCAAGGTCGCCGGCGGACCTTGCACCCAGGGCAGGTGTGACGAGGGCTGCGGCGGCCGTGGCGAGGAAGGTTCGGCGCTTCATCCACCCTGAGTTAGGATGCTCCGGGGCCCGGGGCAACGGCGGCGTCGCCGCAAGGTCCGGTGACCGGAATTGACTTGCCGCCCTCGGTTCCGTATACGCGCCGCTCACTCGGTCGCCGGGGCTCTGCTCCGCCCGTACGGAAGACGAAGGTCATGAAGGTCAGAAGCTCGCTGAAGTCGCTCAAGACTCGCCACCGCGACTGCAAGCTGGTGCGCCGCAAGGGCGTCGTCTACGTGATCAACAAGACGGACCCCCGCTTCAAGGCTAAGCAGGGCTGAGGCGCCGTCGGCGGCGGTCCGCGGATCGTCCAAGGACCTTCTGTATCCCGCCCTTCGCGACGCCTCGCGGTCAGGGTACAGGCGCTTCAGTCCGCAGCGCCCACGCGCCTCACCTCAGACACATTCCTGCAGGAGCCTCCGGTCATGGCTGGTGATGACGCCCAATCCGATATCCTCAACCAGGACGCCCAAGGACGCCTGCGCAGCATTGTCGAGCGCATAGAACGCCTTGAGCATGAGAAGGCGGAGGTCATGGAGCAGATCAAGGAAGTCTTCGCCGAGGCCAAAGGCGCCGGCTTCGACGTCAAGATTCTCCGGAAGGTGGTTCGCCTGAGAAAGCAGGACCGGGCAAAGCGGCAGGAGGAGGAGGCCATTCTCGACCTCTATCTTTCTGCGATGGGCGAGATTTGAGAAGGACGCCCGCCGATCCCCGTAAAGCCGCCCGGCGGGCCGCCCTGAACGCCCTCCGACGCACGCGGCGCAAGGCGGAACTCTCGGGCGTAGACCTCTCCGACTGGGAGGGGGAGTTCCTCGGTTCGGTGGAGTCGCGGGTCCAGACTTATGGCCGGGCCTTTGGCGATCCTGAAAAGGGCGTCCCGGGACAGGCTCTGTCGGCCCTGCAGCAACGCAAGCTCAAGGAGATAGCGGCGAAGGCCGCTGGTCATCCGCCACCCTCGTCGGCCGGCCGCCGCCCTCTGCGTCGAAAACGGGACCGTGAGGCAGGGTCCGGTGAGGATCAGGACTGAGCCGGAGGGCCTTCAGCCGCCATCCAGTCCCGCCAGGTCTCCAAGGCCATTTTCCCGGACCTTCCGGTAGAGGGTCGAGCGTCCGATCCCAAGGCGACGGGCCACCTCGCTCATATGGCCCTGGTATCGCTCAAGGGCCAGCCGGATCAGGTCGCCCTCGATGGCCTCAAGCGCCCTCATGTGGCCGTCCTCATCAAGGATCCGTACGGGATGTGCGGCGGTCTCGGCGTCAGGGTCCTCCGCCGGGGCGGGAACCAGTCCCGGCGCCATAGGCGGCGGCGGGGATGCCAGGTGCGCCTCCGACGGGGGCGAGAGGCCCGAGATTGCGGGGAAGTCGTAGGGTCGAAGCTGATGGCCATCCGAGAGCACAATCGCCCTGTAGACTGCATTCTCGAGCTGGCGGATGTTCCCCGGCCAGTCATGGCGCACGAGGAGTTCAAGCGTCTCGGGGGTTGCACCGGTGACGGTCCGGCCCTCCTCAAGGCTGATGCGCCGAATGAAGGATTCCATAAGGGCGGGGATGTCTTCCCTGCGCTCCCTGAGGGGCGGAGCTTCGATGGGAAACACGTTGAGGCGGTAGAAGAGATCTTCGCGGAAGCCGCCCTCCGCGACGGCCCGTGAGAGATCTCTGTTCGTAGCCGAGATGATCCGGACATCCACCTTGCGCGACCGGC
>Ga0315899_10008572_pt1 | contig 10958 bp, 9 predicted proteins | sample LakEriMetagenome_2_FD_203518 | JGI IMG/M metagenome (GOLD analysis project Ga0315899, IMG submission 203518) | Freshwater fungal communities from buoy surface, Lake Erie, Ohio, United States - Buoy 4 MA112 | ecosystem: Environmental > Aquatic > Freshwater > Lake | place: USA: Lake Erie, Ohio...
CAGGGGGTTGGTACAACTTGGTCATGCTGGCTTCGTCGCCTGTGTTTGCGGCTTCCTTTTTAATCACCAAACATTTAACCAGAACTGAAAAACCCGGTGTCATTGTGATGTGGCAATCTATCACTGTGACCTTGTTCAGTTTGCCTCTGGCCTTGATGAATTGGCAAGCACCAACGCTTTTTCAATGGGGTGGGTTCATGGTGGCAGGCGTGCTGGGCACCATCGGCCATTACAGCTTGACCAAAGCCTTCAGTGTGGCCGATATTTCTGCCACGCAATCACTCAGATTCTTAGACTTGGTGTGGGCATCTCTCTTGGGGTGGCTGGTGTTTGGCGATTTTCCAAGTCAATGGACTTGGTTGGGTGCTGCGGTCATTCTGGTGTCCACTGTTTGGATTGCACGACGCGAAGGCCGCAGAAAAGAAGAGCCTTCGCCGCTCAATCCATCGGAAACCTGAAGCTCAGGGATTAGTGTCACCCGATGGTGCGTTGCTTGGGGGCGGGTTGCTAATGCCACTGGCCACGTGGCCTGCTGGCACATGCTGCGCTGCCGATTCAATGTGACCCGTTTGATCGTCAAAGAAAAAGTCGGGCTCAAATTCTTTGAGAAATTCACCCTTGGGCAAGCCGCCTAAGAACATGGCCTCGTCTACTTCAATGTTCCACTGCATCAAGGTGCGAATGGCGCGCTCGTGAGCGGGCGCACTGCGGGCTGTGACCAATGCAGTTCTGACGCGTATGGCAGGAGTGCCTTCTTGCTGAAGCCTGTGCAGAGCGGCCAGCAAAGGCTTGAAAGGCCCAGCCAGCAAAGGTTGTGAGGCCTTGGCATGTTCATGCGCTTGAAATGCGGACAAGCCTTGAGATTGAAAAACACGTTCGGCTTCATCGGAAAACAAAACAGCATCTCCGTCAAATGCAATGCGCACTTCATGCGGGTGTGCTTCAGAGGCATGCGCAGAATGGGGGTAGACCTGAGCGGCAGGAACGCCGGCATCCAAGGCGGCACGAACATCGGAAAGATGCGTCGATAAAAACAAATTGGCATTGAGAGGTTTTAAATACCGCCATGGCGATTGACCGCGTGTGAAGCTGCCACGTTGAATCGACAAGCCATAGTGCTGCGCTGATCTAAACACACGCATGCCCGACACAGGATCGTTGCGAGACAAAATAACCACCTCGACCCTTTGGGTTGTGGCATCGTTGAAGGCCAAGAGTTTCTTCACCAAAGAGAAAGCAACGCCAGGCTTGGCGGGTTCTTCTAGGCGCTCTAATTGCAATTTCATGTAGGCCCGGTCGTCGCTCTGCTCAAAGACCAAGTTTTCTTCTTCAAAATCAAACAAGGCGCGCGATGAAATCGCCACCACCAGTTGACCGTCTAGGCTGACTGCCATGGCATGCTCCTTGTTAACGAACCCATTGATTCAATTCCATGATGGGCATGAGAACCGCCAACACAATGAGCATGACCATGCCGCCCATGGCCACAATGAGCAAGGGCTCCAGAATGGTGGCCAAGGCCAAGGCGCGGCGTTGTACGTCTGCCGAGAGTTGTTGGGCTGCACGCTGCAACATGAGCGGCAGTTGGCCGGTTTGCTCGCCTAGGCGCGCAAACATAGAGAGCAAACTGGGAAAACGTTTTTTCTGTCCCATGGCCATGGCCAAAGGGGCGCCTTCACGCACCAACACTAAAGCATCGAGCACATCTTCACGCATGGCCTGATTAGACAGCGTGTCGGCAGCCGACTGCATGGCCTTCAAGATGGGCACGCCAGCCGCTGTGAGCATGGCCAAGGTGCTGGCAAACCTGGCCGTGTTGTAGCCAGTAGCCAAGCGACCCACAATGGGCAAGCGCAACACGGCTGCGTCAAAGCGCAAGCGCAAGCCGTGTTGCTTCATGGCTTGGTGAAATCCTAGCCAACTCAAGAGCAGCGCAAGTGCTACCGTCCATCCGTGGTTGCGAATGAAATCACTGAGGGCCAGCATGGCCACTGTGAGTGTGGGCAGCTTTCTCTGGCTGCCAGAAAACACTTGCGCCACTTGCGGCACCACGGTGCTGAGTAGGAAAATCACAATGAGCAAAGCAATCAGGCTCACGATGGTGGGGTACAAAGAGGCGCTAAGGAGTTTGGCTTTGAGTGTTTGCTGATCTTGTAAATCGTCGGCCAATTGACCCAGCACTTCGCCTAAATTGCCACCTTGTTCGCCGGCACTGATGACCGCTGTATAAAGCGCAGAAAATTCTTTGGGATGTTGCGACATGGCCTTGGCAAGGCCCAGTCCTGCATTCACTTCAGCACGCAAGTTGGCCACCAAATGCGACTGCTTTTCTGATTCGGCTTCATCGCTCAAAGCGGCCAAGGCGCGCTCTAGTGGCAAACCGCTGCCGACCAAACTGGCCAATTGCCGAGTCCAAACGGCCAGTGCATTGGCAGAAAAACATTTGGCAGAGCCAATGTTGGTTTGCCAAATGCTTTTTTTGTCTGACTCGCTTTGCGCCAGCGCTTGCACAGCCAATGGCACCAAAGACTGGGAGCGCAATTGCACCCTCGCAGCTTTGGCACTGTCGGCCTCGATCACACCCTTTCGCAGGACGCCATCGTTTTGCAGTGCTTCAAAAGAATAGGCTGGCATGAAAGTTTATGGCGATCAGTCGCGTGTGACGCGAAGCAACTCTTCAGGCCGTGTGATGCCCAATTGCACCAGCCGTTCACCATCTTCTCGCATCAACACCATGCCGCCTGCCAGTGCACCCTCACGCAGAAGTGCTTCAGATTGCTTTGAATGAATTTGGGCGCGCAGCGCATCGTCGGTGACCATGAGCTCAAAGATACCTGTTCGACCCGCGTACCCAGTTTGGCCGCACTGTGAACAACCGCGGCCCTGGCATGCTGTACAAACTTTTCGAACCAGGCGTTGCGCCAAAACACCCAGCAGGGAGGAGCTCAACAAGAAAGGCTCAATGCCCATGTCTGTCAGTCGGGTCACGGCACTGACCGCATCATTGGTATGCAGTGTGGCCAAGACGAGGTGACCTGTCATGGACGCTTGAATGGCAATTTGAGCGGTTTCAAAATCTCGAATTTCACCAATCATGATGACGTCGGGATCTTGTCGCAAAATGGCGCGCAATGCCTTGGCGAAGGTCAAATCAATTTTCGAATTAACTTGTGTTTGCCCCACGCCTGCCAATTCATATTCGATGGGGTCTTCCACCGTCATGATGTTGCTGCCTGCAGCGTCCAAACTTTGCAGTGCTGCATAAAGCGTGGTGGTTTTGCCCGAGCCGGTAGGGCCAGTGACCAAAATCAAACCATGCGGTTGGGTGACCAACTGCTGAAAGCGTTGCAGTGCAGTACCTTGCATGCCGACAGACTCAAGACTGAGTCTGGTTTCTGACTTGTCAAGCAAACGCAGAACGGCGCGTTCGCCATGTGCGCTGGGCAATGTTGAAACGCGCACGTCTACCGCGCGTGACCCCAAACGCAAACTGATGCGCCCATCTTGTGGCAAGCGCTTCTCGGCAATGTCGAGTTCGGCCATGATTTTCAGGCGAGAAATAAGGGCTGCGTGCAAAGCACGATTGGGTTGAACCACTTCCCGCAAGTTGCCATCAACCCGAAAACGCACACTCGAGTGGCGCTCATAGGGTTCAATGTGAATGTCGCTGGCGCCATCGCGAGCCGCTTGGGTGAGCAACGCATTGAGCATGCGAATGATGGGCGCATCGTCGCTGGTTTCTAGCAGGTCTTCCACAGCAGGGAGTTCTTGCATCATGCGTGACAAATCGGCAGCCGATTCAACTTCACTGACAACCGCCGCAGCACTGGATTCGCCAGGGCCATATTGCGCTGTGTAGGCCTTACTAACACGCTGTCTAAGATCTGAAGTGTCTTCGCGTGCAATGTCCAATGACAACTCAGCATGACCCCATTTGCGCATGACTTCAGAAATGGCATTGGGCCCGCTGTCTGGGCAAAGCCATAGCGTAAGGCGCGTGCCGTCGTCCTCCAACAAAAGTTGTTGGCTGCGCGCAAAGGCGTAGGGGAGCGGGTAGCGGTGTGCCATTAAGGTTTGCGCGTGTTTTCTGGCAAGACGGGTGAGCCAAGGGCGGGCATGCCAGGGGTTGCGGTAGGTTGAACTTCCATTTGAACGCTGCGCATTTGCTCATAACGACTCAAAGACAAGTTCTCTGTAGAAGCGCCATCGCGCACAACGACGGGACGTAAGAACACCATCAGATTGGTTTTTTTGCGGCTGCGTGAATCGGCGCGAAATAAGTTGCCAAACAAAGGCACATCGCCCAAACCTGGCACACGCTCTTGGCTGTTGCCAAAGTCGTCTTGAAGCAAACCACCCAGAACCACGATGCCCCCGTCTTCCACCAAAACGCTGGACTCAATGGAGCGCTTGTTGGTAATGAGGCCTGTGGCGGAATTGATGGAAGCCGGATCAAGACGGCTGACTTCTTGGTAGATTTGCAACTTGACGGTACCGTTTTCGCTGATCTGCGGTTTCACTCGCAGTGTCAGGCCCACATCTTTTCGCTCAATGGTTTGAAACGGATTGACCGAGCCAGCATTGGTGTTGTTGTTGGTGTACTGGCCTGTGACAAACGGCACGTTTTGGCCGATCACAATTTTGGCTTCTTCGTTGTCCAGGGTTAAAAGGTTTGGCGTTGACAGCACATTGCCATCGCCGGTGGTTTGTAAAAAACGCGCTAAAAAACCTAAGACGTAGGTGCCATTGTTGTTGTGCGCTACCCCAAGATTGAGGCCGGAGGAAGGCGCTATGTTGCCGCTGGCGCCTTGGGTGGCCAAGGAAATAAGGTTAGCGCCACCCACTCTGAAGTTGGTGCCTAAGAGGCCAATGTTGGTATCACCTTTGCCGCCCAAAGGACCTTGCCACTGAACGCCAAACTCTGCGGCTTTTTCTGCACTGACTTCGGCGATCAAACTTTCTACAAAAACTTGCGCACGGCGCGCATCAAGCTTGTCGATGACTGCGCGCAATTGTCGGTATTGAGGTTCGGGTGCTGTGATGATGAGCGAGTTGGTGGAAGGATCGGCTTGAATTTGACCGCCTGTTGAGGGTTGGCCGCCTGCGCTGTTGAAACTGGCGTTGGCGCCCCCGCCAGCTGCCGCGTTGTTGGCCGTGCTGGGGGTGTTGGACATGCCAGTGGCCATGGCGCTGTTGGCGCCGCCCGCAGAACTGCCCTGTGCGGAGATGGCGGCACGCAAAGTGGCTGCCAATTTGGTTGAATCAGCATTTTTCAAATAGACCACATGGATGTTGCCGCTGGCGGCGTTCGGCCCTTTGTCTGTTGGCTGATCGAGTTGTGCTATCAAAGATCTGGCCAGCGTCATGCGGGCCGAGTTGGCGGCGCGCAAGATAAGCGAGTTACTTCGTGCCTCGGCCAACACGGTGGTTTTAAAAGTGGCATCTGTTTGGCCTGCTGCGGGTGCAGCACCGCTGGCGGCACCAGAGTCAAGCAGGCGTTGCAATATAGGAACCAGATCGGTGGCCAAAGCATTCTTGAGGGGAATGACTTCAACGCCAGTGGCGTTGGCCACATCGACTGCGGCAATGATGCGTGCCAAACGTTGCAAGTTGTCGGCGTAATCGGTAATGACCAAGGCATTGGTGCCGGGGTTCACATTGAGGGTGTTGTTGGGGCTGATGAGCGGACGCAGTATGGGCACCAAATTGTTGGCATTCTCGTGATTCAGCTGAAAAATTTGCGTAACGATTTGTCCATTCGAGGCCGGCACCGCGCCTGCAGACACGCCGCCACTTTGCAACTTGGCATCTGCCTCAGGAACCACCAAATACAAACCTGCCGACTCGACCAACGCAAAACTCTGCGTGCGCAATTGGGCTGCAAACAATCTGAGCGCTTGCGAAGGGGCCACAGGCACATTGCTGGTCAGGGTGATGGTGCCCTTGACCCGGGGGTCGACCACTACATTGTGGCCAGACAAGGTGGCCAAGGTTTTGGCCACTGCGTCAATCTCGGCATTGATGAAGTTCAATGTGACGGGTTCTGGTGATTTTTTGGCGGGTGAGTTGCCGCTGGTTTTTTTGTTAGCTTGTGGGGCCTGCGCTGTGGCATGAACGGCCCCCAACACGAAGGGCAAGGCCATGCCTAAACAGATGGCCCAGCGCGGCAAGCGCAATGTGAGGTTGTTGGAGGAATGTGTTTGTGAAGCCATGGTGTTCAACCTAGTGAAAGCAAGCTGCGCGCCCCTTGGCGCCGTCCGATGATGTTCAGCAAATTTGACAAAGCTGCTGCGTGCTCAGGCACGGCAGAGGCTTCGCCCCGAAATTGAAGGCGTGAGCCTTGCCATTGACCTTGGCCGCTTAAAAGCAAACTGCCAGACTGCGTGGTCAAGGACAAGGAAGGCAAAGGGTTGGCGGCGGAAGCGCCCCCTAAATTAATTTGGTAAGTGCCCATGGGTTTGAGCGTGCTCAATTTGGACGACATGTTTTCTGCAGTGAGTGTGATGCCGCCTTGGAGCCAAGCTGGCTGCGTTTGCAAATTGAACCGCAATTGTTTGGTTTCTAATCTGAGTGTGCCTTCGGGTTCAAGGGTGTTCCATGGCGCACCCAAACCACTTAACAAATGCGCAGGCCATTGAGATTGATGGTCGTCTACTTGCAATTGCCACACTTGAAGACGTTCAGGGGCTTGCAATGAAAGCCGCGCGGATTGGGTCATGCAGCAGGGTGCGTTTAAATTGAAATTAAATTGAGGAAGATTGGCAGAATTCAATGACATGCCCGTTTGCCAGTGAATTCGCCCTGGCAATGCCAAGGCGTCGCGACTGCCTTCACCCCCAGTTAAAACCAATTTGCCCGAGCCTTGCCAGACCGAACCCTTCGCCTCTTGAAGCTGCACTTGGCCTTGGGTGGCCTTGAACAAGGCTTGTGCAAGCCATTGCGCTGGCAAATGAATGAGCAATGCCGTCAAGCCACCCATGACGGCGCCGACCACGGCCCAAGACCATGCTCTTTGACTGAATGGCGAGTACACCTTGTTTTTGGTGCTCAAGGCTAGTTTCAAGGTGAAGGGTGATGGCTTCGCGCGCATGCTTATCCGCCCGACAAACTTAAAATAAGCGCTCCGCGCCAAAGTTCTTTGCTGTCTTTGCTGGCCGACCCAGAAGCCGAGAATTTTTGAAGGTGCGCTTCAATGGGCATCGCTTGAGACTGAGTCCTTGCCAATGCCACAAACTGCGCCAGTGAATCGGCAGACACACCACTCAGTGTGAGGGTGGCACGTGAGCCCTCGATGTTAAGACGCGCGCCGTTGCCCAAAACTTCAGAGGCTGCTTTTTGCAAAAGGCTGGCGGCCTCATTGGGTTTGATGCGCGGTGATTTTTGCAAAGTCTGCGCTTGGGCTTGCATCGCTTTTAATTGCTGAGTTTGCGCATCAAGTTGCGACAATTGAAGCGGCACTTCGCGCAAAGTTTTCAAAGCAGGCGCCAAGTTCCATGTCCAAAGCATGAGTGCCAAAAATACGGAGGCCAAGACCAAAAGACGTTGGCGATCTTTATCGGGAAGCGCTTGAAAGATGTTGAAAAATTTCATGCTCAAAACCCTGCCTTCATGCCCACAATGCGCCATTGCGCACCGCTGGGTTGTGCGTCTAAACCTTGGTTGCGAAGGGCCTTGGCAAACTCGCTGTTTTGCGCCTCAGTCAATTGCAAACCTTGCAGCCGCGTTTCGCCATTGCCTTGCACTTGATAGTCAAGGTTAGTAATACTTTGGCCTGCAGGCAAGGCCGCGCCCACTGCTTGCAGCACCCACTCAAAATCGCGTGCTGACACGGCACCTGAGTTGCGTTGCAAGCGCTCTAGTTCTTTGGCCATTTGCAGCGGCGCATCGACCACCGTGACATTGGGAAAACTTTGTGTGAGGATGGATTTTTGTAAATCTTTTTGCAACTTGACCTGGGCATTAAGTTGCCATGCCGCCACGTTTAGCCCCACACATTGGGCAAGCACCAGCAAAGCCAAACTCCAACGCGCAGGTTTCCATGCCTCACCCTTGGCAAAAGTTTGCCAGAGTCGATTGGCTTTTTGAAGCCAGCGCGCAGAACCGTGCGCAGCAAATTCAAATTGCGCCAAGTCCCAATTGGCTGCGCCGGCTTTTGCATAGCGCTGCACGGCAGTGACCACTTCAATGCGCCATGTGTTGAAACGCTCTGAAAAAGCAGCTTGATGGTGTGATTGCAATTGGCGCAAAGCATTTTGAGCCAGATCGGCCACGGCAGGATCGGCCTGTATGACGACTCGAGCGGGAATGTCTTGGGCATTGGGCAAAGACTGAAGTTGCTCGGTCCAATATTTCAGGCCTGCAAGGAGCGGTAAGCGCCACGCGCCTTGAGCGTTGTTCACCCAAAGCCAAGCGTCTTCTGGCGTGCCGCTGACCCAAGCCGAAACCTCGCCCTTGACGGTGCTGGGGGCCCACTCTGGCACGATGCGGTGTACCACATGGCCCATGGTTTGTAGCTGGGACAAGTGGTGCTTTAACCAAGCCTTGTTGCAAGCGGCCACCCAGCCTGGCGAATTGGCCTCCCAATCAGCTTGCATGGACAAATGCATGGCCTCGGGTTCATCGAGCAAGGGCTCTTCCATTAAGCTTTGCAACGCAGCGCTTAAGCGAGAGGCTTGCCTTTGAAGGCCCGCTGGCAAGCTGACGCGGTGCCAAGACAGCGCCGCTGCTGGCACGATGGCCCAAATTTCTTTGTCGCGCGCGCCAGCCGTTTGAGTCGGCAAGACTGTTTGGCTATAGGATGCGCCGTTTTCAGAGTGAAGCGGCAGCGTGAAAATGAGTGTGCTCATGGCTGGCTCGATTGTAGAAGCGACTCGCGGTTTGAGGGCGGGAGTATGCCCGCTATTTTTTGCCGCCACACAAATGTCACATTGCCAGTGTCTCGCAAGATCAAGGCGGTTTCCTCTTGGGTTCGATCTTCCATGCGCAAACGCCCCCAAACTTCAAAAAATCGCGTACCCACCGTGTGCCAACGTGCTTCTAGGGTTTTGCCGCCCAAGGCCTTGCTGGCGTCGGTTAAGTTGCTGAAATGCGCGCGCGTGCGTTGTTGCACAAATTGCTGTGCAGCGGCCAGATCAAGGCCGGGTACGGTGGCGTAAATCACTTCTGCACTGGCTGTGTTCAGATTAACGGGCGTGACCTCAGGCAAGATGGTGACATAGGGTGATAAGCGTTGCACGGTGTCTGCGCTCAGTCCTAGCCATTGCAATTGTGAGACTTGCTGTGGCAGCAGGGAAGCGCCACTGGCCGTGCCCTGTGAGGCCTGACCCATTGCAGGGTTTGACAAGCGGGCCGATTGGGCTGCCGCACGCCATGCTGCGGCCAGCCTTTCTAGCTCGGCGCGAGGCAAATCTAAGACATTGAAAAGCCGCACGAGGGCCAGTTGCATGGGCTCGTTCATTTTGGCGCTGACTTTGCCGTCGCTGGCCTCAAACCAATTGGTCAAATTGATTCGGCTCTGTGCATCGGTGATTTGGCCCGACAAAAAGACTTCAGGGTCGCCCTCGCGAAGTTGCTGATCTTGCGCCAGAAATGTCGAGAGTTTGGCCTCCTTCAGGGGCAATGCCCAAGGCTCTGCCAAATGGTCTGCGTTGCCACCGGAACTGCCTGCAACGCCCGCCATGGCATCTTCTCGCAAGATCAAGCGAGACCAATCTAAGGCACCGTTTAAAAGCCAAGACGACTGCACCCTGTGGCGCTCTGCACTCTCGACTTCCACATGCCGCCATTGCTGCCACAGCGCCACACTGGCCAAGGTGGCCACCAAGGTGACGACCAGCATGGCGCTGATGAGCGCTGCGCCGCTTTGAGCCTTGCGGTTTGAAGTCAAGTGCGGGGTCATTGTTTGGCCACCGTGAAAGTGGGGCGCACCCAATCCAATGTCAATTTGCCTTGGACTTGTGCGTTCTCAGCCAAATCAATGACCAAGCGAATGCCCTCCGGCAAAGCGGCTGAGCTGCTTGAATTGTTGGTGCCAGCGGTGTTGGCCGCGCTTGAAAGGGGGTTGCTCCACGCACCGTCGCGGTGGTAGTAAATTTGCCAACTGCGAATGGCGTGAACCAAGACTTCGTTCGCATTGTTGGGCATGGGGTTACCGGCTGATTCACCCCATACCTGCGCTTGAGTCCATGCTTGTGCCCAAGCGTCGCGTTGGGTGAGCGGGGCCGATTGCCAGCGTGTCCACTGCCCATTGCCAAGGGCCCACGCGACCACTTGCATGCCCGCTTGTGGGTCTTGTGAATGCTGCCTTGTGATGCGCAGCACACGCCCGTCCCAATCGAGTGCTGGGGTATTTTGCAACGTCACCATGTTGTCCAGATCGGTGCGCCATTGCGCCAAACCGACTTGCCATGTTTGGTTGGCATCGCTGCGTGTTTGCAAGGCCACTTGCGCTTTGGACATGCCATCCAAACCACGCCAAGAAATGAGGGCCATGAGCGCCAAGATGGTGCTGGCCACCAGCACTTCAATCAAAGTAAAACCGGCAATGGCTTTGAGCTTGGACGCTTTGGATTTTGGCGATTGAAATGTCTGATCAGTGCTTGCCATCAATAGCGCCCCATCACCGTTGAGAGCTGAAGCAGCGGCGTACTTTCTAAGCCGTTGCGCTGAACAACCTTGGCGTCAACCCTTCTGAAATTGGGATTGGGGGTGACTTGCACGGACAAATTCACTTGCAAATCTAAGCCGGCTTGGAGGCAGCTGGCGCTGCTTTCTCCTACGGGTGGCACTTGTCTAGACAAACGCAAGCGACTGAATTCGTTTTCGGCGCAAATTTGAGCCAACCATTGGGTGGATTGACGTGTCGCGTTTTTGCTCAACGCATCGGTTGAGCGCAAGCCCGCCATCAGTGCAATGGCCACAATGCCCAATGCCACCAACACTTCAATGAGGGTGAATCC
>Ga0315899_10008573_pt1 | contig 10958 bp, 9 predicted proteins | sample LakEriMetagenome_2_FD_203518 | JGI IMG/M metagenome (GOLD analysis project Ga0315899, IMG submission 203518) | Freshwater fungal communities from buoy surface, Lake Erie, Ohio, United States - Buoy 4 MA112 | ecosystem: Environmental > Aquatic > Freshwater > Lake | place: USA: Lake Erie, Ohio...
CTTCGCCAGCCTTCGGCCAAATGGATTTGGGGACAATGCCCTCTTCCTGCCATTGCTTTGCGTGCGGCGCGACTTCCTTTTGCAGAAATTGGCGCACCGACTGACGGAAGGCCTCATGATCTTCATTGTAGGCGGTGCGTGGAATGCTATCGAGTGACATGGAAAAATCCCCTGCAAAAATGTCCGGCGGTTTCTGCTTGCATAAATGACAGTAACTTGACGCGGACGTCAAGCCGAATTTAATCGGTTGATTAAACTGTTTCTCCTGCATCGCGCGCACGCTCGACGATTGTCTGCTCAGCTTTTGGCACGGTGCGATAGGCGGCGATCAACAAGGCCAGCGCAATAGGTGCAACGGCAATGAGCGACAGGATGCCCGCGCGCAAATCGCCAACCAGCTTGCCATCGACCATCGTTCCAGCAAGGTCGGAAATCTGTCCGACCATATACGGACCGAACGACAAGCCAACGAGGGTAGTGCCAAGGAAGAAGGCAGCGGTTGCCGTGCCGCGCATACGGGGTAAGACGAGATCCTGCGTTGTCGCTGCTGCTGCGCCAAGTGCCGTTGCACCAAGCATCCCGGCTAAGAAGTTCATGACGTAGAACAGGATTGCATTGTTAGTGGTATAGCCAATAGCGATGGGAATGATCGGGCCGAGAACGCCGAGAATAACCACAAGAATACGGCCGGCGGGATTTTTGGTGCGCAGGGCATCTGCCACGCGGCCACCTAGAATTACGCCCAAAAAGCCGCTGACTGCGCCATTCGCGCCAAGGATGAACGCCAGTTCCTGCTTTGGTAAGCCGAGTACAATTTCTGCATATGGCGCAGACCAGAACGCAAGGGCATATGCCGCCAAAGCGACAAGGCCATAGCCGATGGTTGTGCAGATAAAGGCAGGCGTGCCCCAAATCAGGCGGAATGTAGCTGGGTCCTTGGCGCGAAGCGTCGATGCCCATGAGAAGACGGCGTAATAGCCAAAGCCGACGGCGGACCACTGTGGCAAATTGCCTGTGAGTTGAATCATCCAATAAGCAAAGGCCGCAATCGCTGCGCCCGTTGCGACATTGATGGCTAAGGCAGCGGGTCCGCGCTGCCATGCGCCCAGCAGCGTAAAGGGCGGAACGATCATCGACAGGTCGCTCACAAACGCACGGAAGGGAGCAGGGTGGGCAGGCGTCGCCAAACCATCCATCGCACCGCGAGCAGGTTCGCGCAGGCTTGCGACCCATAATCCTACCATGACGCCGGGGAGGCCAACGGCGAGAAACGCCGCTTGCCAGCCGACAAGGCCAAGTGGACCACCTTGCGGATAGGCTTCATTCCAGCCTTGGACGATGAGCGCGCCAATGAACAACGACACGCCGCCGCCGATATACAGGCCGGAGGAATAAATAGCGAGCGCGGTTGCGCGCTGCCGCTTCGGGAAATAATCGGAAATCAAGGAATAAGCCGTCGGACTTGCCGTCGCTTCGCCGACGCCGACGCCCATGCGGGCGATAGTCAATTCGGCTTGATTGCGCGCAAAGCCTGATAAAGCAGTCATGATCGACCATAGAGCAAGACCGATCGACAGTAGCTTAACCCTGCTCCAATTGTCCGCAAGCCGCCCGAGAGGAATGCCGAACAAGGCGTAAAAAACCGCAAAGGCCGCGCCGCCCAAAAAGCCCATGTCTGCATCGGTCAGGCCAAGATCAGCCTTGATATCAACCGCCAAGATGCTGAGGATTTGACGGTCAATGAAGTTGAGGATGTAAACGACAACCAGTACCACAAGCACATACCAACTGTAGCTGCTTGCCTCGGGCAATGGTGCATCGTGTTTTTCAACAACGGCGTTGTTATTTTTACCTTCGGCCGTCACACTCACATCACTCTCCCGATTAGGCTGTTTGCACGGTGTAGTGTCATGGCTAGCAGAACAGCCAAGCGGTGCAACCCGATTTACGATAGGCTTGGCGAGGAACTTGGGTGCGGAATTACAGTATTGGGAATCCGTGCGGCTGGTTGCAGACGTCCTATCCGTTAGCATTTGCAAAAAACGCTACGTTACATGTCGTGTTTCGCTTGAATCTGGAACGATTTCATCCAATATAGTTGGCATGCGGCTATATTGCCGTGTTATGAGGAGAAATAAGTCATGGCACAGTGGTCCGATCCACGGGTAACCGGGACCCAGTCAAGTCTTGCAGGTGTCGGCTCACGCGCCGGCGACGTCGCTTTTGACGCCGGTCTGCGTTCGCACATGCTCAAGGTTTATAATTATATGGCGTCGGGGGTATTGCTGACTGGCATCGTCGCGATGCTGTTTGCACAGACCGAGCTTGCACAAAATCTGATGCTTAACCCAAGCTTGATGAGCTGGGTCATCATTTTGTCACCTTTGATGGTTGTGATGGTGATGAGCTTTGGGCAGGGCAAGTTTTCAGCCGCAACTCTGCAGGCAATGTTCTGGGGCTTTGCGGTCCTGATGGGCCTTTCGTTGGCGCGTATCTTTATGATGTTCACCGGTGAATCCATCGCACAAACATTCTTTGCAACATCGGCGGCTTTTGCTGGTCTCAGCCTTTGGGCCTACACAACGAAGAAGGATATGAGCGGTTGGGGAAGCTTCCTCGTAATGGGTATGGTCGGTTTGATCGTGGCATCCATTGTGAACATCTTCTTGGGTTCTGACACTTTGGGTTGGGTAATTAGCTGCGCTGGTGTGTTGATCTTCGCCGGCCTTACAGCTTATGATACGCAGCGTATCAAGAACGAGTATTTCTACCTTCAGGGTCCAGAAATGATCGGTAAAGCTGCTGTCATGGCTGCGCTGACGCTCTATCTCGACTTTATCAATATGTTCCAATTCTTGCTGAGCTTCCTGGGTAACCGCGAATAATCTTTGGCGGATCAGCTTGAACAGAAACAAATGGCCCGGTGGTAAACCACTGGGCCATTTTTCTTAGGGATTTGGTCGAACAAGGCTTTTCTTTTCGCGCAAAATCTCGTTGGAATTAGGCTCAGAATTTAGGAGACTACATAATGCGCCCGGGCATCAAAAATCTAGCCGCACTCATCCTTATCACGGCTGTAGCCGCATGTGCGCCACCGCCCGTAAAGGTCGCGCCTGTCCCAGTTCAGCTTCCGCCGCCGACTACTCCTGCCATGCCATTACCACCGGGCGGCGCTGCATTATCGATGACCCTGCCTCCTATCGGTGTTGATGGCGTTCGCGTAACGCCCAATCGCGGGTTAAGCCGTGATGAGCAGATTTGGCATTTCCGTTCTGCGCTCAATGTCGCAGCGCTCAATTGTCAGGGCCCAGTGTGGGGACAGATCGCGACTGAGTATAATAAATTCATTGTCATCCATAAGGTACTGCTGTCGAAAACCAGTAAATCGGTCGATCGCGAATATGTGGCGCGTTATCCAAAGCAGAATGGCCTACGCATTCGCGACACGCGGATGACGGATTTGTACAATTATTTCGCACTACCGCCCGTGCGCGCGCAATATTGCGATATGGCGTTACGCAAGCTGCAAGAGGCCAATCAGGTTCCCAAAGAAGCCTTGCCCGAATATGCCATGGGCAGCCTCGCCGATATCGACAATGTATTTGTCAATTTCTACGAGGCTTATGCAAAATATGAACGGGATTTGGCGGACTGGAACATGAAATATGCGCCAAAACCTGTTTATGATCCTGCCAACAACATCATGGCACCGCCAGCAACCACCCGCCAGTAACCAACAGCCTTAGCCGCCTAGCCCGCCAAGGGGATGGGGACTTCGCAACCACCACCATATATACGGACGGCGGCTTCGGTTTTGACTTTATCGATAGCGCGGGCAAAATAGCCGTGTCACACGCAACGGTAATGGCAGGTACATTCACGGTCTGGGCCACCATCTTGGCTAATGTTGCAGAAATCATCATCAATTCTCTGCCTATATCCTTGCCCCTGATGGAACTTATCGCATAAGGCGGCCTTATAAAGTTATGACTCGTCCCTCGCGCCTCGATGATCCCGAATATGCTAACTTCGCGTGGCAGCGATACTGGCGCCTCATGCGCTGGATGTTTGGCGTCACATTGCTTGTGACCGCCATCGCATTGGGGGCATTCTGGTGGCAGAATGGTGTGGTTTCCATTCACTTCTACATCGCGACTACGGGTGCGATTGTTGGCGCAATCATGCTCACGGCGGCGCTTATGGGATTGGTTTTTTTGTCCAGCGGATCGGGCCATGATGAAGCCATTGACGATCCATTTGAAGATGAAGTCGACCGGTGACCGAGAATATTCGAAATCTTCCAAAGCGGAATGACCCGGTATTACGCGTCGTTCCGGGGCCAGCCGATATCAACGCCAATGGCCACATCTTTGGTGGCTGGGTGCTTGGCATGATGGATTATGCAGGCGGCATACTTGCGGGCCGTATTGCACAGGGCGCCTGTGCAACCGTCGCAATCGAAAAGATGGAGTTTATTGCGCCGATATTGTTGCGCGACATTATCTCGGTCTATGCAACCCTTGAGCATCGCGGGCGTACGTCGATGGGTATCCGTATCGAGGTAATCGCCACACGCGAGCGTGGCCAGCAAGAAGTGAAGGTCACCGAAGGGCTATTCACCTTCGTCGCGTTAGACGAAAACCACAAGCCAAGGCCCTTGCCAGAGGCATGAAAGTGCCGGAAACCAATCCGGCACCAATTTTATGTTCCCAAAAAGCTATATCGCCTTAATTATTCGGCGGCAGCAATATCTTCATCATGCGCAGCTTTAGCGCGGCGGGCACGGGGCTGGCGCGCTGGCCTTTCAGCGGCATTATCTTCATCGGACGATATAGCAATTGATGGCGGCAAGACCGCAAGATCGAGACCTGCTGGGGCGTCATCCACGTCTTCACTGTGATGCCGGCGTGGGCCGCGATTAGCATTCCGGCTATTTGCCGGGCGCTCGCTACGTTCAGGGCGGCGGGTGCGCATATCACGCTGTTGCTCGCGCGGTTCTATGTCGTTCGATTCCTCATCAGAAGCGTCTTCCGCATCGTCATTACCTGATGCGGGCTGATCTTCGTAATTGGGCGAGCGATCATAATTCGGCGTGCGGTTATCATTCTGCCAATCATCGCGATCATCGCGACTATCGTCGCGCGCATCGTCACGAGGGCGGCGTTCGCCTTGCTGTTCCTGACGCGCTTCTTGGCGGCTGCGGAAATCGGCGAGTACGCGGAAGTAATGGTCGGCAAATTGAAGGTGATATTCCGCGTTCACGCGGTCACCATTGAACTGCGCATCTTGTGCCAGCTTTTTATATTTTTCTAACATCTGCGCTGCGTTGCCGCGCGCACGGTTATCAATCTGGTTCTGATAGTCAAAACCGCTACGATTGTTATTTTGCTGCCGGTTGTTGTTATTGTTGCGACCGCGCCGACGATTGTTGTTCTGCTGCTGCCTGTTGTTGGTATTCATCAGGGCTGACCCGTCCTCTTTTCTTGCACTTCAATTGCATGGAGCCCCTGAACCCGGTTTAGGTTACGCAAGGGTCAGCATTGACCCTTATACTTTGTCCATCTGCGCTGGGGGGCGGCTTCGCGTTGCAAAATCATCAAATCGGAGTTTTTGCTGCGATGCCTCTACGTCCTAGTCCTACTATTCTTCGATTCCAAGCGAAAAGCGAATGACGCGCGGATTACCGGCAAGATCATGTCGCAATTCAGTCAGATACCCCGCCTCTGCGCCAAGAGCGCGCACAGAATCGGCCTGATTGTAACCAATTTCAAAAAATGCGACTCCGCCTGGGTGAAGGTAATCGCGCAATGACGGAATTAGGATTCGGTAGTCGTTCAGGCCATCGGCTCCGGCAAACAATGCGCTGTGCGGTTCATGCGCAGATACCATCGGGGCGAGTAAAAAGCTGTCCTCAATATAGGGCGGGTTGCATAAGATGAGGTCAAACGGCCCAAGCCCTTCGCTCCAGCCCGCCTTTGTCCAATCGCGCAGCTCAAATCGCGCGCGGTCGGCACATCGCAAACGCTGGGCATTATCTCTGGCCACTTTAAGAGCGCCTGCGCTGGCGTCGATACCGATAGCCACTGCGTCCGGGAATATTGACAAAGCCGCGAGCAACAGCGCCCCTGACCCTGTACCAAGGTCCGCAATGCGCATGGGCCGGTCCTTGGCGCCAAACCAATCCATCGCAGCCTCAAGTAGCGCCTCGCTGTCTGCACGGGGGATCAGCACATCCGGCGTGACACATAGTTCAAGATCCCAAAACGCCTGAACCCCAATGATATATGCGACGGGTTCGTCGGCCACTCGGCGCGCGAGCAGGTCAGCATAGCTTTCGGGTGCGCTTAAGTCATGCTGCTGCAGCAGCATCGCGGACCTATCCATGCCCAGCGCATGCGCCAGCAACAACTCCGCGTCTAACCGCGGTGTCGAGCTGATGCCTTCTAAGGCAGCGGTTGCTTCGCGCAGGGCGGGGGCAAGGCCAGTCATCATCCGCCCGTATATCGCGCCGTAGCTAAAGCCCAACTAAATTTCCGCGCCATCCGCCCATGCAGGCCGCGCCGAAGCCATCCTGCATTGGGCGAACTGCGCCGATACAGGCCCGCCTTACTTAAAACCTAACGCCGCGCGCATGATGTGGAAGATGGTGTTCTGTTCAATCGTCCCCTTGAACAGATGCGCCTTTGGCCCTGCCGCGCGTGCGACGACATCATCACCGCCATGCGTTTCAGACATCAGCGGGATCAATGATTGTTGACGGTAATTGAGCGCATTTGTGTCCGCCTTTGCAGGGTCAGGGCGCTCGGCCGCATTCACCGCGCCGGGGCCATTGGCATAGCCCAAAGTGGTGTAGCCTTTGCCATCCATCGCCAAGGTCGGCGTGCCGACGGGCGCAGACACCACGCCCAGTATCGGGTTCCCCCGCTCGGGATAGCCCGCAATCGTGAACACATGGCTATGGTCCGATGTGACGACAATCAACGTTTCGCGCAGATCAACCGCATCCATAGCGGCCTTAAGTGCGGCGTTGAGCGCGACGGTGTCTTGCAACGCGCGGCGGGCATTGCCGCCATGATGGGCATGGTCAATCCGGCCTGCCTCGACCATCAGGACATAGCCCTTTTGGTTTTTAGACAGCATCGCAATCGCCTTGGTTGTCATTTCGGCAAGCGATGGTTCCTTATTGCCTGCCGCTGTCCGGTCCGCCTCAAACTGCATATGCGATGGTTCAAATAGACCAAGCAGCTTGGTCGTTTTCTTCGGGTCAACCGCGGCGAAACTGTCGCGGTTCCACACATAAGCGCCCTTGGGGTTGGCGGCGGCCCAGCCAGCGGCCAAATCCTTACCATCGACGCGCTTGCCTTTCCTGTCGGCATATTCGGGGTCGGCCATTGTCGCCGGAATGAAGTGCTGACGCCCACCGCCCAGCATGACCTCAAGCCCGTCACCATGCGGCCATTCGACCATCTGCCGCGCAATATCGGTGCAGCCAGCGGCCTTGGCAGCGGCGGGCATATTGGCATCCACCTCCCAATCGCGCTGCGCCACATGGGCGTAGGTGGAGGCGGGCGTGGCATGGGTGATGGTCGCGGTGGAGACGATGCCCGTGGCAAGACCGCGATCCTCCGCCATGCCGAACAAGGATTGGACCTTAAACGGCGCGGTTGCGGCGCAGTCATTCTCAACCGCCTCAGGCCCCACGCCAATCACGCCATTCAGCGTTTTGACGCCGGAGACAATCGCGGTCGCGGTCGGCGCGCTGTCGGGCACTTGCGCGTCATGCGAGTAAGTTTTGACCAAAGCTGTGTGCGGCAAACGATCCATTTGCGCGACATAGGATTCGCCGTCGAGGCCAAGCTGCTGCCCCTCAAAAATGCGTCCGGCGGTCAGCGTGCTCACGCCCATGCCATCGCCGATGAACAGGATGACATTGCGCGCCTTATTGTCATTGGGCTTGTTGGCGAGCAAGCGTTGCAGCTCGGCTTGGCCAGCCTTGAGATAGCCTTCGCTGGTGCTGATCGGCGGCTTGGCGGGCGCAGGTGCGGCAGCAGGCGTGGGAGCAGGGGCAGCGGCAGGCGCGCCATGCGCCAATAATGGCGCGGCGATCAGGCAGGATGCCAAAAGGGCGGATGACAGTTTACGCATGCGATACTCCTCAAAAGCGTGGCACCCTCTCGCAGACCATGATGACCAGCGCATGACAGGGGCGTGATGGGAAGTGTTTACACAGCCAAGCTTGCGTTGGCGAGGGGGCGTGTTGGGGCGGGCGTGGGTTCTTATGTCCGGTGCAGAGAAAAGCGCAATCTTAGGGGGTGTCGCATCTGTCACCTTCATTCCCTACCGTAACTTCGTAATTTCGATTACTTTAAATTTACATCTCAACGACAACCTAGGATTGTTATTTTTTTAAAATTTCGCTTTTGATTTTGCTCAAGTGGAGGTTTGCACATGGATCGTTTTGAATTTGCCCCAACTTCGCTGCGCGACTTAATTGCCACGAGATATTTTTCGGTACCTCGATATCAGCGTTCCTACGCATGGACCTCGGACGAGATCGAAGATTTTTGGAGCGATATGATTGATGCGATTGAGGACGGCGGCGACTATTTTCTCGGAAACATTGTGCTGACGGCAGACGGACAAGAGACATATTCCATAATCGATGGACAGCAACGCATCGCCACCACCACTATATTATGTGCTGCAATTCGCGATCTCTATAACGGTGAAGGATACACCGACATCGGCAATGCCATACAATCTGAATGTGTCAGTGCCATTGATACGGCCACGTTTGAAAAAACTCCGCGAATTAGGCTTAATGAAATCGACAACCCTTTTTATTCCGAACTAATTCTCAATGGCAATAATCCAAAAATTATAAACGAATCGCATGAGCTTATTCAGAACGCCTACGATACTTTTAAATCAAATCTGAATAAAATTAAGATCGAAAATCCTAGTAATTGGATGAAAGAATTAGGAAAAATTTCTTCTTTTTTGAAAGCACAGTCAAAAGTTGTGTGCGTCACCGCCGCGTCTGATGCGGACGCTTTCACAATATTTGAAACTTTGAATGACAGAGGCGCTGATTTAACGATTGTCGATCTGTTGAAAAATTATCTGTTTTCAAAATCCGGATCGGAAATAGATGCTGTCCAGCAAAATTGGGTAGAGTCTCGAGTAATTTTGGACGATTATCAGGATGCCGAACAATTCCTTATTTTTTTACGTCACTATTGGAGTTCCGTCCACGGCATGACGAGAGAACGTGAACTTTACAGGCAAATAAAATCTACAATTACAAAAAAAGCGGATGCCGTAAAACTTTCGGGAGATCTAAAGGCTGCCGCCCGAATTTATTGTGCCACTTTAAGTGAAAAAGCAGAGTTCTGGAAAACATATTCGAGCACTGATCATAATACCGTAAAGCTGCTCCTCAGACTCAAATTGGAGCAAAATCGACCGCTGCTATTAGCAATGCTGCAGCACTTTTCGAAGGCTGAAATCCAAAAATCAATTTCGGCGTTGCTCTCATGGTCGGTGCGCGGGCTCATTGCGGGGGTTATGGGTAAGGGAAAGGCCGAAACAGCTTTTTGCGAAACAGCTCAGAAAATTCGAACTGGGAAGGTTAAAACAAAAGAACAGCTGCAGGCTTCATTAGCGGGACTGATACCTAGTGACGCTTTATTTTCAAGTTCCTTTCAAACCTACCGAACTACAAATAACGCCTTTGCCCGTTATTTGTTACTGGCAATTGAGCGCCACTATGAATCGGATAAACAACCAGAGTTTGTCCCCAACGATAACGTCGACGAAGTGAATTTGGAGCACATTTTGCCAAGGCGGGCCAAAACGAGTGAATGGACCCAGTTTTCGACTGAAGATGTAGCGTTTTACTCTACTAAAATAGGTAATATGACGCTATTAAAAGAGTCGAAAAACAATCAAATTGGAAACAAGCCCTTTTCCATCAAACAAACTGCGCTAGCCAGCTCTGCCTATAAAATTAACAGCCGATACAGAAATCAGCTAGATTGGACGAAAATCGATATTGATAACCGCCAATTAGATTTTGCAACGATAGCACCTAAAGTTTGGAGCATATAGGGAAGCCAGTTTTCACCGAAGCCTTCACTTCGCCTTTTCCAACATCGGCTTCAAATAATGCCCCGTATAGGACGCCGCGACCTTGACCACATCCTCCGGCGTGCCTTCGGCGACGATCTCGCCGCCCTTAACGCCGCCTTCGGGGCCCAAGTCGATGATCCAATCCGCGGTCTTAATGACGTCGAGATTATGTTCGATGACCACCACGCTGTTGCCCTGTTCCACCAAACGGTGGAGCACTTCGAGGAGTTTGCGGACATCTTCGAAATGCAGGCCGGTGGTGGGCTCGTCTAAGATATACAGCGTCTGGCCGGTGGACCGGCGGCTGAGTTCTTTGGCGAGTTTGACGCGTTGCGCTTCGCCGCCCGATAGCGTCGTTGCCTGTTGCCCGACCTTGACATAGCCCAAGCCAACCTCCGCCAGCATCGCCATTTTGTCGCGGATCGGGGGGACGGCCTTGAACACCTCCACCGCGTCCTCCACCGTCATGTCGAGCACGTCGGCGATAGAGAGGCCCTTCCATTTGACCTCCAATGTTTCGCGGTTGTAGCGTTTGCCGTTACATTCCTCGCATGTCACATAGACGTCGGGCAGGAAGTGCATTTCGATTTTGATGAGGCCATCGCCGCTGCATGTTTCACATCGGCCGCCCTTGACGTTGAACGAGAACCGCCCCGGCTTGTACCCGCGCGCGGCGCTTTCGGGCAATTGCGCGAACCAGTCGCGGATGTTGGTGAACGCGCCGGTATAGGTCGCGGGGTTTGACCTTGGCGTGCGGCCAATGGGGGATTGGTCGATGTCGATCACCTTGTCGCAATGTTCCAGACCCGTGACCTTGTCATGCGCGC
>Ga0315899_10008574_pt1 | contig 10958 bp, 8 predicted proteins | sample LakEriMetagenome_2_FD_203518 | JGI IMG/M metagenome (GOLD analysis project Ga0315899, IMG submission 203518) | Freshwater fungal communities from buoy surface, Lake Erie, Ohio, United States - Buoy 4 MA112 | ecosystem: Environmental > Aquatic > Freshwater > Lake | place: USA: Lake Erie, Ohio...
ATCCAATGCGGCTGACAAAAAGAATGAAATCAAAGAAATAATCCACAGCAATTTAACTTGATTCGTTGTTGAAATGCGATCGGTAATAATCGCGAATCCGTTGTGCGCATCAATGATTTCAACAATGGTCATGGCACCCATTAAGAACAACAAGATGCCTGAGATCTCTTCAATGTGATGACCCAAACTCGCTTCCAAAACGTCGTGTGAAATTCCGGTTGGAGCTAGAACTAAAAGTGTCCAACACAAAACACCTGCGATTAATGCCGTCGCTGCTTTATCAATTTTCACCGCATGCTCTGCCGCAATGAGAATATATGCAAGAACAAAAACAAATAGAATTGCTGTTATCATTCGCCTTCAACTTTGGAAGTTTTCAAATACATGCGAATGTCGCTTTTCGCGCCCAACTGCATCACTTCCACCAAATCTTGAACAGGTAAATTTCGATCCATTGAAATGGAACAGGTGCTTTCCGGAAAAGTCTTTCCAATAAATTCCAAACGTTGACCCAGTTGCTCAACACTCATTTTCTCTCCATCGAGATAATAATCGTGATATTCATCTACCGCCAATTGCAACGTCTTCTTCGGTTCGCGCTGCTGAGTCTCGCCTGCCTCTGGCAACAACACTTTGATGACATTCGGATTAGCGAGCGTAGAAAGAATTAGGAAAAACAAAAGCAAGAAGAACATAATGTCGTTCAACGCATGCGTGTTCACCACAGCCCCTCGCTTCTTTCTTCTTTTTATATTCATTTTCCTTGAAGGAATAATGTTTTAAGTTGAAGAGAATATTCTTCCATTTGCGCCACAAACTTGTCTACAGAATTTTGTAGCAACTGATAAAAAACGAAGGCTATAATTCCAACCACCAATCCGCCTGCTGAGGAAACCATCTTTTGGTAAAGACCTTCAGAAATAACTCCAATGCTTATATCTGCTGTGGTTGAAATATCGAAGAAAATAGTAATAACTCCAGCTATGGTTCCAATGAATCCCAAGAGCGGCGCTACTCCCGCAACAATCGACAACACGTTTAATCTTCTTTCCAAATAAGCCACTTCAACATTGGCGGCTTGTTCCATTAACTTCTCTTGCTCGTCGGCAGAAATTTCAGTGAGGGCAGCGTATTGAAAAATACGTGACCAAGCTGCGTTGTCTTCTTCACACAAACGCGCAGCTTCTGTGTTGTTTCCAACCTTCAACGCTGCTAAAAAATTCTCGAAATTATTCTTCTTTCCAACACCTTGTTTTCCTAGAAAAAGGTAACGCTCAATCACAATCACAATCGTTAAAATAGAGAGAAGCAAAAGTGGAATCATTACCCACCCTCCTTTGAAGATAAGGCCAATTAAATCCAACGATTTCTCATAGGTTGCTCCTTGCGGTGCGGCTTGCAAATAGATCATCTTAAACTAATTTTTTTAATGCAATTTCAAACGCGTGCTTCGAAACGAACTGTTCTTCGCTTCCTTGCTGATGAACATTTCTCAACGCTTCATCAATAATTTTCGAAGTGTCAGAGAAGATTCCTTCATCAGATAAATCAACATCTGAATCGCTCATCAAGTAAGCGAAAACTCTCGCCATTCCGCAATTCGAAATAAAATCTGGAACGACACTAAAGTGTGCATCGCACCATTCCGAAATAGGTCCGTAAAAGATTTGCTGATCTGCAAACGGAACATTCGCTCCGCAAGCGATAACAGATACTCCTGCTTTGTGCATGCGCTCTGCTTGTTCTTGACTCACCAAGCGAGATGCCGCACATGGAAGAAATACATCGGCTTGAAGATCCCAAACCTTTGCATTGATTTCTTCGAATGAAAGCATTCCTTCAGCAACCAATGTGTTGTTCACGCGATTCAAAAACAACGTGCGGATTTCTTCAAATGAATACCCGTTCTCGTTAATCAATCCGCCGTTTCTATCAATAATTCCAACTACAGATGCGCCTGCTTGGCTCATGTAAAAAGCAGCAGCAGCACCCACGTTTCCCCAACCTTGAACAATCACTTTCTTACCCACAAGACTCTTCTCATTTTTCCATATTTCGAAAAAATGACGAACGCTTTCCCCAACACCGTAGCCCGTAATCATATCGGCTACCTTGAATTTCATATTTACATCTGGAGAATACTTAACGTCTTCAATGATGCTTACAACACCTCTTCTCAAATTTCCAATACGCTTTACTTTCTGCGCTTCCGTAGGCTTGAAGTGTCCGTTGAACACGCCTTCTTGCGGATGCCATACACCGCAATCTTCCGTCATTGGAATAACCTCGTGAATCTCATCTACGTTCAAATCGCCACCTGTTCCGTAGTAATGTTTCAATAACGGAGTTACAGCAGCATACCAACGCTTCAAGACTTCCTTCTTGCGAGGATCGGCCGGATCGAAATTAATTCCACTCTTCGCGCCACCAATTTGTGGTCCGCTTACCGTGAACTTCACTTCCATTGTTTTCGCCAATGACAAAACTTCGTGCTTGTCTAAACCAACTCTCATGCGGGTTCCACCACCGGCGGCTCCACCTCTTAACGAGTTAATCACTACCCAACCTTGTGCATCAGTAAACGGATCGTTCCATTCAAAAACTACTTCTGGTTTCTTATTTTCGTACTGCGACAATAAATCCTTCATTCTCTTGTTAATTTAGACTTCACAAAACTAACACAAAACATGCGTTTAACGAGTATTCCCTTTCTGTTTGCAACCGTTCTATTTGCTTCGACTTTTCTCACTTCTTGCGCCTACGAAAAATCGGCAGCTTATGATTACGACAACAATACCAACGGAGCTTTTGAAGTCCAGGCAGACGCTCTATACGCCAATGCCAACGGCACTTACGATAAGGAAGAAAGAAAAAGCTATAGCGACTTTACTTCCAAAACAGAATACAGCGGACCGAAAATGTTGGTGTACAACGCAAACATAGGAATAACCGTGAAAAATTCTGACTCAACCATTTCGCAAATCACACGCATTGCAGCAGAACAAAAAGGATATGTGGTGAGCAAAAGCAACTACCAAATTACCATTCGCATTGAATCTGAAAAGTTAGACGGAACCGTTTCGCAAGTTTCGAAATTGGGAAAGCTTACCCGCAAAAGCGTATCTACGACAGACGTTTCAGACAACTACGCCGACATTAAAATTCGACTCGACAATGCTGAAAAAGCACGAACGCGCTATCTCGAATTATTAGCAAAAGCAGAAAACGTAGAAGCAGCGTTGAAGGTGGAAAAAGAACTAGAGCGCTTGAATACTGAGATTGATCAGCTGCGCGGACAGGTCATTAAGATGGAACACGACATTCGCTTTTCAACGCTAACGGTAAACGTGAATCAAAAACAAAAACTCGGACCGCTCGGATACCTTTTCGTCGGAATTGGAAAAGGCATTGGTTGGTTATTTGTGCGCGGATAAACAATTCTGTACTTCCTTTGTTTTGAAATTAAACTTAGGAAAATCATGTTGCGTTCTACTCTCTTTTTCATTGCACTCATCGCGTGTTCATTCGCTTCTGCTCAAAACGGAAGTATCTCTGGTGTTATCTTAGACAAGAACGCACAAACCTCGCTAACAGGCGCTACTATTCTGTTGCAGAACACTGACCTCGGAGCAATTTCTGATATCGATGGAAAATTTTTCATTGAAAAAATTCAACCCGGAACCTACAATGTGAAAATTTCATTGTTGAATTTTCTTCCTGCTGAACTCTTCAACGTAGTAATCACAAACGGAAATACAAACACGTTTACTGTTGAATTGGAACGAAGCAGCGAGCAATTAAATACGCTCGAAATAAAACGCTACACCTACGGAAAAGATACAGAGACGCCACTTAGCGTTCAAAGCCTTACCGCAGAAGAAATTCGAAGTAACCCGGGAGGAAACTTCGACATCTCTAAAGTAATTCAAGCGCTTCCAGGTGTTGGCGGACTTTCCGGAGCTGGCGAAAGAAACGATCTTCTTATTCGTGGCGGAGCTCCCAGCGAAAACGTTTATTATTTAGATGGAATTGAAGTTCCGCAAATCAATCACTTCAGCACGCAAGGTTCGTCTGGCGGACCACAAGGAATTATCAACGTGAGTTTTATTGAAACAGCTACGCTCAACAGCAGCAGCTTCAATGCGAAGTACGACAATGCACTTTCTTCTGTTCTTCAATTCAAACAACGAAACGGAAATGCCCAAGAGGTAAAAGGAAATGGAAGAATCTCAAGTACTGAAGTGGCGGGCACTTTTGAAGGTCCTATCGGAAAAAACACAACCTTCCTCGCTTCTGTTCGTCGTTCGTATTTGCAGTACTTCTTTCAACTCATTGATCTTCCGATTCGTCCGAACTACTGGGATTTTCAATACAAGATAAACACACAACTCAATAAGAAAACAACCCTTACAGCTATTGGCTTGGGTGCTATTGATGAATTTTCTTTCGCTGTTCCTAAAACTTCAGATCCCACCAAGGAGTACATCATTCGCTCGAACCCGAATATCAATCAATGGAACTACACTGTAGGTTTCACTTTGAAACACACGCTTGAAAACGGATACTACAATTTAAGTTTAAGTCGAAACATGTTCGAAAATAGACTCGATCGTTTCGAAGACAACGACATCGAAAACGAATCGCGCAGAACATTGAAAAGCGTGAGCCAAGAAATCGAAAACAAATTGCGTTGGGAAGTGAATCAGTTCTATGGCAATTGGAAAGTTATCTACGGACTTTCTGCGCAATACGTGAAATACAACAACGATTTCTTCGCAAGAATTTCACCAACTGTTTATGGTAATGGGGGAAATGTTTTGATCCCACAAATCAATCTTTCTTTCTACAACGCCATTGACTTCGCGCGATACGGTGCATTCGTTTCGATAAACAAAAAGATGCTTGGCGAACGACTTTCATTAACGGGCGGTATTCGCACCGACATGAACTCATTCACCACAACAGGAAACAATCCCTTAAACGCGCTCTCTCCGCGTGTAGCGGCGTCTTTCGCCATTAACGAGAAGTGGAACATGAACGCTTCTATTGGTAGATACGCGAAGCTTCCGGTTTACACGGTTCTTGGATTCAAGCAAGATGGAAATTCAATCAACAAAAACAGCGATTATATTTTGTGTGATCACTTGGTTTATGGATTCGAGTTCCTTCCGAACAACAGCCTTCGCATGACCGCTGAGGGATTCTACAAACAATACAGCAACTATCCTGTTTCATTCGGCTCAGGCGTCTCGTTGGCAAATCAAGGTTCTGTTTATGGCGCCATTGGTAATGAACAAGTAACTTCAACAGGACAAGGACGTGCGTACGGATTTGAATTGTTCCTTCAACAAAAATTCACGAAGTCGTATTTCTTAACTGCTTCTTACACCTTCTTCAAAAGTGAATTTACAGGCTCTAATGATACCTACGCACCTTCAGCATGGGACAACAGACATTTAGTTTCTATTATTTTCGGAAAGAAATTCAAAAAGGGATATGAGCTTGGAGTGAAATACAGACTTGCGGGAGGCGCGCCTTACACGCCTTACGACATGACCTCTTCTCAATTGAATTATGTTACTTCAGGAACAGGATCGTTCGATTACACTCAGTTGAACAGTCAGCGTTTGCCGGTCTTCAACCAATTAGATATTCGTATCGACAAGAAAATTAACTTCAAGAAATCATCACTCGATTTCTTCTTAGACATTCAAAACGTAACCAACGCGAAGAGCTACACACAAGATCTGTATTCGTTTCAGCGCACTGCAGACAATAGCGGTTTCGCTACCACAGACGGACAGGCGTTACGCCCGGACGGCAGCAACGGTATCCCAATTCTTATTCCGAATGTGAATGGAAGTATTATTCCAGCGTTTGGAATTATTTATGATTTCTAAATCCTCGGAAATCTAGCTGGATTTCCTTCAGACATAACGGCGTAAATCGCTTCAACAATATCGTCAACCGATGGCTTACTGAAGTAATCTCCGTCTGTTGAATAAGCAGGTAAATGCGGCTTTGAAGTAATTGTAATCGGCTGTGCGTCTAAGTAATTGAACGCACCTTGTTTGTTAATGATCTGATCTAACAAGTAAGCCGAAGCTCCTCCTTCAACATCTTCATCTATCACAACCAAACGATTTGTTTTCTGAACGCTCGATGCTGAAACTCCGGTTGTATCGAAAGGAAGAAGCGTTTGCGCATCTACCACTTCCACCGAAATTCCCATGTTCGCTAATTCATCGGCAGCACTCAAACACATGTGCAAGGTGCTTCCGTAAGAAACAACGGTGATATCACTTCCAACTTTCACCACCTCTGCAACACCAATAGGAACAACCATTTCAGAAAGGTTACTCGGCATTTTTTCTTTCTTCCGGTATCCGTTCAAACATTCTACAACAAGTGCAGGATCGTTTCCTTTCAACAAATTATTATACATCCCCGCGGCCTGCGTCATGTTCCTTGGAACACACACCACCATTCCGCGAACACTGCTAATAATAGCACCCATAGGGCTTCCGCTGTGCCAAATACCTTCTAGCCTGTGACCGCGTGTGCTTATAATTGCGGGAGCCATTTGTCCGCCAGCCGAACGATAACGCACTGTTGCTAAATCGTCGCGCATGATCTGAAGCGCGTAATAGATGTAATCTAAGTACTGAATTTCCGCAACCGGACGAAGTCCACGCATAGCCAAACCAATCGCTTGTCCAACAATTGTTGCCTCACGAATACCTGTATCGCTCACGCGCAATTCTCCGTATTTATCTTGAAGTCCTTCGCACGTTTGGTTCACTCCTCCAATCTTTCCGACGTCTTCTCCGAAGATTAAAACCTCAGGCATTTCTGCCAACTTCGCATCCCAAAAATCGCGAAGAACGACACGTCCATCTACCATCTCAGCGTCGCTTGCATACTGAATAGAAACCGAACGATCTAAATCATTTCGGTCGCTGTATAGCTCGCTGCTGTAGGCCTTGTGCATGCGCTCTTGCGCAGCAGCTAACCAATTTTTTATATTTTGAATTTCAACTGAGTGCTGTCCGCGAACCGTGCGCAATACTTTTCGAATGGCTTCGAAAACATCTTTACGAATGGCTTCGCCATTGTTCTTCAACGATGAAACTGCTTCTGTATGTCCAGCTGCTTCGAGCAAAGCAATGGCCGCGTTAACGTCGGCCTGAATTTGCGCGCGGAATTCATCCCATGCTGTGCGTTGTTCGGTGCGTGCTTGCGTTTTTGCTTTCGCGCGCAACTCGTCCAACTCCTCTTGCTTCGCAACATTTTTTTCTGTCAAGAATTTTCCGAATTGCACAATGCAATCGAATTCTTCATACCACTCCAACAATTCTTTCGTCTTGTAACGTTCGTGAGATCCGCTCGTGCTGTGGCCTTGCGGCTGAGTGATTTCTTCCACGTGAATTAAAACAGGCTGATGATGTGTGCGCGAATGCTTCACAGCTTTCTCGAACATGAGCACCAACTCTGAATAATCCCAACCCTTCGCTTTAAATATTTTTATTCCTCCAGCACCCGGTTCGCTTTGCATTCCGCTTAACGATTCTGAGATACTTTCTTTCGCAGTTTGATATTTTTTTGGAACCGAAATTCCCCATCCGTTGTCCCATACACACATGCACATAGGCACACCCAAAACAGCAGAAGCGTTCATGGTTTCCCAGAACAATCCTTCTGAAGTACTTGAATCACCTATGGTTCCGAAGGCTACTTCATTTCCTTTATTCGAAAATTGCGTTCTTGAATGAAGAGCAGTATTCGCCTTGTAATATTTCGAAGCTTGAGCCAATCCCAACAATCGCGGCATTTGTCCGCCGGTCGGAGAAATGTCTGAAGATGAATTCTTCATCTCCATCACGTTCTTCCAGTTTCCATTCGCATCTAACGCGCGGGTAGAAAAGTGCCCGCCCATTTGTCTTCCTCCCGAAGAAGGTTCCTTCTCGGTATCTGTGTGTGCGTATAATGCTGCGAAATATTGTTGAACCGTCAATTGACCAATGGCCATCATGAACGTCTGATCGCGGTAGTAACCAGATCTCCAGTCTCCGTTTTGAAACTGCTTGGCCATGGCAATTTGTGCCAATTCTTTTCCATCACCGAAAATACCAAACTTGGCTTTTCCGGTAAGAACTTCTTTCCTTCCCAACAACGAAGCTTCACGACTTAAACAAGCCAAAAAGTAGTCGTCGAGCAACATTTGTTTTGCGGTATCATTCACCGCTGATTTGTTGGCCAAACTCATAGGGCGCAAAGATAAGAACAAAGTGAAATACATGGTTAAGCCGAAAGTCCTCTTACCTCTAACAATTAATCTTTCGAAACGTAAAGTTTATTCGGGGGGAAGCAGACTTCACTTTCCCAATCGAATGTTGCCAATTCTCTTGGAAGTTATTCATAAACAAAAGCGAGCCATGTGGCAGGTTGAAGGCCAACTTCTTTTCGTCGTTTCGCGATCGGAATTTAATCACTCGCTCACCTCCAATAGATACCGAAGCAATAACTGAAGAATCCATTTCCTTCTCATTATCACTGTGCCACCCCATGCTGTCTTGACCGTCTCTGTAGTAATTGCAGAGGACGGCATTAAATTCCGATTGCGCTAAATGTTCAATTTCTTGTTTTAGTTGGAAAAGAATCGGCGGAAGTTCATTCGCTCTCCAATGCACGTTTGAATACGTATACGCCGGCCCGAAATAACAGGTCAATCGCGGTTCTAAATGCTCCTTTCCGAATACACGAATGGTATTCTGTTGCCACGGCAACGAAAGAAAATCTTGAATGGAAAAGGAATGGAAAACGTTATGATGAAGAATAAGCTCTTCTCCGTTCGAACTATACAGTTGCTCCTGGCTGAACATCATCTGCAGGAATGGTTTTCGTTTCTTGTTGAACAGGAGGCGCTGGACGCACAGGTGCTTGCGGTTCCTCATCATTCATCAACTGATCCAAAGGAACTTCAGCACGAGCCTGTTTACGCATGTCATCGGCACTCTTCAAAATTTCATCTTGAACGTCTTTAGCTGCATTGCGAAATTGATACATGGTCTTGCCCAATGTGCGCGCTATAGAGGGCACTCCCTTCGCTCCGAAAAGCAAAAGATAGATGAACAAAATCATGAAAATCTCGCCAGTACTCATGTTGCAAAGGTAACCTTGTTCAACTTCATTCAAAGAAAAATGCCGGGAAAATCCCGGCACTTTCAAAGTATTCTGATGCGATATTATTTCGCTTCTTTCTTAGCAAACATTTTGCGCATGTCCACTACAATTGGAGTTGCAATAAACAAGGTCGAGTAAACCCCGCTAATTACTCCAATAATCATTGCGAATACGAATCCACGAATATCATCACTACCGAAGATGAACATAACACCTAAGGTCAACAATACAGTCATAGATGTATTGATTGAACGACCCAACGTGCTGTTCAATGCATCGTTGATCGTAGACTTCAATTCAGGGTTACGACGCTCACGGAAGTACTCACGAATACGGTCAAAGATTACAACGGTATCGTTGATTGAGTAACCGATAATCGTCAGAATTGCCGCAACAAAGTTTTGATTCACTTCCAATGTGAAAGGAACAACTCCGTTTAACAAAGTGAACGCGCAAATTACTATAAGCGCATCGTGTAACAATGCCACAGAAGCCCCAATTGCAAAGTCAATTTTACGGAAGCGGAACACTACATAAATACCTACCAACAACAATGTAAGAATAGCAGCCCATATCGCCTCGGCCCTAAAGTCATCGCTCATGGAAGCGTCTACTTTGTATGAAGTAGTAATCTCATGCTTACCCACTGTCCCCAACGCTTTGTCAACGTCGCTTTGAACGCGCTGTGTAACATCGTTTGAGTTGTCGTTAATCAAATAGTTAGTCGTAATCTTCAATTCGTTACCTGCAGTACCAATGGCTTGAACAGTACTAGCAGAGGCATTTCCATTTTCAACCAACGCGGTTGAAAGGGCGCTACGAACAGCTTCTGGATCAACTTTCTCTTCGTATTTTACTTTGAATGAAGTTCCTCCAACAAAGTCAACACCCATGTTGAATCCACGTGTGGTCCAAGAAACCGCACCCGCAATTAAGATGATTGCAGAAATTCCGTAGTACAAGTATCGCTTCGTTACGAAGTCATAGTTCATCTTCGTGAACCAATTCTTAGTAATGTTGCTGTAGAACGTAATTTCTTTTTTGCTATCCAAACGCTTGTAAAGAATCAAACGAGAGATAACAATTGCAGTGAATAAGGTTGTGAAAATACCAATGATTAAGGTCGTTGCGAAACCTTTCATAGGTCCCGTTCCAACAAACAACAAGACCAATCCGGAAATCAATGTTGTTGCGTTACCATCGATGATCGCACCCAAAGCTTTCTTGAATCCGTCTAACATCGCAACCGATACCGGCTTGCCTAAACGCAATTCCTCTTTCACACGTTCGTAAATCAATACGTTCGCATCAACAGCCATACCCATGGTTAACACGATACCGGCAATACCAGGAAGAGTCAATGTTCCACCTAATGATACTAGCGCACCAATCAAGAAGAATAAGTTCGCAACCAATGCAACGTTTGCTGCCCAACCCGCCCAAGCGTAGTAGAACATCATGTAAAGAAGAATAACAATGAATGCTGCAATGAACGACCAGATACCAGCATTGATGTTCTCAGCTCCAAGGCTCGGACCAACAACAACTTCATCAATAATCTTCGCAGGAGCAGGAAGTGATCCAGCTTTCAATAATCCAGCTAAGTCTTTCGCTTCTAAAATTTGCTTATCACGATTGTCACCAGAGCCAAATGTGATTACTGATTTTCCATTTGGAATTTCTTCATTTACAGACGGCGCTGAATAAACCAAGTTGTCCATTACTACTGCAACCGCTCTGTTGAAGTCTTTTGCATTCTTTGCAGTCATTTCTTT
>Ga0315899_10008576_pt1 | contig 10957 bp, 6 predicted proteins | sample LakEriMetagenome_2_FD_203518 | JGI IMG/M metagenome (GOLD analysis project Ga0315899, IMG submission 203518) | Freshwater fungal communities from buoy surface, Lake Erie, Ohio, United States - Buoy 4 MA112 | ecosystem: Environmental > Aquatic > Freshwater > Lake | place: USA: Lake Erie, Ohio...
CCGCCTGCGCCCCCGGCGCGCGCCAGAGAGAGAAGTTGATTGACAATCAAATAGATGACTGAAGGTCTGAAGTACAACGCCTCTTGGAGGGAGAGTAGACACACACATAAACAGACAGAGAGAGAGAGAGAGAGAGAGAGTTTATTAGTAACGGGAAGTCGAGTTTGAAGACCCATGCAAAGGCTTCCTCGGCACATGTCTGAATGTCTGACACCTCGAAATCTCGAGGAAAAAATATGTGTATTGAGCTTGGTGCAAATATGTTTTGTACAAAACTTCTAAAAGGTCTCGGAATCAAGAGATGAGTGGATGCTCGCCGCGGGCCATGCGCTCCAATGCGTCGAGGCGAGCGAGAACAGACGAAATTCGCTCCTCCTGGCGCGCCATTTTGCTGGTTTGCTCCAGTATCTTGCGGTGATTGTTGGCAATACCTGCCTGCACTGACTGCACATGGTCCTCCAGTCCTGCCCTCAAACGTGTCAAGCCACGTACAGCTGACAGGATAACACCGTCTGCATCCGCACTTGAGATCCTATCAGCCTCGCCCACGTCAAAGGCGGCGTGCAGGTCCTGGGCCATGGGACCCATGTGAGATATCTCTTGTCCTTGGTATCGCCATGTACTGATAGGAATGCTGCATATTTTCTGCAACGCGTCCAAGTCATCCACGGCAGCGACCTTTAGTTTGCTTTTCTCGTCCGACAGGATAGACCATGAGCTGGACTTGGATTCAAGAACCACACCTAGCTCGCAGTTTGACGCGGTGTAGCCGGTGATGAATTTGAAGCCTCCAGTCGCACGCACATTGAATGAGTTTGCCTTGCTCTCGAAAGTGCTCGGTTCGGACAGCTCTGAAGAATCGGTGAAGGTGAAAGATCCCTCCGCTGACCCGTCTCGCGCGCCTTGCCCCAAAAATGCGGAAGAAGCAATCGCTACAAACGCTTTGACCTCCAGGGTGTACTCAGTCGGCATCATGATGGTAGTTGGTATGTTTCCGGTTGTGATAACAGTTCCTGCTCATCATAATGGTCAGTGATAAGAACCACGCAACCTTTTTCGCACAAAACCAACGGTCCCAAACAAAATCGCAGGGTTGGGAGCCACCGCATGCAGACAGCAGACCTGAGGTATCCGGCAAGGTGATGACGTTGTCTCCAGTGGGCGGGATAATCTCGAATGTGGTAGTAGCAGCAAGACTCTCATTCATGGGGTTCGCATCCGAGACGTGTCCAAAGATAAGCGGAAATCGGCCATTAACAATCGAGTTCACTGCCAGTTTTGTCTTTAGCTCGTCATGTCCAATCGAAATCTTTCGCCCAATTATGATGACGTTGCCGACCAAGTCGAGATTGCCGAGCACCTTGAGATTATCAACCGTCTCAGGAAAGTTTCCCGTGGTTATCACAGTTCCCGTCACATCAGGAAGCGATACGACATTTTGACCGGAAGGCTCTTCCACAGAGAACGACAATATCCTGCCATCTGCCTCCCTCCCTTCAAACTTTAAGGGAACTCTTCCCCCGAGAGCCGTGTGGATTGCCATGTTGATCTTGGCGTCCGGTGCACCAAAGCTCACGTCTTCCTTAACAAACTTTACAACGCCATCGAAAACAGTATCTCCTATGAGCGTCACCGCCTCCAATACATCGGGCAGGTTTCCGGTAGTGATTACAGTGCCAGTAATATCAGGCAGCATCAGCACCCGATCGCCTGAGGGCTCTTCCATGCCGAGCACTAGCTTCTGCTCGTCTGGTGTTGACGCGTCCTTGAACGTGAGCGGAAACACGGTCGAAATTGAGGAGTGCAGCGTCAGAGTTGATGGATGCAACAGGTTCCCTATGACCACGTCGTGGTTCATTTCCGTTGGACCACGCACAGCCGCATTTCCAACGATAGACATGTGATCGCGCAACGATGGAAGCATGCCTGTGGTGAGAACGCTCCCACCATTGGAAGCCGGCGGCCAATATACCAAATTATCCACTGAGGGGTCTGACATGGACAAAAAGGAAGCTGCATCATAGTTTCCACCACCGCCCATCGCAAGCGGGAACCGTCCAGTCAACAGAGAGTTCCAGTGCCCTTCTGTGTTTTCACCACGAGCACCCAGCACTGTAGAGCCACCGATATGGGCCTCCCCACTGACCTCGACACTAGTAATGCTGCCTGCCAATTTTGTCACATCCTCAAGGTTTCCGGTGGTAAGAACAATGCCAGAGGCCTCTGGAATAACGAGTTCGTTGACATCCGACTGAAGCTTTGCCGGCAGCCAGCCGTTGGACGCGCAAGCCAAGGTCATTGCACCTTCGGGATCTTGACGCAGAGCCTCCTCATCGACATAATAACTTCGATCGCCGCGATCAGTAGCAGAGATGAGCGAAGAAACGCGTCCTTGGTGCCACTCCCACTCACCGGCCTCACATGTACAGGCTTCGTCAGCCATAGTGCATGCAGGGCCCAAGTAGCGCAAAAATACAAAACGGCTGTCGCGAAATTGAGGAAGCAAAACCGTTGTCCAGATTCCACGTGGTGGTTGATGAACAAATTCGTGCAGATCAACCCAGTTCTCCCCGTCTGCATCTGGACTTGCTTGTAGCTTTCCACCGACCATCAACACATTTGTAGATGAAGGGAAGACACGAACCATTGAGATACCCACTGACCGATGAAATCGTAACCCCAAAATGCAACGGCCATCTTCGGACATTCCTTCAGGGAATGCATTAGTGCCGAAGTCCTCCAGTCCTAATACAACTGCCTCTGGCTCCACATATGGGGTTGGCATGAATCGACTTTGATTTGTTGATCTATAGCTGGTCAAGACATTCCCATCGAAGGCGCAACCTGCATCGTCGAAAGTTGATGGATCGCACCGAGATTCAGTGTAATGGCAGTTCTTGACAGTTTGGTCGGGGCATCGGTCGGATTGACCGCGAATCAGTTGCTTACCGATGCGCCTCCACCGCACCATCATCCTTTCCCCAAGACCTCGACAAGCGCAGTCATTGAAGTTCTTCCGCTTTTCGCATACTATCGTGCCAGAAGGTACGTGCACACAAGCCGGAAACGTTTGATTGCCTGGCACCTCGACTCCCCAGTACGGCGTTCCAGACACGATGGTCTGCGTGATCAGTCTTCGCTCGAGAAGAAAATAGCCAAGACCGTGAACTCCATGCACATGGTGCTGCATCAACAAATCATAACACATGGTCTGGTTGATCATCGACGTGCCACGGATAGGGTGCTCGACTATACTGTCGCCCGACGCATACAGGGTTGTACTTCGCACCGATACTTTCAGACTCGGAGCACCATCTGTAAGGTAGTGTCTGAGCGCTATGTCGACACCACCCATGTGCGGCGCGTGCAAACCAAGGACATCACCGTGCACACTAACGGAATTGTTTGGACTTGCAAATGTCAAGCCCACGTCGCCGTCGATCCGAGTGTAAGCTTTCATAAAAGTAACATCATTCTCATGACCAGCTTCGATGTTTCTCTCCATCGTAACATCCTGCCCCACAAGTAACTGAGATTCCACTATTCTCATCGATGGAAGATTGAGCAGATTGCCGGTGGTCAGAATCCTACCGGATGCATCTGGCAACTTGATCATATTCATCTGGCTAGGGTCCTCTCTACAGAATTGAGTATAATGATCGTAGGCATATTCGCCTCTTTCCTTAACCATGTTCAGGCAGCCAGCAATGCGAGAGGTGTCCTCGAATCTGATCGTCACCAGGGGGCCAACCTTGTTTTTGAAGACAATCTCGCCATCAAGATGCATTCCCTCCAGATTCAATTTCTTGAACAATAGGTCATCGATGTTGCCTGTCGTAATAATAGTACCGCTAGAGTCCGGAAAGACAATTCTTCGATTCGCGCCCCGGGGAAGACTGAATTCCGGAGGAAGGGTACCGTCCGAACGATCAATATTACCTGAGCCAATAAAAGCAAAGTCGACAAATGTGACGGGTGCGTAGGGGTAGTCACCATCTCGCAGCTCCTCTACTGGCATGTGCTTAAAAACGAAAGCATCTTTCCAATTCAATCCGGGCAGATTGGTCACATCCTTCAAATTGCCTGTTGAGATGATGAGACCAGAGACATCGGGAAACCTCTGTTCTCGAATTTGTGAAGGCGACGAAAATGCCAAACTCAACGAGTCATATCTCATGAAAATGTGCACATCTAGTCCCGTGTCAGGCTGCAATGCGCAATCATGCGCTGGCTCTTTGCTAAGCCAGCATTCTCTCCACATGATGTCTTTGTGTATTTCGACCGTTTGATTCAAGCTCGAGCTGGGTACTTCGAGTGAAGAGTGCAAGTGAAACAGCGTGTTGTCGTCGTTTCCGCTTGCAAACATTTGAAAGTGTGGCTTGACCCCAGCTTTTGGCTTTCCAAGATACAACTGCTCTCTGCACACAAACTCTACGGCCAGCCTTTTTCCTTTGCATCCTCTTCCAGTGAGTTCTTGTATCTGCGACCCGGGTTTCGTACTCTTAACCTGCAACCTGGGGATTTCGGATTGCTCCAGAAGACTTATGGTGCATCCATCCCCGAGACATTGTTCTTGAAGGAGGCTTAACACATCACCATGGGCTGCACATTGTTTTGACGTGTTCTGGAACCCACCACAAACCCCCTCCACGTCACCCCACCAAACAGCCACGTCTTGGACTATATCACCATCGCATGTGGCAGTGAAAGAGGTTGCATGTCCAAGTTTTGCGTTTGAAAGTACGCCACATACACCCTTTCGGCGGAAGCGAAATAGGGTGTCCGTTTGTAGTGACTTCCAATCATCATACCGAGGGTTGTCTCTGTTCAGGTGAAACGGAATTGCAGTCCATATCGTGATATTATTAGTCCATCTTGCACACGGTTTGGAGGCGACAAGTTGGTCGATGCAATCAGCAGCCTGGGAGCCCGTAAGGTATGCTCCATTCACCCGGCTTTGGATCATGACAGTGCATTCCTGAGTCCTCATCTCACAGTCTTCAAGGTCGGTGCAGATGCTGTTCCCGCATTTCACGGGCTGCAAATGAATTTCGTTGAATCCTTGCCATGCATTGCCAAACTGAAGCTTCCAGTCCTTCTCCCTCGCAGCAATCACTCCTTGACATGAGCTGTCGGTGGTCCAATATGTTTCTATTTCAGGATATTTCGTCAAATTCATTACGTAATCAAATTTCGCAGAAAACGGCACAACATCTTGCAATCCATCCCCCTCAAACACGGGTGAGAATCCTGGATAACAGTGATCTTCTGCCAGAAACCCATTTGAAGAAGCTGCGGGTCTCCGAATCACATTGGATACATAATTCGTCAACGAATCACCAGGATCCGACGACGGCATATAATCCTGCAGACTTAGCATTTTGACTCTCCAATACCTCGAAGCAAAAAGCACGCCGCAACCTGGCTTTGACTCACACTCTGCTCTGCATGCGTCCACAGGCGCTGACATGATTTTCACAGACCAAGGATCAACATTAAAACGCGGAGTTTCAAAAGTTGGACTCTTTACAAAATTTCCATCCCCAAGGAAGCCCGGCAGTTGCTTGCATGATGAAAATGCCAATAAGTCCCATGTGAAAGGCCGTGTAAATTGCTCCGGTGGGCGATGCAGCTCTGAAACCTTTTTAGCATATCGATGAACAATTTGACCAGTGACGTATCCTGAAAGCAAGATAGGATGCTCCCCCGTCTGGCCTGCTGTAGGTCCCGGTCCCACGAAGGTTGGTCCGCGAAAATGGGCCTCCTTTGTCTTGGTGGAAGATCCTGTGTACTCATGCGCGTCCGGCATATTTCCAGTGGTAAGGACTATGCCGCTTGTGGCTGGCCAAACCAGCTTAGATGTCTCAGTGGAATGGAGTGGTGGAAGATCAAAGGCAACCATTGTTTTGGAGAATTCATCACGCGATTGCGCTTTCAATCGCATGCTTTCAAAAGTCATCGTATGATTCGAGTGCCCCTGTAAAGTCAGCTGAGTTACTCCCTTTTCACCAACGACAACGCCGCCTTGCAGGTATGATAGCCAGTCAACAGCCAGACTATGCATGGAGCCTGATTGGGCGGTGACTGCTTCCAGGTTTCCCGTCGTCAAGATCGTTCCGCTCCTTGCAGGTATCGTAATGGTAGAAAACTTCTTCCCATCTTGGGGAGGTTCGAACTCGAGCACTGTCTGCGAGTCATGTACTCGAAAAGAAAGCTGCCCGGGTTGTGCATAGCTGGAAGGTCGGCCACTGTGCGGTGTCGTGTACACGGCACTTGGCAGCTGAGGCGCCAGTAGAATGCCATTGTTCACCGAGTTGTCCCCAAATTTGAGCATGCGCTGAATATGAACATCACCATGGACTCTCAAGCCAGTCATGGCTGTTGAGTTCAAAGTGATATCCTCTAAGTTGCCGGTGGTTATCAACATTGCATTATCCAGATTGTTCGGGAACAGAAGTGTGTTATTCAAAATATCCTGATTCACTTGACGCAGATGCTGCATTTCTGGGTGATTTCGTTCAAAGACGATCTTTGTCGAGGTGTTGTGCGAACTGACGACTTCTATCGGGGTCAGCTGAACACCCATAGATGTAATATCTTGCAGGTTGCCTGTAGAAACGAAAGTGCCCGAAACAGCTGGAACTTTCAGAAAGCGAAAGGCTTCAGGCTCGACAAAATCAACACGAGTGAACAACAAATCACGATGAAACACCTCCCAGCAAACCCACCCTTGGTCGGACAACAGACAGGTCACGACTTCCGGGTCATACCCGCAAACACCTCCCTTTTTCTCAGCGGCATCCAAGCAATCGTTGTCATCAATACATTGCTGAGCTATTTTGGGTCCGCTGAGGCAAAAGCTCGGTCGCTCGCGTGTATAAGGGCATACACCCCTCTCGGCATTAGTCAAGTTACTTGGGTTGAGTTTTGGGCTAGTAGCGCGTACGGCATTGCAGCAACAAACGAAGCAGCGCTCTTGGCTCCCGATGGGCCCGAAACGATATTGCTGCATCAGTTCTGCCTCAACGTCGAGATCCGTCACGTCCAAGCCGGACTCGATGACTTGCAACGAAACGAACACCCTCGCAGCATCCTGAACAGTGTTGGGATTCGAACTGATAGCGTGCACAATTTCTTTTACCTCTTTGCTCCAGTTTGTCGCGGAAATGTCTTTGGTAAGACCGTAGAACAATCTGTACATATCGAATTCTGCGTTGTCATAGTTCAACTGATTGCAATGCGAAAAGTTGAAATGAGCGCGATTGAAATTCGGATTACTGCAAGAGAATTTTGAACAGTCCACTCGAGGCAGAGGTGGCGGACTAATGTGCGTCTTATCCTTGTATTTTCCTCTGCCACACCAATACAAAAGACGTTAGTCTGATCAGGGCAAGCCATCAAAGAACACATCTCAGTGCTTCAGCGTAGGGTTGTACATTAATGGCGTTGATAATGCTACACGTTAGTCTCTGCGATAACGCCAAACGTTAGTCTTTGATGTTAGTCTCCGCGGGTTTCGTTTAATACGATTCTCGATCGTGAGACGCAAAAATAAAAGAGAAAATGCTATTTTTTAAAGAAAAAATTCTGCAAGCTGTGTTCATTGCGACAATACACCTGTACATCATGCTACTCTGTCCCTCCATTGGTCGGAGGCCCGGCAATGAACGGAGATCCGCTGTACTGCCGTCGGTAATGACCACACCGCTGGCATCGGGAAGCAAAATTTCTCGAGGCTGGTCCGTCGCTGGCTGCAAACACACTCTGGTATACTTGTTTTGCCCGTCGTAATTAGCAGCATTCATGAGAAAGGGACACTCCTTTTCTACGCTTGAGTCAATATAGATGAAACTCATCTTTTCTTTCTCCATTGAATTGTAATCTTCACCAATTCGAATGTATCCCCCTGTCATCTCTGTGTACATGCTCACCCTCAACGTGGCCTCATCATCGGACGGTGGCTTGGATATTTCCATACCCCGTGTTGTGCCTGTTCACAAACAATAACAGACGCATGTAAGACATTCAACACGGGCCACACCAAACATCTCCTGTCCCACTGAGACGAATCAATCTCTGGATTTGGCGTTTTGGTGACTGGATACCACGAAAAGGCTATAGGCGCTCGCGTGGCGAAAAGAAACGCTCAAGGAACGATCCTCGGATGTTCAAGAGGCACAAGGCTCGCTAGCTCACAAGTCTCGCCAGCACAAGTCTCGCTAGCTCTAGCTCTCTCGCATCTACACAGATTTCCGCATGCTTTCGTTTTCAGTTTTGAGCAAGCTCACCGAAGGGTTTCCCTGTTGCAGGCTGATGATCACTTGGGCCGCGTGGAGAGACGAGGTTAGGCGGCACCGAGTTTTCTTCGATCTTCTGGAACACTACCATGTCCTGCCAGCCAAAATTGTCAGAACCGGCGCCCTGAGGTCGACATACAGGTCCAACTCTCTTGTCGGTGCCATTAGACACTAGCAAGATCATGATTGGGAATATAACCTCGTCTGCACCATTTGCGTCGTTTTTGTATGTCCAAAAGAGTCCACTGTCAAAGTTGCCGTGCGTCATTTTTCGCATGCCCAACGCGTACGATGAACTACTTGGAACGAAGGCATCGTTTGCTGAACTTGACACATTTGCTCGATCTAAGGCCCTTATGACCATATTCCCCGTATCTTTGTGCATCGAGTCACACTGCAGCTGCCCTTGGAGCCCGCATGCATTTCCGCACAAGTCCCTGCACAGTAACATAATATGGTGTTTAAAACAAAACCAACCATACAGTCACGTTGCAGCGCTACGCAAAAGCGCACCTGACGACATGCTGGCACGGTGTCGAGGCCACGTTGAGAATGCACTGGCGCATATTCAAGCCAGTGCCATATTGGTTGCATGATTTGTCGCACCGATTCCGCACCGGCAGGTTGCACGGCACGGAATTCGTGTTTATTGTACATGAGCGCGAACAGAAGGTAAGCGGTCGCCAGTCGGTCTGACCATCGCATCCCTCGAAGGCGTCATCGTTCCACCGCACAGCGCCTCTGCGCGAAGGGTTGCACTGCAACTTTGCCACGGGCTTTGAAATAGTCATGCCGTTAACCTCGACATCCCCCTGTACTTTGACGCCGGCCTGCGCCACGAGGCTGTGCTTTACTTGGTAGCCCTGGCTCGACAGCGAGATCCACCCATCGGCGTGACGCGACAGAAGCAAAATGAATAATGTCTGCAGGAGGATTCCGGCGCTCGACGCACTCTCCCGGCGCCCGCCCGCGGCTGGCGCCCGCCGTCCGGCTCGTTGCCCGCTGCCAAACCCCCGCGCCTGTCCACAAGCCGCTCCACCTGGCCGTGGGCGGCTGCACCCGCTGGCCCCTGCGTCATCACTCTTCTTCTCCTTCCTTTCGCTCGCGCGCGTGCGGAAATCGGGGCACTCCGGGCCGTGCGCCCTGGCCGGCCCCAGCTCAGGGCGGTGAGCGTCTGCAGCGTCTGTCATGGCTGTCATGGCCCGCGTCATGGCGGGCCAGCCAGGATTGCTCCTCATCGGCCTCCCGTGGCACTCTCTCGATCTATGCAGCCCCGGCCAGCAGCACTAGCGTCCACGGCGAGGCAGCCAGTACGCTGGCACGACACCAGCATCCCCCCGCGAGCCTTCTGGCGTCCATGCGCCAGAAGAAGCGCCGCAGGTGCTAATGCACGACGCTTGGCTGCAAAGAACGAAAAAAAAAACAGCCAAAATGGTGGAAAAAAAAATAGCCAAAATGGTGGCCCACGTGGGGCGAAGAGGCTGAGGAGTGGGAAGGAGGATGCTGGGGGTGACGGGCGCGTCGAGAGGAAGTGGCGCTGGAGATCATTATGAGCACGGCAAGGGGCGCGATGACACAGTGCGAGTGACGGTCAGGAAGCCAGATGGCGGCGAAGTGTCGATGCCGCTGTGCAGGAGGGACAGCGTGGCGCAGCTGCGCGCGATGATCCGGTGGTGCTGGGCCAACAACCACTGGGAATACCACGCCATTCCTCGCGAAATCAGACAGCGTGGCAGCGTGCAGCCGGGCAAGCCAGAGAAAGCCGACGACGAGATGTGGACTCTCAACGAGCAGGCCGACTGCCTGGGCCTGCGCTACGACGCCGACGCGCCAGAGGACCTGGAGAACTCCCACCGCCGCAGAAATGGGTGTGACGGAGAAGTCATAGAGAATGCAGCGACTGGACATATTGAAATCCTGCATGGCCCGGTGATGCTGCAAGACTGCTGGCTGCTCTGTGAGTGCGGGGTCGAGGACGGCAGCTTCCTGCATCCGCTCTACACGCTCCGTGGTGGCGGGGGCGCAGAGAGCAGGAGCTGGAGCTTTACGGCTGCCCAATTGCCGTGGTGCGACCGCGAGTGGTATCGTGCAGGCACGAACTTGGCGCTCGCTGCCGCTTCTTCATGGTGGGCCGCTCCTGCACCTCCGCCGCGGCCTAGCGCTGAGCGCCCCGGAGGCGCAGAGGTCCAGGACCGGTGTTTACGCTTCCAAATTCCCACGACCGACGATCAGCTGCCGGGGATTTTTGGGAGCGGACCGCGGGCCAACGGCGACGACGATGGCGCGCTATGAGGGCGTTGGTTGTAACCCCCCTCCCGGGGTTCAAAACATGCCGCACAACCCACCAAGACTGCTCCCCCCAGCGGCCCCGCCTGACCACCGAGAGACAGCACGGTGACGAGGGGGTGAAAGGGAATAGCGATTCTTAGCGATTGAGGCGTGGGGTTTTTAAGGGCTTCTCGGGACCTTAAAACAGAAAACGTGGTTCTCGGCTTTAGGGAAACGAATTGGAAACCTTTTTGAGGGTGATAAATCTCTTTGTTTTTTTTTTCCAAACAGCGATTGAGGCGTGGGGTTTTTAAGGGCTTCTCGGGACCTTAAAACAGAAAGCGTGGTTCTCGGCTTTAGGGAAACGAATTGGAAACCATTTTGAGGGTGGT
>Ga0315899_10008577_pt1 | contig 10956 bp, 5 predicted proteins | sample LakEriMetagenome_2_FD_203518 | JGI IMG/M metagenome (GOLD analysis project Ga0315899, IMG submission 203518) | Freshwater fungal communities from buoy surface, Lake Erie, Ohio, United States - Buoy 4 MA112 | ecosystem: Environmental > Aquatic > Freshwater > Lake | place: USA: Lake Erie, Ohio...
GTAGCATTTGCTTAAAGGTAAAAAACCACCGATGGCGATAGGTTCAGTTTTAGCCTCCGCTTGGTAGTAATCGATGTAGAAATATGAGTTAGGCGACATCACGACATCGTGATTTTGTTTCGCTGCTTCGATACCACCTTTAGTTCCCCTCCAGGACATGACCATCGCGTTTGGAGACAAGCCACCTTCTAAAATCTCGTCCCAACCTAATAATTTTTTCCCTTTGGAAGTAACAAATTTATCAATCCGGCGAATGAAATAACTTTGCAATTCATGCTCATCCTTTAGACCTAATTTTTTAATTAAGTCTTGGCAAAAACGACTTTCCTTCCATTGAGTTTTTGGACATTCATCCCCTCCAATGTGGATATATTGACCTGGAAATAAGGCCATCACTTCGGTAAGTACATCTTCTAAAAATGTAAAAGTTTCTTCACGTGGGAACAAAACGTCATCAGCCACGCCCCATTTTGTTTTTACTTGTAATATTTTATCCCCATTAGCACCAAATTGTGGATAGGCTGCCAATACAGCCGTCGAATGACCTGGCATTTCTATTTCAGGGATTACCTGAATATATTTGGAAGTGGCGTAAGCAACTACTTCCTTAATTTGCTCTTGTGTATAAAATCCGCCATGTGGCTTTCCGTCGTATTTTTGGTCCCGGTAATGGCCCAACATACTTTCCTTCCGCACCGACGATATAGAGGTCAACAAAGGATATTTTTTTATTTCAATGCGCCAGCCCTGATCTTCAGTCAAATGCCAATGAAAAGTATTTAATTTATAAACAGCCATCAAATCGATGTAGCGCTTTACCGCATCCACTGAGAAAAAATAACGGCCTACGTCTAACATCAAACCGCGGTAGCTAAAACGTGGAGCATCTTCGATCAAACAATTAGGAACTGTTAAAGCAACCGTCGACAACTCATTTCCGTAAATAGGCGCAGGCATCAATTGGAGCAAAGTCTGTAAACCATAAAAAGCACCTTTCCCCGTTTTTGCTTGAATTTCTACTTTTTTAGATGTCACTTGTAAACGATATGCCTCATCCCCTAATGCATCATTTTTGCTAAATACGATTCCTGAAGAAGCAGTTTTAGCCATTTTAACAGAAGCTGTTAGACCAGAAACATTTTTAATTTGCAAGGCTAGTAAATTAGCCGATGGACTAAATTCATCTGAATTTAGGTACACTGAAATTCCTTTCTTGATCGTAAAAGTACCCTCAGCAGGTTTTAACGATTTAGGTAAAGGAATAATGTTGTATGCATTTTGGGCTAAAGAACTCCAGGCTATACACAAGCATAAAATAATGAGTTGGATTTTTTTCATAGTTCTATTGGATTAATTTGTAAAGATATAGGATCAAATTTAAAATCAGAGAAATCATTTATTATAATTTTTAAAAGAAAAATGCTAATTTTGCGACCTAATTAAAACAATTTACGATATAAATATGACAAAAATTTACTCAAAAGGAAAGTCCTGGCAGAACAGCCTATGGATTTTCGTTTGTTGGCTCATCTTCTCAAGCACAGCCATTGCACAAACAAAAACAATTACAGGAAATGTTAAAGACGCCAAAGGAGACGGAGTTCCCGGCGTAGCTATTTCGGTAAAAGGTTCGCCTACAAAAGGTACTACCACTGATGGAAATGGAAAATTTAGCCTTGGAGGCGTAGACTCCAAGACGGTCTTACGCGTAAGCTCGATTGGTTTTGAAACCCAAGAAGTAAGTGTTGGGAACAAATCGGTCGTGGAAATTAATTTAGAAGAAAATGCAGCTAGCCTTGAAGAGGTGGTTGTGGTTGGTTACGGTGTACAGAAAAAAGTCAATATGACGGGTGCTGTATCCACGGTCGATTCGAAAATGATTGAGAATAGGCCAACTACCAGCTTACAAACCGCATTACAAGGAACTTCGCCTGGATTAATTGTGACTAGAACTAATGGTCAACCGGGTAATGAAGGTTTAGGAATTCAGATTCGTGGAGCAACTACTGCGAATGGATCCGTAGACCCTTTGATTATTTTAGATGGGGTAACCGTTCCTTCGATTACTTTACAAACGATGAATCAAAATGACATCGAGAGCATTAGTATTCTTAAAGATGCGGCTGCAGCGGCTATTTATGGAGCACAAGCGGCTGGGGGTGTTATCTTAATTACTTCTAAAAAAGGAAAGAATGGCAAAGTAACTTTTGACTATTCGGGCATGTCGGGCGCCGATTGGGCAGCTAATATTCCAGATAGAATGACCTTATTAGAAGAAGCTAACTTCTCTAATTTAGCACGTAAAAATTCGGGGTCTGGTCCAGAATATTCTGATTTTGATTTGGAGCAGATTAGAAATAATGTTCCCTATTTAGTTAATCCAGCGGATACAACCCAATGGTTGTTTTTCAATCAAGAGCCATTAGCCAAACAAGTTTTGAAGGATTATACCTCTATGCAAATGCATAATATTTCGGCAAGAGGTGGAACAGATAAGCTTAACTTCTTGATCTCAGGAGGATATTATAACAAAAAAGGTTTGTTTAAGATCGGTCCAGACCAATTGACCCGCTACAATTTGCGTGTAAATTTGGGCGCTAAATTGACCAACAAGCTATCCTTAGATACAAGAATTGCCTATACCAATGAACTCACTGAGCAAAGTTCCAGAGGAGCTAGTGGTCAAGGTTTGATCTATGATATTTATCGTTTGAGAACTAGAACCCCATTTTTTACTCCAAAAGGACAATATAATGGAGCGGGTTCGGGAGCAACGACTTATGCCAACTTAGCAGAGGGAGGATACGATAATAGAAGTCGTAATTTCTTTGACGGAACCTTTACATTCAAATTAGAAAATTTGGTTAAAGGATTAACCTTAAGGTCAGTTGCCGGTACACAATACCGCCGTGGTGATCGGTATATCTTTAATAGAACCGTGCCATTATGGGGTCGCTTTGCTGTAAATCGTTATGTAAACCAAGTCAACTCTTACTCGATTTCAAACGAAGTAACTAAGAATTTAAATTTACAATTTTTAGCGAATTACGATTTGAAAATCAATAAGCATACATTTGGCGCATTATTAGGATATCAATGGGAAGATTTCCGCTATGTAAATACCATTGCTGGGGCAAGTAACATGGTTAGCAATGACTTACCTACCTTGAACTTAGGTGATGATAAAACGAAAACCAATTCAGAGGCGATTGCCACCTATGCATTCCAATCTGTTTTTGGGCGTTTCAACTATAATTATGATGATAAGTATTTGTTAGAAGGTACTATGCGTCAAGATGAAAGTTCAAAATTAGCAGAAGATGGGCGTACAAAAATTTTCCCTTCCGTTTCAGCTGGTTGGAACTTACACCGTGAGTCATGGATGAGTGAATCTTTACAATTTATCTCTGAATTTAAATTACGTGGTTCATGGGGTAGATTAGGGGGCGCATTGGGAAATACCTTAGGTAACTACGATTACGTAAATCAATTGAATCGTGGATCTAACTTGGTGTTAGGAGATTCTAGAACTTCATTTATTTTCCAAGGTTCATTACCAAGTACCAATCTTTCTTGGGAAACCATCGAAACAACCAACGGGGGTTTTGACATTGGTTTAATGAAAAATAAATTACAGGTAAGTGGTGATTACTATGTGAAATCAAATAAGAATATGTTGACACCCCAACAACTTCCTGCCATCATCGGTATCGCTACTCCACGTAAAAATAACGGAGAGTTGAAATCTTGGGGATGGGAATTAGAAGTTAAATACCGTGGAAAAATTGGCGATAATTTCAGCTACAATATTGGCGGTAACTTCTCAGACAATCAAAATGAATTAGTTGCCTTTTCAAACCGAATCGTAGTGGCTAGAGGAAATAATAGTTTGATTGAAGGTTATCCTCTTAACACAATTTGGGGATATCAGACTGCAGGTTATTTCTCCTCAGCAGACGAGGTTAAAGCTTGGGCGTTCCAAGATAACCGTACTGGAGCTGGCGACATCAAATATGTAGACCAAAATGGCGATAAGCAAATCACCGTAGGTAAAGGAAGTAAAGCCGACTATGGTGATTTACTTTTATTAGGTTCATCAGCACCTAGGTATCTTTTTGGATTTAATTTAGGCTTTGAGACACATGGATTTGATTTTTCTGCCTTTATTCAAGGGGTGGGTAAAAGAACATTCTTAGCGGGATCAGAATCCGTTGGACCACTTTTAGTTACTTGGAAACAAGCGATGGGTATTCACCGCGATTACTGGACACCTGAAAATCCAAATGCTTTGTTCCCTCGTCCTTTTATAGGAGCCACGCATAATTTTGGCACTTCAGACAAATGGGCATTTAATGGTCAATATGCGCGTTTAAAAAACATACAGCTAGGATATACCTTGCCAAATGTATTAACGAAGAAAATAGGCGTTTCGAAAGCACGTGTTTATGTATCAGGACAAGATATCTTGACCGTTTCAGCGATGGGTAAATTTGGAACCTTATTTGATCCAGAATCAGCAAATAATGCGGATAATGATTATCCGTATTTCTCAACAGCTTCTGTGGGTGTAAATCTTTCGTTTTAATCTATAGACATTTAAATAACATTGAAATGAAAAATTCATTAAAAAATATTTTAGCCATAAGCGCCTCCATTTTATTCTTCACGGGATGTGAAGTAGAGAGGTTACCAGAAACCAATATTTCAGATGCGACGTTTTGGCGTTCAGAATCTGATTTAAAAACGGCAAACAATTATTTATACACTTTCTTGCCTGATTTTGGTACTGAAGACAACTGGTCTGACGATGCATTTGGTTTAGCATCAAATAGCATCAGCGATGGTTCACGCCTAGCTCCTGCTACAGCAACAGCTGATTTCAACTCACAGTATACGTTGATCCGAGCGGCCAACAATATATTAGAAAAAGGTCCTAAAACTGGAATTGTAGCGGCTACATTAGATCGCTATTTAGCAGAAGCGCGATTCTTCAGAGCTTGGGGCTATTTCAATTTGCTTCAGCGTTATGGAGGTGTTCCCCTGGTGACTAAAACGCTAACGGATGATTCGCCTGAATTAACTGCAGGATCTGCGACACGTGAAGAAGTTCTAACGTTAATCATGGCCGATTTAGATTTTGCTGGGGCGAAATTGCCTACGCCAACTGCCTTAGGAACTGCTGATTATGGCCGTATTGCCAATACAGCTGCTTTGGCATTCAAAGCACGTGTAGCACTTTTTGAAGGTACTAGAGCTAAATTCCATAACTATGGTGATTCGAAAAAGTATCTAACCATGGCTGTAGCTGCATCAAAAGCAGTCATGGATAGTAAGCAACACGATTTGTACGCTGGTCCTTATTTTAATATTTTTCAATATGAGGGAGAGGGTCGTGCCAACAGAGAAAACGTAATGGTAAAACAATACGGAGTAAGCTTAACAGACCGAGTAACATCTCATACCTATTGTCGAGGTATTCTTGAGAATGGAAACAAAAGCCCGACCAAAGCATTGGTAGATTCATACCTAATGAAAGATGGATTGCCGATCACTAAATCTCCTTTATATGTACAACCCGTTTTATCTACGGATGTATTTGTAAACCGAGATACGCGTTTGAGTGATGACGTTTTGAAAAAAGGAGATTCTTATATTTTTACGAATCCTATTTTCAATGTATCATCTTTAGTTTTCGCTAAGACAGGATTTACTTTCCGTAAATATTGGAACATCGTCGACTGGAATAACCAAGCATCTTTTATTGACCGTAACCTAATCCGTTATGCAGAAGTATTGTTAATTCATGCTGAAGCTAAATTTGAATTAGATGGAAGTATTTCGGATGCTGATTTAAATCTAACCATCAACCGCCTACGCAAGCGTGGGGGTGTGGCTGAATTGACCAATGCTTTTGCGGCAACGAACGGTTTAATGATGCGTGATGAAATTAGACGCGAAAGACGCGTGGAATTAGCCCAAGAAGGTTTCCGTTATTGGGATCTAATTCGTTGGAAAACTGCTGAAATTGAATTGCCAAAACCAGTTTTAGGAAACTTCTTCTTTAGAGAATTTGGAACTACGGTGAAGGTAAATTTAACGGCTGATAACTATATTATCACTCAAGCGGCTAGTTTCCGTAAGTTTGACCCAGCAAAAGATTACTTGTGGCCATTGCCTATCAATGAGATCGCTCTTAATCCAAGCATGAAGCAAAACCCAGGTTGGTAATTTGCTCTTGATACATGTTAAAATCCCGCAAGTTAATTCTTGCGGGATTTTTTTTGTTTCGACAATTCAATATTCCGAACATATATTTCAGCTCCCTCGGATTGAATCTGAATTTGACCTTTAGAAGGCAGTACCTCTCTTGCCCGATTGACCATGACCCCATTTAAGTAAACAATTAGCTCATTCCCAATAGCGATGCATTCTAGCTTATTCCATTCGCCCATCGGTTTTTCGATGTCTTGTTTCCCTTTAAAACCGATGACGTCTTGCCAATTTTCATCTCGACCGTACCAATTAAGCCGACCTTTATTCAAAACGGCTGGCGTACCCCCTTCTTGATATCGATAAGAACCTCCTTGCTTTTCTTTGGCCACTGAAGCAGTAATACTAAATTTATCCGAGCCATCTCCCACCACCAAAATATCACCTGTTCCACCTTCTATGATTTGGCACTCGATCGAATGCATCCAAATACCGGAAGATCCACCATCTTCCCCATTCGAATGTAAAAGCAAACCCGAATCCCTCGCCTTGTCTATTCTATTACCTTCTGTTTTTCCGCCCCACCTGAATTCAAGGGCCAAGCGGTAATTCTCGTATTGCTTATTTGTGGTAATGCAACCCCACTCCTCACCCGAAATTCTAATTTGTTGGTCTACCACAGTAAAAACATTTTTGGGATCAATATTTTTACCTCGTTTTTGTACAAAAGTATACCAGCCCTTTAAATTTTGTCCATTAAATAAAGAGATGGGGCTTCTATATTGAATCGAGTTTGGCATTTCTTGCCCTAAAATGACCGATCCAAAGGATAAAAGCAATGCCATTAAAATAAACTTGGTCATTTTCATGTTAAGAACATTTAATTTAAACCTTTAGCAAAATCAAGCATCCATTTACCTAAAATTGAACAGCAGGGGAAAAACAAAAACGACCACAAAGGCCCAAACGATATAGATTGGAAGGAAATTGGCAATTGCATTTTCCGCGCTACTTTTTTCATCTTTCTTAATAACTCGATTAAACAGTCGGAAGGCGATAAAAACTAAATTGGCCAACATGAGAAAATTAGCCCCTAAAATGGCTAGCCGATTAGGCGTAATGCCCCATTCTGAAATCCTAAACAGAATAGCCGTAAATGCGATTCCATTGACAACCATCGTGACAACAGACAGAGCGAACAAAACAATGAGACTCCAAGGGTTCCCATAATCTTTAGACGTTTCAGCTAAAGAGAACAAGATGATGGCCATAACACCTAGTAGCAATAGATTGAAAACCAGTAAGAAATTTCGATCATTGTAGGGGTCCTTGTCTGAAAATAATACGGCTCCTAAATAAACCAATAGCATAATAAGAACAATGGGGCTACAAATTTTGGCGATGACGGGGGATACTTTATTGACCAATGATGGATTTGATTGTGTTATGAAAGTAGACATAATTGGCAAAGCAGCCCCTGCAAAAACAGCTAAATAATCGAAATAAAAATCCTCAATTTTGATGCCAATCGCTTTAAATAGGCCAATGACAATCGCAGTAAATAATCCGCCTACGATCACTAAAATTCCACTTAGGATTAAGAAATCTCCATTAAATCGCAAAAAATCCAATCGGCTTTCATCGTTTTTCAAATCAAGCCCCACGTAATTAATTCCCAACAGCGCCCACAACAAAAATGGCAAATGCAAACAGGCTAAAACGATGGTGTCATTATTGGGTAAATCTGGCAATAGATTTATGTAAACAGTCGCTATGATGAAAGCCGCTAATGTGAATAAAATACGAGGCATTGGGATATTACGCTTCCAAATAAAATAGCTAGCTAATGCGGGGAAAACGATAAATCCAATGTTACGTGTATAGAAAAATTCGGGTTTTATATTAAAAATGGCTGGTGTTTTGGCGATTAGACCTGCCAAAAAAGACGCAACAATGACAAAAACCCAATCACTTTTTTTACCCCATGAAATCTCAGACTTATCATAGGCTAAGCGAGCATTCCAGTATTGAGCTAGTTTTTCATCTTGTATTTCTGGATAAAGCAGAAGAAATGTTTCTTTAAAAGTTGAACTATTTGATCGGTACAATTTTTCTAATTGTGCAGCATCATGAAGGTTATTTAAAATTATTTCGCGCATTATTAAATGTATTTTTTCTTGGAAACAGATGTTATTTTAAAATTAAATTGATTTGTTGCTCATTATAATATTGAACTAATAAAAAAATCATTTTATCTTTAATCAATACTCTTGAACAACCCAATTTACCTAAAAAATATGCGAATTATAATCATTTTAAGCTTTACTTATTTGCTTTTTGCTTGTAAAAAAGAGGAAACTTCAGCTCAAATCCCTAAAATACCTTTACCCGCCTCATTAACTACATTAAAATCTGAACATCCTCGTCTCATGCTAACCAATGAGCGAATTGCGGAATTAAAAAAACTTCAGTCGACAGATCCTGTTTTAGACAAATACATAAAAGCGGTGATTGCCTCCGCCAATAGTATAGTGACTCGGGCTCCGTTAACAAGAACATTAATAGGACCAAGGCTTTTAGATGTCAGCCGTGAATTACTTAATCGAACCTCCCATTTAGCTCTTGCCTACCATTTTTCTGGGGATAAAAAGTACGTAGATGCCGCTTTAGCGAATATGAGAACGGTTTGTGAATTTTCAGATTGGAATCCATCTCATTTTTTAGATGTGGCGGAAATGTCCAATGGCGTTGCGATAGGCTATGATTGGCTGTATCCTTTTTTATCAGAAGCTGACCGTGGATTCATTCGAAATGGGCTAAAAACAAAAGGATTAGATGAGTATAAAAAAATTTATGAAACCGCTTGGTGGGCCAAAGGGGATAATAATTGGAACCAAGTTTGCAATGGGGCATTGATCGTTGCCTCATTAGCCATAGCCGAAACCGACCCTAAATATGCGGATGAATACATTCCAAAAGCCATCGCTAACCTACCCTTCTCTAACAAATTTTATGCCCCGGATGGCGCATGGTATGAGGGACCTGGGTATTGGGCATATGCCACCGAATACCTTTCCTATGGTATGTCCGCTTTGCAAACCGCTTTAGGAACGATGAAAAATTTAGAGACAACAGAAGGTCTTTCGAAAACAGGCTTTGCTCCTATGCTGACGACGGGACCGACAAATTACATTTTTAACTTTGCGGATTCGGGCGAAAATAGCAAAGGGACTACCTCGGCTGCCATGTTCTTTATGGCCAACGCCTATTCAAACACGGACATTTCAAATTACTTGCACAATTACATGTCGGCTACCTCGGCTTTAGCCAAACCTTTTCATGTCGTTTGGTACAGAAGTCCAAGCAATTCCACACCTACTGTACCATTAGACCACATGTTGAAAGGGGAATTAAATGATTTGGTGATCATGCGAAGTTCTTGGACGGATAAATTTGCGACTTGGATTGCAGTCAAATCAGGTACAAACAGTTCCCCCCATTCACATTTAGATCTAGGAAGTTTCGAATTAGATGCGGGGGGTGTTCGTTGGGCCAAAGACCTGGGCTCCGATGACTATAATCTAGACGGATATTGGACGATGGGCGTCGGCGGCAAAAGATGGACCTATTATCGACTTGGATCCTTAAGCCACAATGTCCCTGTTTTAGGTAATAAAAATCAATATGAATTAGCTAAAGCTAGCTTTTCTGGCACTGCATTAAATGTTTCTGAACCGTCTGCTACCATAGATTTAAGCCAAGCTTATCGTGATTATTCAAGCAAATCCACAAGAAAAATAAGTCTAGTGAACAACCGAAAAGACGTAGTCATCGAAGATGATTTTGTTATCAAGTCGGCCACAGAAGTCGCCTGGGGAATGACAACCGATCAATCCATCGAGATATTGCCTAGCGGCAAAGCTATTCTCCGAAATGCGACCATCACGACAAAAACCTTAGAAGCTGAAATTCTTAGCCCTGCAGGAGCGAAATTCACGATTGAATCTGCACGAAAATCAGCGCCCGAAAAATTAAATACGGGAACGCAAAGACTAATGGTCAGGATTGCCAATCAAATAGGAAATGTTAAATTGCAAATAAAACTAAGCCCCAAAGGCTAAATCTAAACCTCCAATTTATGAAAAAACACTTGCTCTATGTAAGCCTAATTTTGATTTCTGCTTTGGCAGAAGCCCAAGTAACTCCTCGTAATTTTTTAGCGAAAGCCTTCAGTAAAGAAATGGTTCAAAAGGCGCTCATTTCACAAAAAGACTACAAGCCATACCCAAAAACGCGGGCTGAATGGGTCAATATCATCCCTGAGGATGAGCAAAAACAAATCATTAAAAAAGCTGAATCGGTTTTAAATAAGCCCGTTCCTGTGATTGATGCGACACTTCTAATGGAATATGTACGATCGGGTGATCGAGAAGAGCATGGTAAAATATCGTTTGGAAAACGAAATAGTCTGATGGAACTCGTAATTGCTGAGACGCTCGAAGACAAAGGCCGATTTACTGAAAAAATTATGAATTACGTCTGGTCCATTTGTGAAGAAACCTATTGGGGAGTTCCCGCACACTTGTCGGTACAAAAAGCGAGAAGTGGAATGCCGGATGTGGAGGACCCAACGGTTGATTTATTTGGGGCAGAAACTGCCGCAGGCCTAGCGCTGACCGACTATTTTGTAGGGGACAAATTGGATAAAATTTCTAAACTTCTGCGTAAACGAATCTACTTCGAGGT
>Ga0315899_10008578_pt1 | contig 10952 bp, 20 predicted proteins | sample LakEriMetagenome_2_FD_203518 | JGI IMG/M metagenome (GOLD analysis project Ga0315899, IMG submission 203518) | Freshwater fungal communities from buoy surface, Lake Erie, Ohio, United States - Buoy 4 MA112 | ecosystem: Environmental > Aquatic > Freshwater > Lake | place: USA: Lake Erie, Ohio...
ATCCTACTCCAATCCTAACACATCTTACTCCCATCCTAACACATCTTAACTCATGCTGACTAACAGATGCTAACATGACATCCTACACCCATTCTCACATGACATCCTACACGTATTCTCACATGACATGCTGCAGCAAGTTGTTGGCGCACCAACACATAAAGCCCACATGACATGCCGCGAACAATGTGAAGAGGGCAGCGCTTGAGTCTAGCGTGCGTCTTGTGTCTCGTGCAATGCCAACAGGCGCGCAGACTGCGGCAGATTCAGATACCGGTGGCGGCGATGTGAAGGGGAGTCTCGCGCAAGTCTGTGAGCTGGTTCACGCTCGCTCCGTACTGCCCATGAGACAAGACAAGTTGGTACAAGACAAGTTGGTACAAGACAAGTTGGTACAAGACAAGTTGGTACAAGACAAGTTGGTACAGCCCATCAGACGAGACAAGTTGACCCATGCTGCGTACTGCCCATACCAACCCGCGCCCACACGCCGCCCACCCCACGCAGAGCCACCCGTTGGCTGTATCTTGTAAGCAGCGAACCACCATGAAGACAAGAGGGGACACCGGGGGGAGGAGCGCGCGGGGCGCAGAGAAAGAGACAGAGAGACAGAGAGACAGAGAGAGAGAAAGAGAGGCAAGACAGCTCGGAAACAACGCAAGACCTAAACCACTACCACTGACCTAAACCACGTTACACGAGGGAACAACGCAAGACACGAGCGAAACCACGGCGGTTGGGCAACCTGAAGCAAGAGGCGCACACAACCGGAGAAGCGCCGACGGACCGCCATGTGTATAGGCGCCTCCGACCTATGAAAATATATTGTAAGTATTACTAGTACCCTTATTAAAATGAATAATAAATTAAATCAAATAGGACGGGCAAGAGTACAGGCGGCGTCGACCTGAGGACGGAGGCCCGCAAGTTTGCGTCAGCACCGCGCTTCAGTAGGACCCCAAGCACCCCGAGGTGCCCTCCTCGCACGGCCACATGGAGGGCAGACCGGCCGACATGGTCAACGTCGTCCACAACAGCCCGCATGTCCAGTAAAGCCCTTACCATCCGCGAGTCCCCCCGCTTGGCCGCCTGCCACCCAAACCAGCTCCCCTTGAGTCTTGCGTCGCCATATATGACATGCATGTATCCTCCTCCTCATGCTCCCCTTGAGTCTTGCGTCGCATATGAGGAGGAGGATACACGCATGTCAAACCAGCTCCCCTTGAGTCTTGCGTCGCCCGCTCTCTCTCTCGTACCACCCTGGATACACTCGGTGAGGTTTGCGCATCATCGCAGGGGGGCGGTGATATAGGCGATATGAGCGCCGATATCTTTGAGCCGGCGCATCCTGCGCGTCTGTGCCCCTGTGCACCAAGACTCTAAGGTGTTGCTCTGCACCGGGGCGTTGCATCGGCGCGTTGCATCGTTGCTTCGGCGCGCCGTTGCAAAGCCTAGGTGCAGAGACGCTTACCCGTCACGGCTTAGGGGATTAGTGGTCAGGGGATAGGGAAAGAGGGAAAGACCAGGTGAAGCGGGGTTTTGGCCGATACGGCATCTTGCCTCCGCACGTGCGGCCCGATAGACTGCAAAGGAAACGTCAGAGAGACCCCTTGCTCATAGATCTCTCGGACAGCTTCTATGTCCCCATTCGCCACCGCGCTCCAAACCTGCCCGGGCCAGTTCTCCCCGTCATGGCCCCACCCTCCACTCTACACCGTCTACACCCTCTACACCCTCTTCACTTCTACCGCACCCTGCACCCTCCGCTCTACACTATATGTGTGTCAGTTACATCCTAGACCCTAGACCAGAGACCCTGCACCCTCATAATATACCGGGAACCCTAAGCCCTGCAATAAATCAGAAGCCCTGCTATACATGTACATGTATGTGTATACATACACACACACACACACACACACACACACACACACACACACACACACACACACACACACACACACACACACACACACATCGAGACTCAGAAATGACCATGCGGCGCAGGAGCAGCACCAACTGGCCGCGGGACACGAGATTGCGCACGGCCAACGTGAGGCACCGAGCCGCTCTGTCCACGCTGCACCACAGGGAGCCAAGAGCCTGGGGGAAAATTCTGGAAAGTCACTGCCTTAGATACTACTAGAAGGTCACTGCAAATGGGAAGTTTCAGAATTTGTGCCTGGGGAAGCCATCCGCGGCGGCCTCGAGCGCCCCAGCGATGTGGCTGCACAACACCGGAGATGCCGAGCTGGTGGGAGGCAGAAAATGTGCTGGCGCCGCGCGCAGGTGGATCTTGTTCTTGATCGTTGTCGAAATCACTATGTCCTGGTGCTACTTGACCGTGCTCTGGCCTGGGAGCTGGCCTTGGGGCTGCGACTGAGTGGGCATCTTCACGGCCCGCGTCGCTCGAGTCCAATGCTGCACAGGCCAGACGGCAGAGTGAGCTGCACGGACTTGGAGAGGGGGTTCCTCAGCCGCTAACTGACCATATAATGACCCGCCTCTCTGGGCGGCGGCATCAGCGATCTATCAGCGGCACATCCGCGCGGACCAAGTTCCTCAAGAACGCTTTTGCATTTCTCTCCTAGCAGCCCTTTTTTCATGTGCATATGAGCGCCCCATACGCGGCATCAAGCGCTGCGAGCTATCATCACTCCGTCAGCGATCTATCAGTGGTAGCTGTGCATAGCCCCCACCGTCTTCCGCCTGCGCGAGGCTGCTGCGGATGGTGCCAAACGCGCCGTGGTCCGGCGTCCGGCGCGTCGACAGCGCCGCAGCCCGCCGGCGCAGTCTGTTCTGCACGCTCGCCCGCACCCCGCGCTTCTCTGCGCCCCCGGCGATGCGCCCGTCCGGCGCACCCGGCGCACTGGCGTCTGCCAGCGACCGAAGGCACGGCACTAGCAGCATGAGCAGCGCGGTGCGCGACATGGACGGGGCGTAGCCCCGTCTAGGCACGGATCACGGGTTTGCCGCTTTTGAGCCATTCGAGCGCGAAGCCGCGCGCGCCGCGCAATGTCATTGCCCGGCGCCTCGGCAGCAAGGCGATACGCGGATTTTCACACTGGTGCACCCTCCGCCCCAGTGTCCCCAGCTCACATAGCCTCCCACGCCGACTCATTTGCCACGGCGCGGCGGGGACCTAACGTGGCCGTCGCCTTCTCTCTCTTTTGCGTGGGGGCGGGCAGGGACCGGCTCAAAGCGTCTAGAGCCCACGTCCCAGAAACAGCGCGCGGACGGGCCTGTGACGGGCTGCATCAGCGCCGGGTCAGGTCGGGACAAGAACAGACTCATTACCCACCGGGCAGAGTGGGCAGGCATCACCGTGGACAAGGTCGGTTCTTCCTTTTCACACACACATCCCGCGCCTCCCCAAGACAACTGCTTACACCCGCGGGACCCCACATATGCTGCCCGCTGATACGTGCGCCTGGGAGCGGGCAGGAGGACAATGACCCGCGCGACAAGGACACGCTTATAAAGACCCTGATAGACCTGAAGGCTGCATGCATGGAGGCGGAGAAGAGAAACCGCAAGATGCGCGACCAGCTCGAGAAGGGGAACCTCGTCTTGATTCAACGTGGCATGCGCGACCAGCAGGCAAGCGCGCAGCCTGACGCGCAGGCGCGGCTCTTTGGCAAGTTTGCCTTCAAGGACAAGAAGGCGCACACACCTTACCTGGCTGGTGTCAAGTCTGCCACGCAGTGGGCAGGCGCGGCGCCTGTTTCGGGCGGACAGGGCAAGTCACCTGCGCTGATGAAGCTGCTCAGCACGGACCACCTGCAGTTTCGCGAGTTTAATCGCAGCATGCTGCTGCATGACGTGCAGCTGCTGACGAGATACGAGCAGAAACTTGAGGCCGAAACGAAACAATTGAAGCTCGACAGCGTTCGCCTTGAGCGCCAACTCCAGCAACTCCACTCGCGCGTTACTGCCGTGTCGCGTCCTCTATCTGCCCCTAGCGCGCGAAGCAATGGTGCGGCACCAACGTCGGAAACGAGGCAAAGAGCAGGCTCAGACAAGGCAAGTCTGTCAGAGATAGCCCGCGTGGAGCAAGAGTGCCACGTGGCCTTGGAGCTGGCCTCGGTGCTCAAGAGCATCCAGCGCGACAACGAGGCAGAGCGAAGCAAAAGAGCAGCCCCATTTCCTCGATCACCATCAGCCCCGGGTGGCAAGGCTTCTGCCTCCTCCAGCCTCGAGCCTCCGCAGAGCGCGGGAGGCGTCGGCGCTGGGGCAGGTGATGGCCCAGCTGGAGGCACAGCGCAACACCTCGAGCCTCCACTTGAGCTGCCCGCGGCCTCCGTCGCTGATTTTGCTTACCCAGCGCACGGGAGTGGTGCCACTCCGCGCCTCATCTACAATGTGGTGATTCGGACGGGAAGTTGCAGGTTGGTTGTGCAAGACCATCTGTGTTTGAATGCCGGCACCCTGGAGCACTTGCACTTGGAGCACCTGCATGCGCAGCACATGCAGCACCTCGTTTCCCTCGCCTCCAGTCTGCCCTGCATAGGCTGCCGAGCATGAGCTGCCGCGGTGGTATGCGTGCGACATGTGCGAGAGCTCTCGCTTGAGGCGTGTGCAACTACTCCAGCACATGCCGCACGCATACTGGAGAGCACTCGAGTAGGCGTGTGCGGCGTGCACTGAGGACGCATGGGGTGATATGCAGGAATGCGGGCACGCTTGGCAACGTCTACATGACGTTGCGCGGCTCGCTGGGGACTTTGCCTGTGACGCACCTGAATGGCGTCCATCGCTCGCCCTCTGCGCGACTGGTCGCGCCACTCATCGTCTGCATGCGTCTTTCTTGTACTGCAAAGCAGAGCCACGTCGTCGACGACGGGCCTGTCGCACAGGTGCGATGTAAAATATTCATTTGTATTTTATTTTGCAAGTTTTTGTTTGCACAGGTGCTGCTTGCTGTGTGAGGTTGTGAGAGGTGAGTGATCGCGTGGCGTGATGAGGGGCGGGACGGCGGCTCGCTCCTGCAGGCTCTTCTCTCCCGGTGACGCTTGGTCCCGGTCGCATGCTCCAACGCTTGTATTTGCCACTCACGTCTCTCTTCTTGCCTCGCACGCACTGCCCCACACGTCTCTGCATGCACACGTCATGGTGTGGTACACGTCATCGTGTGGTTGGCTGCGGGGACAAGGCACTGGTGAAGACGATTGCCAAACATGCTGTTGTTCCCTTGCACCTCGTGCAAATCGACAAGGTCGAGTGCGACGACGCCACCGGCGGCGTGCTAGTGTCGGTTTCGCTTAAGGTCGTCCGTCCTCCCTTGGTCCGTCCTCCCTTGTTCTGCTCCTTGCGTTCTCCTCCTTGCTCCCTTGCCTCCTCCTTCCATGGTCCTTGCATGGTTGGGGTGCACGGATGGCGTGCTAGATGGTGAGCATAGATGGTGAGCATAGATGGTGAGCATAGATGGTGATCATAGATGCCGTGCGCCAAAGCTGTTGCCGCATCCAGGTCCTCGTCGTCCACTCCCTGCCTCCTCCCTTGCGCGCTCCCGTGCATGGTGTGGACCGATTGCTTCAACGCAAGATAGTGCTTCAACGCAAGATAGTGTGCATAGTTAGAACCCACTTAGCTTCAATCCAAGATAGCGTAGTGTGCACAGATAAGATGGTGTGCTTAGATAAGATAGTGTGCAAAGATGGCGTGCTAGATCCCGCTCGCGCCTCTCTTACCACACGCCCGAGTGATGGAGTTACAAACAAATGGTGACAACACAAACAAATGGTGACAACCCATGAAAGGAAAGGCATGCGCATCACAACCTTAACCTTATTAACCCTAACCTAATTAAGCCTATCGTTATCAAGGCTATAGTATTCGAGGAGATGATGATGTCAGATGAAGGCTATAGTATTGGCGGAGTGCCAACGACACTTCTTGACCTGCGTCGGCGAGTTACACAGATGACCAAGGGGAGCGAGCAAGGCAAGGCGGTAGAGGCAAGTCTCAACTCACGTGCCCTCATCCATGCCCTCGAGGCGGCTAGCGTCCCCTCACCCGCTCTCGTAAGGTCCTGTACTATATAGGAGTGTGTGTTGAATGTAGGAGTGTGAGGAGTGTGCGCGAGAGGCCGTCTGCCAAGCGTGTTAAAGTGGAGCTGTATAGGGTGTAAGAGGTTCAAGTGGAGCTGTGTAGGGTGTAAGAGGTTTAAGAGTCTAGGAAGAGGGGTCGCCTTTAGGGTTCAGGTTTAGTTCTAGGATTTAGGGTTTAGGCTCTGCACGCTTGCATTGCCCGGTGTAGGGGTGCAGGGGTGTCGGGGTGTAGCGGTGTAGACGTGAGTGTCGCCGTGTTGCTAACGTGTTGCTAATGTGTTCGTCACCTGTCCTCACGGGGTGTAGTGGTTTAGCCGTGTAGCCGTGTTGCCGTGCACCGCGCTTGCATGCGTCTTGGAGTTGAGCTGCTGCAGAGGCGCTCGCAAGACGCTTTGCGTGATGAGGAGGGGGATACATGCATGGTACATGAGGAGGAGGATACATGCATAGTACATGAGAGGCGCGCGCAAGACGCTTTGCATGATGCTTTGCGTGATGCTACGCATGTACTCATGTGCTGCATGTACTCATGTACTGACTGGTGATGCACACGCGTGTACTCATGTACTATGCATGTATCCTCCTCCTCACATGTACTCATGTACTGACTGGTGATGCACACGCGTGTACTCATGTACGATACCACTATTCATTACTGACTATCTCGTTGCTCACACGCAGAGCTGCCAAACTGTCAGACGCTGTGTTTGAAGCGCGCGCAAGCGTGTGCGAGTTCGAGGTGATCTCGCCGCTCGGGTCTCTGGGGCACCTGCATGAGCTTGAATTAGGCCATGACGGTCTCTCCTCCGCAGATGCTTGGTTTTGTCAGGATGTCTTTGTGCGTCCTAGCGACCAGGTGCCGCCCCCGTGTGTGTGTTTGTGGGTGTGTGTGTGTGTGGTTGTGTGTGTGTTGGTGTGTGTGTTTGTGCGGGTGGGGGTGGGTGGGTGGGTGGGTGGGTGGGTGGGTGGGTGGGTGTGTCGTGGATCCGTGAGGATGTCTGTGCGAGCAAAAGACTAGGTGGCGCAACTGATAGGTGCCAGAGTGCCGCACCTCGTCCCGCGCGCTACAAGAGGTCTTTGTGCGGGCTACAAGAGGTCTTTGTTGCCCGTGTCTATTCTTCTTGGGTGCCAGGGGGCGGCACCAGTCACTCGAGTCAATGACTGGACTTGCGGCACCTTTTCACGTCGTGTAGCTCGTGTTGATTCTTCCTTACCAAACTCATTCACACACACACACACACACACACACACACAAACACACACACACAACACACACACACACACACACACATACACACACACATTCACACACACACACACACATGTAACAAGAGTCTGACAAGAGGCGGGGAGGAGGACACAGGTGGCAGGGTGGACGCTCTTTGCATGTCATCAGTGGATCAAAGCCTCGCCATCATCAGGTGCGTGCGTGTGTGTGTGTGTGTGTGTGCGTGTGTGTGTGTGTGTGCGTGTGTGTGTCGGTCCATCAAAGCCTCCATCATCAGGTGTGTGTGTGTGTGTGTGTGTGTGTGTGTGTGTCAGTTCATCAAAGCTTCGCCATCATCAGGTCCGGCTTCAGGAGCCCCTCCAGTGTCTCGCGCTGTGAGAGAGAGAGAGAGTGGGAGAGAGAGAGAGAGAGAGAGAGAGTCAAGGCGGAGGACGAGTGGGCGGCGGCTTGATGCCTTGATGCATAGCATGCTGTGTGTATTGTATTGTAGGTGTAGGTGTAGGTAGTGTGTGGTATGGAGCGCTTGCAGGGATTGCAGGGATAGTATGGAGGGCATGCCGACACGTCTTGCAGGGTGCTGGGTCATGAGTGCTGTGTGCTGTCTGAGTAGGTGCGCCAGGAAAAGTGTCTTTGGCGGCGGCGGAGGAGGACGTTGAGACCGTTAATCACTTGGCCCGTCAGGCCCTCAGGTCCTCTGCCGTGCCAGCGGCGGCCTCTCCTGCTGCTGCAATCTTGCTTGCTCTCCTTCTGCCCTCCTTCTTCTGTAGCTCTGACATGCTTGTCGCCCTCTGCAATGTACATCTCACACTTGCCATGAATATGAGACATATATCCGACATGTCAACACTTGCTACGAACAACAAGCATCCCCTCTCCCAGTCCTCTCCCATCACATGTCTGATATATGTCTCAATTCGTAAGGCATGCGCATCACAACCTTAACCTTATTAACCCTAACCTAATTAAGCCTATCGTTATCAAGGCTGCTTGCCTCTTCTTTTTCTTAGACACATGCTTGTCACCTGCTGGCCCCATGTGCTCCGATCCTAAACCCTAAACCCTAAACCTTGAACCCTAAACCCTAAACCCTTGCCCGCTCTGGTCCTCCTCTCCCTCCCTCATTCGTCGGTCACGTATTGGCGCGCGAGCTAGTGAGTGATGGGCGATGACGCAGGGAGGCGAGCACGGAGTCGCGCACACCTCTGGTGGTCTATCAGATCTCCATCACTACCGGTGCCTATGTTGATACGTGTGTGCTCACATGTTTGTGCAAGAGGCTGTGCTCATGATGAAGTCAGCTCAAGTCAGTCAGCGTGACTCATACACCCACCTGACTCCCCGCGTGGGTGCATTGCAGGAGCGATACGAGGGAGCGGGACCACGTCGAATGTGCGTGCGGATTTGTTTGGGAGTGAACGCTCGTGTCTGGACAACAAGCTCGAAAACAACCAAGCCGACTTTGAGGTTTCCCTCCTCCTCTTGCCCGCCTGCCTCTGAGGCAAGTCTCGGACGCGCGTCTGAGCCGCCCTGCTGCTGGCCATGGCGCACATACCTGGGCGACATGGCCCATTGACTTCATATGACACTTCATGACCCTTCCCATCTGCGGCAGACCGGCACCACGAGCACATTCCACGTGGTGTCACCCAGCATCGGCGTACCGCTGCAGCTGCGGCTCTCACATGACCATTCTGGCTTCTCTCCTGGTCGCGCCGCGCCCACAGTGCACGCCTGCACGCCGCTGCGCCGCGGGTGTGCATGCAAGTCTGCTGAGGGGGAAGAGGGCAAGCTTGTTTGGAGTGCAAGAGCCTTGAAGAAGCCCCCTGTCGCTGGCTGTCAACGGGAAGGTGCGTGCAGGTGCGGGGTGCCTGATGCACCTGTGTGTGCGCAGCATGGCTTGTGAAAGCGGTGGAGGTAAGGATCAAGGGGGCGTGGGGAGCACGCGATCAAGACAATGCTGCGGGGGAGGTTTGGTCTGCGTCGGTCAACTCGTTAGCCCCCCACCCTTGACCCGTTGACGACGTGACCCCCTTGCCAGCCCCTCGTCCACGCTGCTCGCTAGCTCCATGCCTCGCTTGCAGGCGTCTCTGTGACACGCCTTGGTCTCGAGTCTCATGTGACACAACGCTTCGTGTTGCCGTGTTGCCGCCTTGTTGCGGCACGTGTTGCCGTGTTGCTGCCCTCGTGCCTGCTGCTGGTTCATCGCTTCCAGGTGGTTGAGCAAGCAAGCCAGCTTACAAGTCACAGTGCCGCTCCGGGAGACGAGCGCCCTTGACCCTGGTGTGTTGCTTGCCTCGTCCTCTCGCTCTGCTCCTTTCTCACACTCGGGAGTGTTGAGTGTGGCGAAACTTGACGCTTGGCAGCCCACGTGATGAGGAGGAGGATACATGCATAGTACATGAGGAGGAGGATACATGCATGTGGCGAAACTTGACGCTTGGCAGGCAGCCCACTGTCCTGCTAACGCAGCGGGCAATTCAGGGATGCACGCAGATAACAGCACAGTGGGAGAAGATTCGTCAAGCGTTATCTCCGACTACGTGCCTCAGGAGTTCCGCTGTCCTATTTCAGGCGGCGTGATGCGACGGCCTGTCGTTGCTGCGGACGGATATACGTATGAACGGGTGAGATTTCGGGTGCACGAAGCTCGTACGACTAGTTCTCGTAGAAAAGCTAGTCACCGAGGATCGCTTGCTATTGCGCCCTGGTCAGCGGGGCTGGGGTTGAGGAGGTTCAACACAACTCAACTGAGTCCTCTGAGGACCTGAAAGCATCAAGCATGGCAACAGGGCTGTGGCTGCCATGCAGTGTTGCCTGCACAGCCGTACCATTCAACCATACAAATCTACCGGTCTCATCTGTGAGCACCTCACATGAGCGTATGCGACTGTGTGCACGCACAGGATGAGATGGAAGCGAGGCTAGCAGCCTCCCTCCTCACTTCGCCCGTGACCAACCAGGTACTTGCCTGTCCACTGCAGCAGGCGCTTTCTGGTGGGGGCCTGTTGATCTTGCTGCTGGCAAGTGTGTTGACCTCGTTGTCTCCTCCGATCTCTGGACGGCAGCTCTGTTTGGCGCTGTGCACTGCACTTGCTGAACCCATGCTTGCATCAACTCATCATCCCCTCTCATGTGACATCTCACGCCTGGAATCCCTGAGCAGCCCCTATCAGACCTCAAGCTTGTGCCCAACCGCATCCTCGAGAAGCTCCTTGCAAAGTACTGACTCCTCCGTCTCCAGCAACCCCGCTCGGGACTCCCCCCATTTGGTTGTCATCATACTCAAAAGCATCTCGTTAATTTTTCTTTGTCCACATTGGAAGGGCATTGGAAGCGTGGACCAAATCCCACAAGAAGATTTAGCATGAAAGTTAAGGTCATGACTCAATAAATCAAAATCAATCATAAGGATCCACTCCCCTCACCGGAGCAATCGGCCAGCGGCCAGCCGCGCTGTAAGAAGGGATGTGACCGGGCGCTATAGCTTATATGTCGAATAGTATAGTAATTATGCTAGTGGGTTGTGTTTCATCAGGTCAACTTCATTCTAGTATTACACTGTGTTGTATGACTAGATGTATTACGCTTGTCACGAACCCTCATGTACACTGTGTCCCACGAGCCCTCATTACATTGTGTTGTATGACTAGATGTATTACGCTTGTCGTAGTTTT
>Ga0315899_10008579_pt1 | contig 10952 bp, 19 predicted proteins | sample LakEriMetagenome_2_FD_203518 | JGI IMG/M metagenome (GOLD analysis project Ga0315899, IMG submission 203518) | Freshwater fungal communities from buoy surface, Lake Erie, Ohio, United States - Buoy 4 MA112 | ecosystem: Environmental > Aquatic > Freshwater > Lake | place: USA: Lake Erie, Ohio...
GATGTTCCGATGAAATGGGAGTTGGATAAAATCTTAAAAGTTAAAACTAGTGATAAGTCGTCTAAGGATAAAACAGATAATTAAAGAAGCCGCTGGGGTTCCCGATGATATTGAAATGATTGTTGACATCTTTACCAACTTGGTTAAAGATGAAATTCAGGCATTTAAAGATAGTGGAAAGTCTCTTAAAGTTGGTGAAGCTGAAGTTAAGAATTATGGTGATGTTGAGTTTAGGTCAGGTAACATAAATGTAAGTAAAGAGAAATCTTGGCAGTATGTAAAAAAATCACCACTCTTCAATAAAGAATCATGGGATAAGTTTCCTTTGTATAAGAATAAAGTTACGATAAGTTTTAATATTTACCCTGATGAGGCATTAGATATTAACAATATAAAAAAACCTACGATTAATGCGGTCCACGTTTTTGATGCTGAAAAGATGGGACTTGAAGATAGGAGAGGTTTAGGTAAAACTTATAGTAGTGGTGAGTTTGAATTTGAACTCACTATGGGAGATTCCAACTGGGATAATCTTGAAACCCTAAGCCCTAATTTAGATTCTGTAATTGCTCACGAGGTATTCCATTCTTATCAGTTATATAAAAAATATACAAAGTCAGGGGAGATTGGTTTCGGTAAGGAACATACGTTAAATACTTTGGCTGGGTCACTTAAAAAAGACTTCAATAAAGAGTTCAATTATTTTTTACATATTCTTTATTTGTCTTTAAGGTTTGAACATCAGGCTAGAATTCCTCAATCATTAAGAGTTCTTAAAAGTAAAAAAATTGAGAATTACAATGACTTCATTACTGCCATCAAAGACACCGATGCTTATAGAGACGCTCAAATGTTGAAAACATTCTCAGCGGATAAGTTAATTAATGATTTGAGTCGTATGCAAAGTTTGGAGGATATCTTTAGAAAACCAATGGCTCAACAACATACACAATTTGCGATTGAGAGCTGGAATGATATTTTGAAACATATTATTGAACACGGAAGACAAAGTGGTATGACCAGTAATCCTTTCCGTGGCATGAGTCAGAAACTATTAGATAACCCTGAGTTATTTTTTAAACATTGGGAGAAAGTATTTGATAGAAGAGGTGACGAATTGTATCGTAAATTAATTAAATTATATTCATTATTGTGAAATACATAATAACTGAAAGTCAGAATCAAAAATTCTTCAATATGATGTATGATTATATTGAAGATTTATTACTGTCAAATATGTCCGTGGGTTATTTTTATGATATGGAAGAAGTTAACTTCCCTGAAAAAATAAGTCACATTGACTCTATTGCATTTTATAATGATGATTATGACAGACAGTTCACAATTTACTTGGAGAATTATTGGATGGATAATGAATTTGGTATGATTAGAAAAAAAGAATCACCAATATTGAGTATTGACGAACCTGATATTAAAAATCAGTTGGATAAAATGTTTGGTAACCACTGGCGTGAACCTTTTCTGAAATGGTTTGAACACAATTACGGACATGAATTACCTTATGGTGTAAAAATTAAGACAATTAGTTAATATGAACCTGACAAAATGTCAGGTTTTTTATTTTGGCATATTGTTTAATAATTGGGGGTCGGACTTGACTCCATAAAAAATAATCAATATTATTGAACAAAATTAAATTAAACTATGGGAAAAATTATAGGAATTGACCTTGGAACAACTAATTCGTGTGTTGCCGTAATGGAAGGTAACGAACCAGTTGTGATTACAAACAGTGAAGGAAAGAGAACCACCCCTTCAATTGTCGCATTTATTAATGGTGGTGAGAGAAAGATTGGTGACCCGGCAAAACGTCAAGCGGTTACCAACCCTGAAAAAACAATTTCATCTATTAAGCGTTTTATGGGAACTGGCTTTGATGAAAGTAAAAGTGAAGTGAACAGAGTTCCATACAAAGTGGTAAACAGTAAAGGTACTCCACGTGTTGAGATTGACGGTAAGGAGTATTCACCACAAGAAGTTTCAGCAATGGTTTTACAAAAGATGAAACAAACTGCTGAAGATTATTTGGGTTCTGAAGTTACGGAAGCAGTTATCACAGTACCGGCATACTTCAACGACGCTCAACGTCAGGCAACAAAAGAAGCTGGTGAGATTGCGGGATTGAAGGTAATGAGAATTGTGAACGAACCAACTGCTGCGGCACTTGCTTACGGATTGGACAAACAATCTAAAGATATGAAGATTGTTGTGTTTGACTGTGGTGGTGGAACTCACGACGTATCCATTTTGGAATTGGGTGATGGAGTATTTGAAGTATTGTCTACAGATGGTGACACACACCTTGGAGGAGATGACTTTGACCAAGCTATTGTTGATTGGTTGGTTAAAGAATTTCAAGACGAGAACGGATTGGATTTGACAAAAGACCCAATGGCTCTACAACGTTTACGTGAAGGAGCTGAGAAGGCGAAGATTGAATTGTCATCTTCATCTTCAACGGAGATTAATCTTCCATACATTATGCCAGTTGATGGTGTTCCAAAACACTTGGTTCGTAATTTGAGTAAGGCAAAGTTTGAACAACTTGTTGATAGTTTGGTTCAAAGAACTATTAAACCTTGTGAGTCGGCTCTTAAAAGTGCGGGACTTAAAACATCTGACATTGATGAAATCATTTTGGTTGGAGGTACAACACGTATTCCGGCAATTCAGGAAGCGGTTAAGAAGTTCTTCGGTAAAGACCCATCAAAAGGTGTTAACCCTGATGAGGTTGTTGCTCTTGGGGCGGCCATCCAAGCAGGAGTATTAGCAGGTGATGTTAAAGATGTATTGTTGTTGGATGTTACACCACTATCACTTGGAATTGAAACAATGGGTGGAGTGTTCACAAAGTTGATTGAAGCGAACACAACAATCCCAAGTAAGAAATCACAAGTGTTCTCAACTGCGGTTGATAACCAACCATCAGTTGAAATCCACGTGTTACAAGGTGAGAGAGCAATGGCTAAGGACAACAGAACCATTGGTCGTTTCCACTTGGATGGTCTTCCACCGGCAATGAGAGGTGTTCCACAAATTGAGGTTACATTTGATATTGACGCCAATGGTATCATCAATGTATCGGCTCTTGACAAAGGAACCAACAAACAACAAAACATTCGTATTGAAGCTTCATCAGGACTTTCAAAAGAGGAAATTGAAAGAATGAAACAAGAGGCGGAAGCAAATGCCGATGTTGATAAGAAGGCGAAAGAAGAAGTTGAGACAATCAATACTGCGGATAACACAATATTCCAAGTTGAAAAGGCTTACAAGGAAATTGAGGATAAATTAACCGAAGAGCAAAAGAACGATATTAATTCATCGTTGGAAGATTTAAAAAATGCAAAGTCTGAAAGAAATATTGATAAAATTAAAGAATCTATGGAGAAAGTTAACATGACATTCCAAAAGATTTCTGAAATTTTATATAACACTACATCAGAGAATAGTAATCCTGATATGGAAGTTTCTGATGTTGACTTTGAAGAGGTTAAGGGTTAATTAAAACCACAAGTTCTTAAAACCCTCATATTTTATATGGGGGTTTTTAGTTTACATCCTATTTCAACTTATTATATTAAAACAAAAGTTATAAAAGTCATAAAAATTAAAAAAAATTAAAACTATGGAAACAACTTATTTTGTTTTAGGTATGCTCTCGGTTTTTGCTCTAATTCTTATTGGGGTGATTACTTGGGGTTGGCTTACGATTGATACTGAAAGACAAAATATTCATTCTGAGTTTAGAGAACATAACGACAGATTGGAAAGACAAATTACGGATATTTGGAGAGGTATGGATAATAAAATGACGGATTCTGTTAGGGAGTCCAATTCATATACTGACAAACGAATTGATAAATTAATTGATACCTATTTTGATATCAAAAAAAATAAAGACCTTTTAAAAGGATAAAAAAAAGACTTTTATAACTTTTGTTAATATTTAACTAAAAAGTATGATAAATAAATTACGAAACACATATAATTTAGTAAGGAAGTCCTGACAATTGTCAGGATTTTTTTTGCCCATACGTTAACAATAAATAAAAAATAAAAATAAAAAAAAAATGAAAGACACAAAAACTTACAATGAATTAGTCCAAAAAATGAGGACATTTTTCCAATCAAAAGGATTTAAAGAAGTCCCAACACAATCAAGATTATCAATCTTGGCAGCATGTGAAAACCCCCACTCAATAACAACATTCAATTATCAGGGAGAGGTTTGGCCACTACCACAAACAGGACAAATGTGGTTAGAATATGAACTACTTAAAAATCCTGAATGGAATGGTGTTTACTGTATATCAACATCCTACAGACAAGAAAAAGACCCAATCCCTGGCAGACATGAATTAATTTTCCCAATGTTTGAATTTGAATCAAAAGGTGGAATGAAAGAAATGATAAAACTTGAATCGGAACTTTTAGACTATTTAGGTTTTGACAAACCTGTTGAGGTTAACTACGACGATGTTTGTGAAGAATACGGAGGAGTCCCAATTTTAGAAAACGAACACGAAACAAGAATGTGGGAAGAAAAAGGTCCTGTAGTATCTCTTCAAAATTTCCCTTATAGAACAAATCCATTTTGGAATATGAGAGAGAGTAAAAATAGAATATTCAATAAGGTTGACGTAATTCTTTACGGACAAGAAACAATTGGTTCCGCGGAAAGAAGTTCCAATGTGGAAGAAATGAGAAATAACTTTTACACAATTGAGAATGGTGGTTACTCTGCTAAATTGTTTGAACTATTCGGAAAAGAAAGAGTTGAGAAAGAATTGGAAGAATTCTTATCACATGACTTCTTCCCACGTTTTGGTGGTGGAATCGGAATGACAAGACTTGCCAGAGCTTATCAGTTAATGATGGAAGAAGTTGAAGCGTTTTAAAAATAAAATAATAAATATTTATTGTAAAATTAAAGCTTATGTTACTAAAAGTTGGGTCTAAAGGAGAAGACGTTAAAAAACTCCAAACAAAATTAGGGACTACTGCGGATGGAAGTTTCGGTCCTGGTACAGAAAAACTAGTTAAAGAATGGCAAGCGGCTAACGGACTAACTGCTGACGGTATCGTTGGTGATGGAACTTGGGGTAAAATGTTTGGAGCTACTGAACAACCTGCTCAAGTGATAAAAGAAGATGTTGTTATCCCAACAAGTTCAGAATTTAAATTACAAAATTTAAAAGGTCATATTCCTGACGCTGTAATTGCTCAAATTCCTGACACTGCTAAGAAGTTCAACATCACTAACCCATTAAGATTGGCTCATTTCTTGGCTCAGTGTGGTCACGAATCAGGTGGATTTAAATCAGTATCTGAAAACCTTAACTATTCTGCGGATGGACTTAAAAAAATCTTTGGTAAGTATTTCCCTGGTAATCTAAATGAATCATATGCAAGACAACCTGAAAAGATTGCGTCTCGTGTTTATGGTGGAAGAATGGGAAATGGTGATGAGTCAACAGGTGAAGGATTCAAATTTCGCGGCAGAGGATATATCCAATTGACTGGGAAACAAAACTATACAAACTTTGCAAAATTCATTGGTGAAGATACAGTTGCAAATCCTGATTTAGTGGCTACCAAATATCCATTGGCATCTGCAGCATTCTTCTTTGATTCAAATAAACTTTGGTCTATTTGTGATAAAGGGTCTGATGACGCTACTGTAACTGCAGTAACTAAAAGAGTTAACGGTGGAACTATCGGGTTACCTGATAGAATTAAACACTTTAAAGAATATTATAACCTACTTAAATAATGAAAGATGTTTTAAGTAAATATTGGTCTCAAATCCTGTTAGGGGTTATTGTGATTTGTATGGGTATATATGTAGGTATTTTATTAAATCGTGAACCTATTACTGTTACGATTGAAGATGGTACGAAGATTAATGCACTGCGTTCACAAGTTGATAGTTTGAATAAACAAATGAAAGATTTAAGAATTGCCTACGATAATAAACAGGGTAAAGTTATTACCAAAATAAAATACATTAAAGAAGAAAATGCTAAAGAAATTAGTAATCTTGGTAAGCTTAATCTTGCTCAACGTGACAGCGTTTGGTCAAGTATTGAAGCCTATTAGAATAGTATATGAAGGTGACACAGGAGTGTTCTTCAGTAAATCACAAGAGTTATTGTTATTAACAATTATCAAAACTGAAAAGGCTCAGAAGAAAGAGATTGAACAGTTATACATCTATAAAGATAATTGTGATGAACAGTTAAAGAATGAACAGGACGCTAATGTCTACCTGAATGTATTATTTACACAAATGGAATCTGAAGCAAATCGTCTTAAAGAAAAATACAACAATGAGTTGATTGAGCACTCAAAGACGAAAGAAAAGTTAGAAATCCAAACCGACAGAAAAAAGAAATGGAGAGGTGTTGCAATTGGTTCCTTGGTTGTTAATTTTGGACTATTATATTTGATTCTTCATTGATATTTTAGTTCTTATTTCTTATTAATTGTTTTATGAAAATTCTTATTACAGGTGGACTCGGTTTTATCGGGTCCAACTTTTTTAATTACATGAGGGAAAAGTATCCCGATTATGAGATGTTAATATTAGATTCTGAGACCTATGCATCAAATAGAAAAAACATTAATAATTTATCAGGATGTCGTTATGTAAAATTTGACATTATAGAAAGAGAACGTTTGTTTGAATTGTTTGACAATTATAAATTTGAATATGTAATCCACTTCGCAGCAGAATCACATGTTGACAACTCAATTTTAAACCCATTAAAATTTGTCCAAAGTAATATTGTTGGAACTATTAATTTATTGGACGCTTCGGTGAAATACGGAGTTAAACTTTTTTATCACATATCAACAGATGAAGTTTTTGGTCAATTGGGTCCTACAGGTTCATTTAATGAAAACACTCCATATGACCCTAGAAGTCCATACTCAGCATCAAAGGCATCTGCTGACCATTTTGTGAGGGCTTATCATCATACTTATAACTTACCTGTTGTCATATCAAATTGTTCTAATAATTATGGACCTAACCAACATGATGAGAAGTTTATACCTACGGTCATAAAGAAAGTATTGAAAAGTGAGAAAATACCAGTTTACGGTAATGGTTTAAATATTAGAGATTGGTTATATGTTAATGACCATGTTGAGGCAATTGACGCGGTATTTCATGGTGGGAAGATTGGTGAGACATATTGTATTGGTGGTGGATATGAAATAACGAATATCAGATTGGCTAAAATCATATGTGATAAAATTGACTATATTAAAGATTGGGACAGAGATTCAAAAGAACTTATTGAATTTGTAGAGGATAGAAAAGGTCACGACCATAGGTATTCTATTGATAACAGTAAAATTAATAAAACACTTGCTTGGGAACCAAAAACAAGTTTTGATGAGGGTATTGAAAAAACTATCAAATATTATCTAAATAAATTTGGAAGTTGATGATTGTTTTATTACTTTTGTCCTATGAATAACAGAACAGTAATAATCACAAGTAAAGAATTCGGACAAATTTTGAGTCAAACATTCACTGACGCTACTCAGTTGAAAATGTTTTTAAACATGATTCACGTTTCTTTAGTTAATAAAGAAGAGTTCTCAATATTCAATGGTGTTGACCAACTAACACACATTCCTTATGAGATATTGAAGAATTGTTTAGTTTTCACTAAAGAGAATCAAATCTCTTTTACTGAAATCGTTAAAAGTAAAATTTAATAATCTTTGTTTAAAACAAAGTGGTGGACGACTTATCCAAAGTCGGGCTCTTAAAAAGGTGGGAAACCACCTTTTTTGTATTTGATTATATTTATAGGTATGAAAAAAATTATAATTAAAGAGTCACAACTAAATCAAATTAAAAATCTTTTGACTGAGGATAAGGATAAAGATAAGGGCTCAGTTAAAGACAAACTTTTTATAATATCTACTTTGGCTCATGAGATGTTTGAATCATTAGAAAATGAGGATGAAATGGAAGATTGGATAAAAAGTAAAATTTCACAGTGTGAGCAAGATATAATTAATGTAATTGAATCATATTTTCACAACGAAACTAAAAGTTCACCTGATATTGAAGAGAAGTTAAAAGATTTGGTAATAGGTAAATAAATTTGACAAAAATTTATTTTATTACTAAATTTAAAGTATGCGTTATTTAAAGACATTTCTGAACATACTTTTTTTTGTTTTTTTACCTTATTATTTTGAAATTTGTTTTCCTTGGTTTGAAGATTTCAGACCTAATAATTTATTTTATATATGGATGTTTGGATTTGTTAGATTAGAAATTTTATTTCTAATTTTATTTTTTATCTATAATTTAATTAAAGTATTAAGCGAAAATAAACATGACTATGAATAATAAATTTAATATTGCGGTTATTGCTCACGATAACAAGAAGGCTGATATGGTGGCCTTTATTATGAAGAGATTGGATTTCTTCAAACGTAGGGCTAACATTTACGCAACAGGAACGACAGGTAAACATATTGAGTTTGCTGGTGTTAAAGTTAATAGGTTACAATCAGGACCTATGGGTGGTGATGCTCAGATTGCTGCCAAGATTGTTGATAAAGATATTGATTATGTAATCTTCTTTATTGACCCATTATCATCACATCCCCACGAGGTGGATGTTCAGATGGTGTTAAGAATATGTAATGTAACTGACACACCAATTGCCACAAATTACTCAATGGCAAGTATGATGATAAATTATTTGGAGAGTGAGGAAGTTTAATGTATCTTTGTAAAAAATATAATATATGAAAAAAGTTTTTAATTGGATTTGGTTGGTGTTGTATTCGTTACTACCAATCTATTTTATGGTAATATTGTTAGTTGATGTGTTCAGTGATTACAAAATAACTGAATTAGTTGATTATAATTGGTGGTTATTCTTTTTCGCATTTGAGATTTGGTTTGTGAATGTGGGTATGAGAAGAATTGATGAAGCGTTTGAAAAAATAAAGGGGGAATAAGATGAAGATTTATTTAGATGATGTTCGCACACCAATGGATAAGGACTGGATGGTTGTTAGAAACTACCACGAGTTTGTGAATTTGGTTCAGAAGGTTGGAATTAAGAATATTGCAACCATTTCTTTGGACCACGACTTGGGTGATAGTGCAATGAATGAGTACTTCAACAACGTTGCTCCAAACTTTAAATTGGATTATGGAAATATCAATGAGAAGACTGGATACGATGCTGCTAAGTTCTTGGTTGATGAGTTTTACACTCAATACCCTGAAAGATTGGTGATGAATCATTTTGATAAAAAGAAAGAACCGATAATGTTTCCAATTGTTTTGGTTCATTCAGCTAACCCTATTGGTTCTGCAAATATGATGGGTTACATCAATAACTTCTTGATGAATGAATCTAAACCACAAACTTGTGTTAGACACTCAATACCGCACACCGTATGACAAGTAGAATTGTAATTGATGTTGAATTGACGATTAACCAAAGAATTGAAATCATTGAAAAGATTGACCAACACTTTGACATTCTTGATTTCGGAATTAATTCTAATTTTAATAAGGACACACAGGATGAAGATTTACATAAGACAATTGACAATCTTTATCCTGGTGTCCCAAGAAAGGTAACTGCTTATTACATAATTTAAAACAAAATAATATGCCAAATTTCACAGCTTATAATGTTGATGTTGATTTAGATATTGATGTTGACGAGTTTTTATCTAACTGTTCAAAAAGAGAAATTAAGGAAGTGATTACTGCTCTTATTGAAGACGGACACCTTGCAAAACACCCATTACAGCCTTGGAATGAAGATAAGATAAGTCCGATGGAAGAAGAGTTCATAGGTAAATTACACACCATTTCAACCAAGTATTACTCAATGACAGATGAGGAACTTGAAATGATTAATAACCTTTATAACAAATACCGATAATATGTTAACTAAGTTACTTTATTTTTTATTTGTTATGTTTTTATTGGCGGTTTCAAGTATTTTATTCATTTTGATTGGAGAATATTTTGCCGGTAAGTTTAAAAGTAGTAGATTTACAAAGTGGTGGAGAAGAAACGTAATAACCCAAATGCCTGAAAATTATGAAGATTAAAGTAACATTAATGTCTGATACTCACACAAAGGAAAGAAATGTCCTTGTAAGTGGTGGTGACTTGATTTTGCATAGCGGTGACGTTATGAATTCAGGTTACGATTGGGAAGATTTGTATGACTTCTTAAATTGGTTCAGTGAGTTACCATATAAGATGAAGGTATTCATTCCTGGTAATCACGACAGATACATTGAGGACAAACCATTTGACGCTTGGAAAATGATTCGTGAATTTAACGACAAAGGTGTTATTTGTTTGATTGATGATTTCGTTGAGTTTGAGGGATTGAAAATCTATGGTAGTCCTTGGCAACCTGAGTTCTACAATTGGGCATTCAACTTACCACGAAACGGATGGGAGATTGAACAAAAGTGGAAAGATATTCCTGATGATACCGACATCTTGTTAACACACGGACCGGCTTGGGGTATCTTGGATACAGTTGTTAATCGTCGTGATTTTAATCTTGGATGTGAGATGCTTACAAAACGATTGGAAACATTGCATCCTTTGATTCACAACTGTGGACATATCCATTCAGGTTATGGTTATGTTGAGAAGAACGGAACACACTTCTTCAACTCATCTGTGTTGGATGAACGTTATTCTCACAGCCAAAAACCTTTTGACATTACAATTGATTTGGAAACTAAACAAATAGATATAATATGAAAAAATCAAATTTTTATGTAGTACTGTTATTTACATTACTAACAATTATGGCGACGATGGTGTCTTGTACAGACGCAACAATGAGTAAGATGGGTGGTTATGGAGACACCTTTACGGTTAAGGTTCTTGGACCTGACACCAT
>Ga0315899_10008582_pt1 | contig 10952 bp, 11 predicted proteins | sample LakEriMetagenome_2_FD_203518 | JGI IMG/M metagenome (GOLD analysis project Ga0315899, IMG submission 203518) | Freshwater fungal communities from buoy surface, Lake Erie, Ohio, United States - Buoy 4 MA112 | ecosystem: Environmental > Aquatic > Freshwater > Lake | place: USA: Lake Erie, Ohio...
AAAGAGCAATTGATTTCATAATTATTAGAGTTAGTCAATTTTCAATAATTGTGCAAGTCGCGTTATCGCAAGCAGATCACTTTTATTTCTTTTGCTGTCCGCAAGAGATTGAAACTTGGACAAGTATTCCTTCCACCTTTTGTTCTCTTTTGATAGACTTCCTGTAATCAAGGATCTGGAGGTGGTAGAATATGCTGTATAATTGTTCATACCACTCAAAGGAGATATATTGATCTTAAGCATATAAGCAGTAGGCGAAACCGTAAGATCATCGTCTTCTATCCATGCTTCCAAAAGAGATCCAATGGAGTAATGCAATTCTCCACTGTACAAAATGGTGGACTTCAAAAACGGAAGACGAATATTCCTGAGTTCCGGGTCATTTATGATCAGTTGTGAAAACAGCATGATTTTATCAAAATGACTATATATCTTTTCACTAAGCAATTCTATTTCAGCATCATGCTTTTCCTGAAACCAGGTGTTATACATTGATGTAGATATTTTCATCCTGCCATTCTCTATAACAAGATCATTGGCTCTGATCAAACTTTTTGGAAAGGGCAGTATAATACCATTCAAATCAGCAATCAATATGGAAGATTCTTCTGTATGCAGATCAGACATAACTTCTACTTCTATTGGGTATTGTTTGTTGCTCGATTTTGATTCAGTTGCTCTAAAATATTTGTTCTGGCTGTTGTATTTATTTTTCATATTATTTTTTAAAGCTTTTTATACTATTGTATTTCCCTTAACTCTCATGTCACTTTTTTTAGGTAGCCTTTTTCAACGAGGTACTTGAAACAGGGATTTACATATTTTGCTGCCATATTTCTTGCCTCAATTTCCATGGGATGTTTTGCATAGGTGTATTCATCCAGCAATCGCTTATACCGGGTTTGGTAATTTCTGGGGTCGGAACAATATTGGAAATGATGACACAATTCATGAATGGAACTGTCAATCAGCTCATCAATCTTACTATGGGTATTCACATATACTTTTATCTTGTTGTCCGAAGAACAATAAACTCCATGGTTTTTTTTGTGCTGATAGTATGATATCTCCAGATGGACACTCCTTTTTCTTTTATTGGTTAAACCTTCATAGGGAATATTTCTCATCCCCCACCTGATGACCTCTATTACAAAACGTTTTTTGTTGACCCTTAATTGATAATAGTTCTGAGGAGTGAAAATAGATGGTTTGTAGGGTACATATTTTTCGTCGGTGACTGTTGGAAAGGAATTGTCCGGTTTAAGATTAGATTCACCATGATTGCCATGCTCTACTGTTTTCTTTGCATCAGAAGTCCCTACCCATAGGAGCAAGAGGATGTAAAAGTAGATCAACAGACCAAGCTCAAACTTACTGAGCCCCATGATCCAGTGATCAATTTGATCCAACATAATACTTAGTTCTGTTTAATGTGATGAAGGCGTTCGAAATTGAAGGAGGCAACTGGATTCTTTTGTGAAAGAATTGCATATTCACTTTTCATTAGTGATTCATAAATCTCTTTTGCAGGCAGATCGATGCACTTGGAGATTTCTTCAACAAAAACCCTGTTTGATTCTTCCACCTGATCAATTGTTGCATTCTTGATACCCATATACATTGCCTCTCTGTACTCTGAGACGAACATGTCCGTTGCAAAAGATGGTATCTCAAATCTTTGGGCAAATTCATAGGCATAGCACCAAATAAAGATATTAATCGGCCTTGTACGAAGCATTTCAACTAATGATTGATCCACCACATAGAAATCAGGTCCCAGGAACTGCCCCACAGACATCAAGCCCAAAGGGCTACCGTGACCCATGGCGATCAAACGATCATGCCGCATTGCCATGGCAGCAATGGAGGACTTGTTGATGTCTCCTCTTATAACGGTTTTAGTTTTAACCGCATCATGGATGGGCAGGAGGAAATCAGTCGATCTGTCGGTGGGGTGGACAATAAGTGTATTCATCAATTATGATTTTGATTGTTAAAACCGATTGGTTTTCTGGTTTCAGTGCTCAGCAACAATTCCTGTTGACAGATCTCCCATACATCTTGAAAATGATTTTCTCCTTCGAATGCTCCGATTTTTTCAAGCAGAACATACTTTTCCAGGATGTTCTCGACATTGGCGCCGGTGAGTGGAAAATGAGTACAAATGCGGTCGGTCTCAGAAGGTGACAAAAAAGGGAAGCGGTTTGCAAAAATCTTTTTTCTCGTTTCAAGGTTTGGCTCTTTCAAGTGGATCTTATAGGTCATTCTTCTGGCAACTGCTGCATCAACATGATCAATATTATTGCAGGTACAAAGCATTACGCCTTTGAATACCGAAGAATCCGTTTCCTTGAGAAAAATGCTCGTGGCAGTTGACACCATGAAATCTGCCGAATGATGGGCGGCAATTCTCCTCGATACGAGACCCTCAAATTCATTGATCACGAACCATACATGTTTCCCTTGCTTATTGTAGAGGTTGTTACAACGATAATATTCTTTGAACATAGCCGCGTAGGCTGCCTCCGTCATTCCCACGTAAGGATTTTTCAACTGATGGCCCACTTCATAAATGATCGAACCTGACTCTTTGGCCAGGTTCATGATGGACTGCGTTTTCCCGGTGCCACTGGGACCATTGATCATCAACTTCACGGAACGAAAGGGTTTTTCTTCGGTTTCATTGTTTTGAAAAACACCGATGATCTTTTTCAGGGAGTCTATTTGCGATTCTACATCTCTGTTGTAGAAAACAGTTTTGGATTCGATGTCTTCTGGAAAGACCAGCTGACCGTATTCAAGGTTCAGTGGTTTATCCATTTCCCCTTTATTAAGTCCAAGCTGATCTGCTGCTTCATCTGTAAGTTTCATTTCATCCAGTGTTTTGAACTCAGATGAGGCAAACGTGATAAGCTTATTTCGGATGAGTGTGTTTTTCCCATTCATGATATCTTTTGCAATCAGGTAATATCTCCTTTCGATACGCTGAAGGATTCTTTCCACATCGACACTCCTTTCAGGATGGTGCAAATGATGGGCTGCCATGATGATAACCAACTGCATCTCATTTACATCTAACTCGTATGGTGAGAGCCATTCCAACTCCGGCAAGTGACATGATCTTTCCATCAAACAGTGAAGCTTGGTTTGAAAATCATCTCCATCCATGAGATCGAATCGCAGATCAGCATAAAGGCTCATGGTTTTTTCGAGCAAATGCTGAAAACAATCGACTTCAAAGACTTCAAGATATTTTGGATCACCGGTTAGGATGGCTTTGTATGCAGCATCCGTGAGAATATAATGTCCTTCCTTTTTTTCCCACCTGCTTACTTCACGAGCCAGAAGATCAGATTCAATCAGTTTGGTGATGGAATCATAAATCTCAGGGACCATTTCAATACCCGGAATATTTAGCCATTCAATTATGTCTTTCAGGCACAGTGATTCGTCACCACAAATTTTTCGGAAGGCAAAAGCTGACAAGATCAGGGCTTCCTGCTGGTTGATCTTGAAAAACTTTTGGATATAGTTTAGATCTTTCATGGATTCAAAACCCTTACAGTTGAGGCTGCCGAGGTTCTTTCCCTTGTTATAAACCTGGTTGATGCTATGGCAACTCCTACTTTTTGCTTTATGTTTCATATTCCTTGTTTACTATATATACAGAGGCAAAATCATAAATGAGCATAAGGCATTAAGGAAAATAATTTCCATAACCTAATAAGATGCTGTTCTGGCTACTTTCGAAAAATATAATCTACGCTCTTTTGTATATGCGTCTGCTCTTCTGGAGAAATCTGACTAAAAACTGATATACCGGAACTGATCAAATCAGTATATTTATTTAGCTTTTCTTTGCTTTCATTGATGGTTTCTTTCTGATAAGGAGAATCTATTTTCAGAAAGTAATTAGAGAATATGTTAGATAAAAACACTTTTTTTTCATCTGCTTCATTTTCCCCGAGTGCATTTAAAAGTTCAACCAAAAAGGCAAAAGATTTATTCAATATTAATTCATGGTATATCTCAGTAATATTTGAGCCATGATCATTTGTTCTTTTATGGTATTCAAGATACATATCCAGATAGTACCGCCGCTGCCATTTAGTAATCAGGTCAAGTTCTTTTTTACTATTTACATATTTGAAATAATTCAGATCATTAAATGAATAATTATTGAATAATTCTGAAAGTGTACAGATAGTTTCTTTTACACCGAAATCGGTGAAATTGTCAAGAAAATGATTTTTTTCAATTGTTGACCCTAGCTTTAAAAAATAAAAATCCAGATATTGTTTCCATCCCCTGCTTTTAATATTTTTAATTATTGAAGAGGAATTAAATAAATAATTCATAATACAGATTACTGTCTACTGTAAACAGATAGTTCTAGACCAATGACCTTCACAACCTTTTTTGGTGCCGGCCACGATATAAAAAGGGTTATTCAATTGTCTCCATTCCCTGTGTGTAACAATGCTCCCGTCTTTCAGTAAATAATATGTCAAATGAAAGGTTGTGCTTTTAACCTGATTGGCTCTTCTCAGATTGAACAAACCTTCGTTCAAACTTCTCTTTACCTTCCTGAAATGAGATGTGTTGCTGTTGGCAAAAATTGGTTCCATTTTCCCGTTTTTAAGTTGTTATTGATATTATGACATTGATTTTCAATGTCTTAGACAAACAATTAAAACAAAATGCTTTGTCTTCATCAGCAAAAGCAATTGTAAAATGTTTACCCCATAATCAATAGAGGTAAAAACGGGAACAACCTTAAGGGTGACTTGAAAATAAACTTAATACTACCCCTTTTCTCCTTTTTCACGGATAGTGGAAAGAAAAAAATCAACACTCTTTTCAATGTGTGATTTTTCTTCTGCATCGATCATGTTGAGTACTGAACCGCCTGCATTGATAATCTCTGTATGTTTTTCTAATATTCCCTTATTCTTTATATAATTCTCCTTTTTATATGGAGTTTCCATTTTCAAATAAGAATAGGCTATAGCAGCTTTTAGGGTTTTTTTATAGCCCTTTTCATCAGAATCATCCAGTTCATCCAAGAGGTCGATCAGAAATTTAAAGGACTTGTTTGACTGTAAAAAAATGAAAATTTCTATGACCCTTGAATTTTCAGCGAGCGATTTTTCGTGATACTCGTTATATATATCGAGATAATATTGTCTTTGCCACTTGGTAATTAAACTGATTTCAGCTTTGCTTTTTGCATGCTCCAAGATCGCAGGATCATGAAAAGAATATTGATTGAATAATTCTTGGATATTTTTTATTGCATTAACGATGATTGGATCTTTGAAAGTGTTAAGAAAATAGTCTTTTTCTGTTATTGAATTTAAATTCAAAAAATAAAAATTCAGATAGGACCTTTTCATTCTATCGTCTAATCCTGGGAAGAAAAAGAAAAAAAATAGTAATGTCATTTCAAATCAATTTTCCCTGGTTATTAATTTTTTTAGCTTCTTTTTGCATTCTGAATTTCTTACTGCCAGTGCTTCCTTTGTTATACTTCCATAATCACTCATATAACTTACGCGTAACTCTTCATACGTAACACCTTCGTGTAAAACATGATACCTATATATCAGTTGGGCGCAAAAAGAATATTTTTTGGCAAAGATTGAAAGTATCTTTTGTAAATCAAATCCTTTATAATTATTCTTTATTTCTTTTGATACAAAAGTATTTTCAATGATTTCATCTTGGCCATTTGTCTCAAATGCATCTGTTTTTCTACCTAGAATACCGTATTTATTATGAAAATGAAGACAAGATCTGATGACAGATGTTTTGAAATAATCGACTACCTGGCCCGGGAAACTCGCTTCAGGAAGAGGAGCTAAATCATCATTAGTAGCTTTATTCCACAGACTTATAAAAACGTTTTGAATAACATCGTCTATATCGATTTGATTGATATTGTAACCTTGCTCTTGTATATTTTTTTTGGCAAAGCGATTCAATATTGGGGATAATTCAGCCAGTATATATGCAAATGCCACTTGACGAGCTTCAATTGTCAACTCCCTGTTACGGCTGATATTCCATTTTTCTACTAATTCCATCTTTGACCTTAGCTTCTGCAGTCAAGTTAAGAAAATAAGGCTGAATGAAATTTGGCTTTCTATGAGACGGTAAGATTCTGAATTCTTATACAGTATATATTATATACTTAACTAGTTATATTTCAATTACTTGAGAATCTGTTCCAAATTTTCTTAAAAAAATGGGGGCAGCAGCTTATGGATGCTCCTCTTTTTAGCTCTGTTGAAGGTATAGGATGAAGCTTTTATGCGAAAACTGGTTAAAAAAATAAAAACATGCCGCCATGCCTTATACATAACCTCATATACGCCTCTGTACTTCTAAATATGTAACTCATCAAACACAAAACAACAATTATGAATGACTTCCTTGAACAAACAAAGAAAGAACTCCTCCAAAAAGTTAAAAAAAAGGAGTATGTACCGATGACTGTATACAACCTTGTATTAGATGAAGCAGAGCATACATACCAGGTCTTTGTCCATGAGTTTTCCCTGAATGAAGATGTCACGGCCGAAAAAAGACTGGAAGTGGTTAAAAACTGTATCCTGGGTGCAGAATGGGAATCTGAACAATTGGGATTGAAGAATATCTGTACTCTTTTCGGTCAGAGTTTTGAAAAAGATGGCAATCCTTGCCTTTATGTTCAAATTAAAAATGGAGATAAAGAACATGGAGAGTTTCATGTGTTTGAACAAAAGGGTATGAAAGTGAATGAAAACGGAGATTTCATTTCAGAGGATAATGAAATATGTTATGTGTGTAACCTCAAGAATGAATAATGGTAACAACTCAGCATCGAAACTTTAGACAATCGAAATCATTACGTAGTAAAAGAATAGAACTTGTATAATTTATAAAATCACAATTATGAATACGAATCAATCATTTAGCGTTAAAAAGAGCCATTTGAACTTACAACCAGTAAATGACCCTGTAAACTATTTCATTAAAAACAGAAGGGATGTCATATGGGAAAAGAACAAAACAGAATGGAAGAAGTGCTTCAGACTTCAGTTGAAAACCCTCAAATTGTATCTCGACAATCATGCGGATGAGAGATTACTCAATTCCTTTGTATACCGGCTCGGATTGGGTTATTGGGGTATTGGAAAACAAAATGGAATTCCATCCGGGATTGCTTCCATGAATGCTCTTTCAAATGAGGAAGTAAAGAAAACTCATGATCATATGATTGGCGCCCAGTCGATTGGAAGAAGAGTCCACGAGGTATTTGAAGTCTCTGGATTTGATGAGGAATACATGGTCAACAATTGGTTGTATGAAAATCTATGGATGTGGATGACGATCAAAGTCACCCAGGAGGAACACAGTAGTAAGAACATCTCCAAGACGATTACTGATATTGAAGAGAAGAAAATGCTACGTCACTATATCAATGTTTCACCCCTCGTAACCTTAAATAAATAAAATATGGAAACAAGAATCAAATGTCCTAAGTGTAATCATGAATTCGATGTTACTTCAGCGATTTCAACAAAAGTATCGGATGAACTTGAAAAAAAGTACGAGAAAAGACTTAGTGAGGAAATGAAAATAATTGAAGAAGAACGAAACAAGTTGAGCGAGTTAAAACAAAAAGAACAGGAGAAAATTGAAGGTGCAGTTCGGGAAAAACTGAAATCAGAGAAACTGTTGATGGAAAAGGAGTTTGAGCAAGAAAGGCAAATACAACTTAACTCCCTTCATGAAGAACTGGAAAAGAAGTCTGAGCAATTGAAGGAGTTCTATTCTCTAAAGGCAGAACTTTCTAAAATGGAAAGAGAAAAAAACGAGATGGAGGGAAAGATCAAAGCAGCAGCAGAAGCGGAGTTGAATGTTAAACTACAAAGCCAGTTGCAGGTGCAGAAGGCGGAACTGCTCTCAGAAAATGAACTTAAAATCAAAGAGCTCGAGAAAAAACTGAGTGACCAAATGGATTTGACTGAAGAAATGAGGCGCAAACAAAACCAAGGCAGTCAACAAGCACAGGGTGAAACACAAGAGTTGATCTTGGAAGAGTTCCTGAAAGACAGTTTTCCATTGGATGAAGTCGAAGAAGTGGCAAAAGGTAAAAAGGGAGCTGATGCATTGCATGTGGTTAAAACCAAATTTGGTGAAACAGCCGGCAAGATCCTCTACGAAAGCAAAAGAACCATCAATTTTGGCAATGATTGGATTTCGAAACTGAAAGAAGATGCCAAAGAAGCAAAAGCAGATATTGCGGTATTGGTAACAGCTGTATTCCCGAAAGGAGTGGAAAGAATGAAAATGATAGATGGAGTATGGGTGTGTTCACTCATTGAGTTCAGAGGAATCTGTCATATTCTCAGGGAAAGCATTCTCAAATTTGATGAATTGCGGGGAAGCCAGGTGAACAGAGAAGAAAAAATGCACAAACTCTATGATTATCTTACTGGGGAAGATTTTAGAAGGAAAGTTGAAACGATCGTTGATGGATTCAAGAAGATGCAAGCAGATCTCCAAAAAGAAAAAACACTGATGAATAAGTTATGGAATGAGAGACAAGTTAATATCGACAAAGTTCTCACCAGTACAGCGGGTATGTATGGTACCATTCAGGCAATCTCAAACAATAGCGCTCAGAAAATTGACTCTCTTGAGATCCAAGAAGAACTTAATGTACTGCCTTTAACTGATTCAAAATAATTAAATAAGTAGTATGAACCTATCAAAATCTGATTTTCAAATCGCCTCGACATGTCCACAAAAACTCTTGTACAAGAAAAGAGGATATCCCACGGCCAATGATGCCAATGAATACATGAAGATGCTGGCAGAAGGCGGATATATCGTAGGTCATATGGCCACCATGCTTTACCCGGATGGTATTGAGATCACAGGAAATACTGCAGAGGCAATTGAAACAACCCGAATTGCTCTTGAACAGGAAAATTGTATTCTTTTTGAAGCGCCAGTAGAAGCTGGACAAAAACTGGTTCGCATTGATATTTTGGTAAAGCAAGGAACAAGTTTTCATTTGATTGAGGTAAAATCGAAAAGTCTTGATTCGGAGGATGAAAAATCAGCTCAGTGCAAAGAATTGAAGAAATACATTGAAGATGTTGCCTATCAATACAGTGTTCTTGCTGAGGCTTATCCAGAGATGAATATCATGTGTTCGTTGTTGATGCCGGACAAATCCAAAAGAACAACCATAGAAGGACTGGGAGGCTGGTTTTCAATTGAGAAAAATGAAAGTGAAGATGATGTTGAAACGGAGGAACTCCCGGCACAAAACAAACCTCTGTTTAGAAAACCCATCGTGAAGTTTGCTTTTGAAGAACATCCAGAAAGGGAAGCTTATATAAATCTTTTGTTGGAGGATGGTATTTTTTCTTACATCGATATTACAGAGCAGGTAGAAAAGATTCAGGAAATGATCAAAAACAGAGCTGATCAATTTATTCAGATACTAAACGATCAGACTGCTGAAGGAAATTTCGAGATCAGCAAGAATTGTAAGAACTGTGAATTCCGAACGCCTGGGAAAGCGCTCAATGGGTTCAATGAATGCTGGGGCGAAATGGCTCAACCAGACCCCCATATTTTTGATCTTTACTATGGGGGAGCTATTGGAAATACCAAGAATGGCTTTTATCTGGACGAACTTATTCAAAATGGTAAATCATCTTTGGAAGATATTGATGCTGAAAGATTGAAAAATAACAAGGGTGAAATTGGAAACCGTGGTATCAGACAGATGATCCAACTGGAGTACACGAAAAAAAATGAGGAATGGATTTCACAGGACGTCAAAAACATTGCACGTAATTTCAAATATCCTCTTCATTTTATGGATTTTGAAACCTACCTGGGTGCTGTCCCTTTTCATGCCAACATGAGGCCTTATGAATTGATCGCATTTCAGTGGAGCCTTCATACAATTGAAAGAGAAGGGGGTGTACCTGTTCACCGGGAGTGGTTGCATAATAACCATGAGTTTCCAAACTTTGAATTTGCTTCTGCACTAAAAGATGCAATCGGTGATACTGGAACTCCATTCATGTGGGCTACACATGAAAACACAGTTTTGAAGACAATTCTGGATCAAATGGAAACATATGGCTATGAAAATGAAGAATTAAAGGAATGGCTGATCAGGATTACGCATGACAAATCATCATCACGAGAAGGCAGATTGGTGGACATGAATAGAATGACCCTGGAACACTATTTTCATCCAAAGATGAAAGGCCGCACTTCTATCAAAAAAGTATTGCCTGCCATATGGGAAAGTCATCGATACCTTCATCAAGTGCCACATTTTTCAGAATACATCGCCCTTGATGGTTCCGGCAGGGCCATTGACCCATATGATCTCTTGTCAGCACATGGAGAAGAAGATACAGGAGATGAAGTTGTAAAAGTAGGAACAGCTGCTATGAGGGCATATTACCGTTATCGATTTGATTGTACATTAACAAATAATCAAAGAGATGAAATCAAAAATCAGTTACTGGCGTATTGTAAATTGGATACTCTTTCTATGGTGATAATTGCTCATCATTGGGGGATAAAATAAAACATCATGGCCGTTAAGAATACAATGTCATCACCTAAATGAATGAAGAAGTCAATAAATATAAAATGTTGTAGTCGATGAGCTATATATTTTGATTTTTAATATTCGAGATAGTAAATAAACAAAAATAGAATACCAGGTATATAATCTCAATTTGAATCAATAGTGAAACTCATAAAAGATCAACTCATATTTGGAAAATATGTTGAGGAATAGATATATAAATAAGTGATGATCTATTTTCTTTGCTCATTAGCAGCAGCTCTCGCATTCAATCCAGTCAATCCGTATTTTAATACAATAGGAATGATGATTGGGATCAATCTGCCGATGGTTGGTT
>Ga0315899_10008583_pt1 | contig 10951 bp, 9 predicted proteins | sample LakEriMetagenome_2_FD_203518 | JGI IMG/M metagenome (GOLD analysis project Ga0315899, IMG submission 203518) | Freshwater fungal communities from buoy surface, Lake Erie, Ohio, United States - Buoy 4 MA112 | ecosystem: Environmental > Aquatic > Freshwater > Lake | place: USA: Lake Erie, Ohio...
CTCACGCAGCACGAGACGGTCGATCTGACCGCATCATCCGCGCTCTTCCGGCAGCTCTTCCCGAACGCATCGCGAGCGGCCGATTGGCAGGCCGTGGCCGCCGCCGCCGCACTTCGTTCCAACCTCGTCTTCATTACGGGAGGTCCTGGCACGGGCAAGACGACGGTCGCCGCGAAGCTGCTCGCGCTGCTGCTGCACCGCACCCCGAATCTGGATATCGCCGTGGCGGCCCCCACGGGACGCGCTGCCGCGCATCTCGCCGAGGCCATCGGCGGGGCCGTGCAGCGCGAGCAGCTTGGGGCGATCGTCGGCCATCATTTGCCGTCGGCCGGCAGTACGCTGCACCGCCTGCTCGGATACCAGCCGTGGAGCGAGCGCTTCCGCTACCGTGCCGGGCACCAGCTGCCACACGATGTGATCGTGATCGACGAGGCGAGTATGGTCGATGTGCTCATGATGGACGCCCTGTTCGCAGCGGCACGCGACAGTGCGCGGATCATCGTGCTCGGTGATGCCGACCAGCTGGCCAGTGTGGATACCGGCTTCGTGCTGGGTGATGTGGCCCGGGCCGCCATGGTGGCGGGGGGGAGTACCCCCGGACGCCATTCGCGGTCACTGGCCAACGCGTACGCCCAACTTGCGGGGGCGGATGCCGCGCTGCTCGAGCCGGAGGATGCGACGCTGTTCGGCGTGGGGCCTTTGCGCGATGCCGTGGTCCGTCTTCGCGTGTCCTATCGCTTCGGTGCCCAGCCCGGGATTGGCGCACTTGCCGCGGCCACGCAAGCCGGCAAGGCGTCCGAGGCGCTCGACGTGTTGCGCGATCCGCGCTACCCCGACGTTACCGTGCACCCCATGGCGTCGATCGGTTCGCTTCTGGCGCCCATCGAGCGGTACCTCGATGCCTACCTCGCCGCCGATACCCCACGCGCAGCGCTCGATGCGCTGGCCACGTTCCGCCTCTTGTGTGCAATGCGTGACGGGGACACGGGCGTGTCGGGGCTCAACGACGCGATCGAGCACTGGTTGCGCGTCAGAGGGCGCAGTACGGGTGGCTGGTACGACCACCGTCCTATTCTCATCACGGCCAACGACACCGCAACCCATCTGTTCAACGGTGATGTGGGGACCACCCTTGCCGTGGATGGTGTGCCCATGGTGCACTTTCCGGTGCCGGGGGGCGGGGTGCGGTCGTTCACGCCCGTGCGTCTCCCGGCGCACGAGACGGCGTGGGCGATGACGGTGCACAAATCCCAGGGCTCCGAGTTCAATCACGTCGTGCTGGTCCTCCCCGAGAAGGACACCCGCGGTCTCACCCGGGAGCTCCTCTACACCGGGCTCACGCGCGCGAAGGCCTCCGTGACCGTCATCGGCAGTTCGGAGATGATCCGGCGTGCGATCTCGCGTAGCGTGGCGCGATCTTCGGGGCTCGTGAAGCGCCTCACCGCTCTGCCGTGACCGACCGGTCCTCCGCGGACCACCCATCCCGTCATGAGGCAGCGGCCCCGATTCGCAGGACGTAATTTCCCTGCGCGCCGTCGGCGGCCAAGGCGGCCAGCAGCCGGATGGGTCCGCACGAGGCTTTCCCTGATCCTCCATGACCATGCCAAACACTTCACGTTCGACGTCACACGCGACTTCCTGGCTCGTTGCGGGCCTGCTGTTCGCGGCCGCTCCGGGTACGGCGTTCGCGCAGGGCGAGATGCCGTTCCTGCGCGTGCGGGTCGACGAGGCCCGCAACCGGGCGCTGCTCGACATTCCGTCGGGGCAGCTGAACAAGGAGTTCCTGCACTCCGTCACGCTGGCCACGGGATACGGGAACAGCGCACTTGATCGGGGGCAGACCGGGCCAAGCGGCATCGTGCGCCTGGAGCGCCGCGGCAATCGTGTCCTGATGGTGCGCGACAATATGATGGCCCGCGCCCCCAAGGGTGATGCGGCCAATCAGCGTGCCGCGAGTGAGGCGTTCCCGCGCTCGATCGTGGCCTCGTTGCCGATCGAGAAGGACAGCGCCGGCACGATCGTGGTAGATGCCAGCAGCGTCTTCCTTGCCGATGCCTATGGCGTGGCCGACCTGCTCCGCGCCGGCGGCAGCGCCGGCGGTACGGCGGTCGCGGCGGCTGGGGTCGGGAATTATCGTGTGGATGCAGCCCGCAGTTATCTCGATGGCGAGCGCACGCGCGCGTTCCCGCGCAACGCCGAAGTCCATGCGGTCCTCACGTTCGTGAGCGACGGCGGAGGGCGTGGCCGCGGCGGCGTGGCCCCCGACCCGCGCGCGCTCACCTTCGAATTGCATCACTCGCTGGTGGTGCTGCCCGATATCAGCGGGTATCGCCCTCGCGAGTATGATCCGCGCTTCGGCTACGGCGGCACGCAGTTCTTCGATCTGTCGAAGGGTTTCGACGGCGACTATCGCGGCGGCTTCATCAACCGGTGGCGGTTGGTTCCCAAGGATCCGGCCGCGTATGCGCGGGGCGAACTGGTGGAGCCGGTCACGCCCATCACGTACTATCTCGACCCCGGTATCCCGGCGCCGTACCGCGAGGCGTTCCGCGAAGGGGGGAACTGGTGGGCGAAGGTGTTCGAGGCCGCCGGCTTCCGCAACGCTTTCCGCGTGCTCGATCTACCGGCGGGCGCCGACCCCATGGATGCCCGCTACAACATGCTGATGTGGGTGCATCGCACCGGGCCGGGCCCCAGTGTGGGGCCCAGCTACACGGATCCGCGTACCGGCGAAATCGTACGCGCCGTTGTGCGCATGGATGCGTGGCGTTCGCTCATCGACTACAACATCTGGGCGGGCGCGGTGCCGGCCGCCGGCGCCAACGGTCCCAATCTCGCGGCCGACGTGTTCGCCATGGCGCGACGCCGTCAGCACACGGCCCACGAGATCGGACACACGCTCGGCCTGCAGCACAACTACATCGCATCGGCGCAGGGGCGTTCGAGCGTGATGGACTATCCGTTTCCGCTGATCACGCTCACCGACGCCGGGACGCCGGATCTGCGTGATGCGTATCGGACCGGGCCCGGTGCGTGGGACACACTCGCCATCCGCCTGGGCTACACCTGGTACCCGGATGCCGCGGCCGAGCAGCGTGGGTTGGCATCGATCATGAAGGACGGGATCGCGAAGAACATCCGCTTCATCAATGACACGTATGCGGATGCCAGCGGCTCCATTCCGTTCGTCACCCGCTGGGACGAGGGCGCCACGCCCTTCGATGCGGTGAGCCGTAGCGTGAAGGTGCGTCGGGTGCTGATCGACAAGTTCGACGAGCGTGCGATTCAGCCCGGCGAGCCCATGGCGTTGCTCAACATGCGGTTCGCGCACGTGTACCTGCATCACCGCTACTCGCTCGAGGCGATGGCGAAATACGTGGGCGGCATGGACTTCACCTTCGCCCTGCGCGGCGATGGGCAGGCTCCCACGACCGTCGTTCCGGTGGCCGACCAGCGGCGGGCGCTTGGGGCACTGCTCGATGCGCTCGCCCCGTCGGAATTGGTGGTGCCGGAGCGCGTGCAGCGGCTCATCCCGCCGCCGCCGCCGGGCTTCAATACGGCGCAGACGTGGATCGAAGGCGCCAGCACGCCGTTCGATGCCATCACCCTCGCCGGTGGTCTCGCCACCGAAGTGGTGGGCTATCTGCTGGATCGCGAGCGGACCGCGCGCCTCGTGCAGTTCGCCGCCAGCGATCCCAAGGCGCTCACGCTGCACGAGGTGATGGACGCACTGGTGTCACGCACGTGGGGCGCGGCACTGCCACGAACGAGCGCCGAACGGGCGGTCATGCGTGCCGTGCAACGCGCTACGCTGGATAAGCTGCTCGATATCGCCGGGGATGCTCAGGCGCTGCCGGATGTTCGTGCCACGGCCATCCGGCATGTCCAACTGCTTGATGCCCGACTTGCCAAGGTGGTGAGCCCGGATGCCGCATACATCGCCCACGTGGCGGCGGCGCGCGTGGATATCGAACGGCTCCTCGACGGAGAGGATGTGCCGGCCGCCCGTCCGCGCTTCCCGGTGATCATTCTACCGTGGCCGTGATGGCCTGACCGGTGTCGCCACGGAACCGGTGCTTTCGCTCAGCGAGCTTCCCGGGCCAGTCGCAGCAGCGCCCACAAGACCCAGGTACCGCTGACGATGTGCATGATTTCCGTGGCGACCACGGTCGTGAGCGTAAACAGCTCCGCCCCTTCCATGTACGGGGCGTAGGCCGCCGCCACGGGGCCGACCCCGTACACGCCGATCACCAGCGTGGCGATCACCGTGAACCAGCGCACGGCGTGTGCCGTAAAGCGCGCCAGCAGCCAGTACACCGCGCCGGCGAGCACCGCGCCGATCACGCTCGCCAGGACCGTTTCCTGGAGGCCGATCGTCATGCGACCATAACGTTGGGCGGTATGATGCACGCCCACGTTGCAGAGTGTACTGCCGATCGTCGCCACCAGCGTGGCGAGGGGAATGCGTCGCAGGACGACGCGGTCGTCGGGATTGAACCAAAAGCTCATGGCGCCAAACTAACGGTGCCGCCGAGCCGGACGTTCCGACCTCGAACGTTCCGACCCGGCGGTACTGCCGGCGCGCTCACGCCGGTGAATGCGACTCTTCGATGAAGTGCGTGGCCATGAGCGCCTCACGTGACCGACCGTGGGGGTCCTGCCGGGCGCGGATGGCATTGACCATCTCCAGGGCCGAGTGCTGCAGCGGCGGGTGCTGGGCGTCGCTGTCGCCGAGCGGCGTGATGCGCTCCCCCCAACGTACGAGCAGGGCGCCGAAGGTGAGCCCGCCGCCGAAGCCGGGCATCAGGATGAGGCTCCCCGGCTTCACGCGGCCCTCTTTGAGGGCGTCGACCAGGCTCACCGGCACCGTCGCCGCGCTCATGTTGCCGTAGCGCTGCACGGTGAGCATCACCCGTTCCATGGGCACGCCGGCGTACTTGGCGACCGCCTCGATGATGCGGAGGTTGGCCTGATGCGGTACCACGAGGTCGATATCGTCGGCGGTCACGCCGGCCGCCTGCATCACGCGCTGGCAGGCATCACTCATCCCATGCACGGCGCGCTTGAAGATGGCCTGCCCATCGAAGTCCCACAGCGTGTCGCCGTAGTGCAGGTCACCATTCACGTACGAACACCCCATGCCGCGCACGCGAAGCGTCTGTCTCGCCTCGGCGTCGCAGCCCAGTACGGTCCCGATCACGCCACCGGGCGTGTCACTTGCCTGTAGCACCACCGCGGCGGCGCCGTCGCCGAACAACACGGCCACGTTGCGATTGCTCCAGTCCATGAAGGGGCTGATGTACTCCACGCCGATCACCAGCGCGTTCTGCACCACGCCCGTCTGGATCATCGCGGTGGCGGTGGAGAGGCCGTAGAGGAAGCTGGTGCAGGCCGTGTTGACGTCCATCGCGGCTGCCCGCGTGGCACCCAGCGCGACCTGTACGCCGGAGGCGGAGTTGGGGACCTGCTCGTCGGGAGAGCAGCTGCCGTAGACGATCAGCTCCAGATCGTGTGGCGCGAGCGCCGCGCAGGCGAGTGCGCGTCGGCTGGCGAGTGTCGCCATGTCGATCGCGCTCACGTGCGAGATACGGCGCTCCTTCATGCCGGTGCGCTGGGTGATCCACTCGTCCGACGTCTCCAGGAAGGTGGAGAGGTCGTCGTTGGTAAGGACGGCAGGCGGGAGCCCTTCGCCCCAGCCGGTGATGGCGGCGTATCGTGACACGGGGAGTTCGCCCAAGGGTGAGATGGCGGCCGTACGGGAGGGATGGCGCCGTCGCCGGTGAACCGCCGGCGTCCCAAAGCCTACGATTGAGGATGGGAAGGGCGCAACTGCTGGCGGCCCGTGCTGGCCGGTACAGGCCGGTGCCAGTCTGCACCGCCGGCCGCTCTCGACACGAAGACTCCCTTGCGCACAGATTGGAGCTACACCGGCAGCACGGCCCCAGCCCCGTTCCGACATTCGCGGAGATTCCATGTTCAAGAAGTTTGCAGCGGAGGCGCTTGGCCTCAGCGACATCGGCATCATCGTATCCACTAAGGATTACGACAAGGTCGATGCCGACGATTACCTCTTTCACGAGGATCAGGAGAAGATCTATTTCCTGATCAAGTCGAAGAAGGACGAATACTGCTTCACCAATCTCGCGCTCATTCACGTGGATGGTGAGTCGGCCATCTCGAGCAAGCGCGTGATCCGGCGCTACGACTACTCGGCGTACCAGATCGCGAATGTGAGCATCGAAACCGCTGGCACGATTGACCTCGATATCGAGCTCAAGTTCACGATTGGCGAGACGGCATTCACAATTGACGTGCGGAAAGACTTCATCGAGCAGCTGAAAGACATCTACAAGGCGCTGCACACGATCGGGAAGCTCCAGCGCAAGGATGAATCCGGGCGTTCGCACGCGATCTCGGCGGCGTCGGTACTGGGGTCGATGCTCAAGCTCAACAACGTCGGTGATCCGACCGCGGTAGCGGCGCACTATCGCACACTGCTCGCGGAGCTCAATGAAGCGGTACTGGAGCGACACATGCGCAAGGACTTTAGTGCCGTGTTCGAGAAGTACATCCACGCCTGAGGTGGTGCGCGTGTGGTGCTCCTGGGCGCACCCAGTATCTTTCGTCGGCGCAGGCCGTTGGTCCGCTGCCGTGCCCCAGGTGTTTGCTCTCGCCGTTGCCCTGCTGGGCGCGGATGCACTACTGTCCGAGCGTGCGGCGGCGCAGGGCGCCGGCCCCTCGCGAGCTGTCGTCCGCAACTCGCGTACGGTATCTGCGCCGCCGCCAATCGTCTTCGTGCATGGCAACGGTGATCATGCCGGGCTGTGGGACACCAACATCTGGCGTTTCGAGAGCAACGGCTATCCGCGCGACCGCCTCTTTGCCGTGGATCTGCCGGCACCACTTGCGGGCAGCACAATCGACGCGGTGGAGCTCAACCGGAGCACGCCGGACGACCAGGTGGCCGCGCTTTCGGCGTTCGTGACGCGGGTGCTGCTGCGTACGGGTGCCCCCAAGGTGGTGCTGGTGGGGAGCTCGCGTGGCGGCATGACGATCCGCCAGTACGTGCGCTTCGGTGGTGGTGCGGCGCATGTGGAGGCCGTGGTAACCTGCGGGACGCCAAACCACGGCGTCATGGCGGTCGCTGGCATGGCGCGCATGGAGTTCAATGGCGCCGGCGATTACTTGCAACGCCTCAATACCGGCAGCGAAGTGGTGGCCGGTGTCCGCTTTCTCACGCTGCGCTCGGATTCGCTCGACAAGTACGCACAACCCACCGGCGTGGGGCTCGGGAACCCTGCCATGGTGACCAACGTGACGGCGGAGGGGCCGGCGCTGCGCGGCGCCACCAACGTGGTCATCCCCGGCACCGATCACCGGGAGATCGCCTTCGGCGCGCAGGCCTTCGCGGCGCAGTATCGCTTCGTGACCGGGCGGCCGCCGCAGACACTTGCCATTGCGCCGGAGTCCACGGTCGTGCTGGACGGCACGGTGAGCGGACTGCTCAACAACGGACCGACCAACACCCCGCTGATCGGCGCACGGGTCGCCGTGTATGCGGTCGATCCGCGCACCGGTGTGCGTGACGGCGTGCCTCGATACGCCGCCGCCACTGGTGCCGATGGGCGATGGGGACCGTTCCGGTCCACCCTCGGTGCATGGTATGAGTTCGAGGTGACGGCCCCGGACAGCAGCGTGATCATGCATCTCTATCGCTCGCCGATTCTCCGTTCGAGTGGCGTGATCAACTTCCGCCTACCGGCCCCATCGCGCGGCACCCGTGACAGCGTGGGGGTGCTGCTGGTTCGCCCGCGCGGGTACCTTGGTTCGGGGCGCGATACGGTCACGATCGATGGCACACCGGCGCGTGGCATCCCGCGGGGGATCCCCACCGTGGACCGTGTGACCGGGTGGGTCCCCGCCGATTCCGCCCGGACCGTGATCACACACGTGAACGGCGAGCGCCTTGCCGTCCGAACGCACCCGCGCGATCGGCGGCATGTGGTCGTGGCGGAATTTCAGCACGAGTGAACAGCATGCGCGTTCTCGTCTACGATACGCACAGCTACGACCGCACCTTTCTCGAGCAGGCCAACGCCGGCCGTCACGCGCTCGAGTTCACTGCCGCGCAGCTCGATGCACACACGGTCACGCTGGCACACGGCTTCGACGCCGTATGCCTGTTCGTGAATGACCGCGCTGATGCGTCGGTCATGGCGCGCTTCGCGGAAGGTGGTGTGCGCTGCATCGTGCAGCGCTCCACGGGCTTCAACAACCTCGACCTGGACGCTGCGGCCGCGCACGGCATCACCTGTATGCGCGTACGCAGCTACTCGCCGCATTCGGTCGCCGAATTCGCGGTGGGGTTGCTGCAAACGCTCAATCGGCGGATTCATCGCGCATGGAATCGCACGCGCGAGCACAACTTCCGGCTTGCCGGGTTGCTGGGGCGTGACCTTCACGGCCGGACCGTGGGCGTAGTGGGGACGGGGAGGATCGGCGCGATCTTCGCCCGCATCATGCTGGGATTCGGGTGCCCGGTATTGGCGCACGACGTGCAGGAGCATCCGGAGCTGGTGTCGCTCGGTGTGCGCTACGTGCCGCTGGATCAGCTGCTGCGCACGTCGGAGATCGTGTCGCTGCACGTGCCGCTCACGCCCGAGACGCACCATCTCCTCAACGCCGATACGATCGGCATCATGCGCCCCGGCGTGACCATCATCAATACCAGTCGCGGTGGTCTCATCGATACCCCCGCACTGGTGGCGGCCATCGAAACACAGCATGTGGGCGCTGTGGCGCTCGACGTGTACGAGGAGGAAGAGGGAAAGTTCTTCCGTGATCTTTCCGATACGGTGCTGCAGGACGAAATTCTCACACGGCTGCTCGCTTTTCCCAACGTGCTGCTCACCAGTCATCAGGCGTTCTTCACGGAGGAAGCCATGACCACGATCGCCAACACGACGATCGGCAATCTCGACGACTTCGCGGCCGGGCATCGCAACGACAACGTGCTGGGGTAGCCCTCCGTCACGCGTCGCTCAGCGCAAAAATCGGCGCGCTACCTGCTCCAGCCGATCGTCACCCGCCTGTGCTGCTTCAGCGAGGATCACGTCCACGTACGGGCGGAGCGCCGGTTCACCCCAGTAATAGCCGGTAGCGCGTTCGGCGAGCTGCGTTTCCCCCACACGCGCTGCTTCGAGCATCGCGCGCGCGGCGGCCCGGTCGTAATCGGGGTCGTCCTTGGCGGGCAGATCGTAGTGGCGGCGGGGCATCTCCCCTTCCGCATCGTCCCGCAGAAATGCCATCGACATCGCGCGCTCCGTGGAGGTGGGAGCGCGGCGGCCGCGCGCTCCAGACAGCCGCAAGCTAGCGCCGCACCGGGGCCGCCTGTAGCCGGGTGGCAGGCACTACATTGCAGCGATGACCGACGAGAGTACCCCCGAATCCGGCACACCCGCCCCGCGCCCGGCGAATCCCCTGCATGGGGTCACCCTCAAGGCGATGGTCGAGCATCTGGTGGAGCGCTACGGCTGGGATGGGCTCGGTGAGCGCATCACCATCAATTGCTTCACGCACGACCCCAGCCTCAACTCCTCGCTCAAGTTCCTGCGCAAGACGCCCTGGGCGCGCGCGAAGGTCGAGTCGCTGTACCTGCACTCGGTGGCGCATCCGCGGAAGAGCAAGCCGCGCCCCGACGTTGCGCCCTGAACCGTTGATGACCGGTCGCTAGATTTCGCTGTTCATGCTCGGACGCCTGCTCATTCTCCTGCTTTCGGTCCTCCCCAAGCACGCCCTCAGTCGCGCGGCGGGCTGGTTGGCCGGTCATACCGTGCCGGTGGGAATGCGCGGCGCGGTGTACCGCGGCTACAGCCGGCTCTTCGGGGCCAAACCTGAGGAAGCCGCACTTCCGCTCGAGGCGTATGCCAGCATCAACGCGTTCTTCACCCGCGAGCTGAAGCCCGGACTGCGCCCGCTTGCGCCACAGGCGATCGTGAGTCCCGTCGACGCCGCGGTCGGTGCCTACGGCATCGTGGAGCGCGACACGCTGGTGCAGGCCAAGGGGCGGCACTACTCCCTCGCCGCGTTGCTGGGAAGCAAGACGCTCGCCGATCGTTTCGAGGGAGGCACGTACACCACGCTGTACCTGTCGCCCAAGGATTACCACCGCATCCACGTACCCACGTCGGGGGCGATCACCACTGCCACCTATATCCCCGGTGAACTGTGGCCGGTCAATGTGGCGGCGGTAACGCACGTGGCGGATCTGTTCGCCGTCAACGAGCGCATCGTGGTGATGCTCGAGCCCGCGCACGGGGGGCACATGGCTATCGTGCCGGTCGGTGCCACCATGGTGGGCATGACGCGTCTCGTCTTCGACGACCTGCACACCAACGCGCGCCGTCGGGAGGTCCAGACGCGCCACTACGACCCGCCCGTCCGCCTGCAGGCCGGCGATCAGCTTGGGCATTTCGAGTTCGGCAGCACCGTGGTGCTCGTCTGCTCGCGTGAGGCAGGGACCATCGAACCGCTGCGCTTGGGCGACCCCGTGCGGATGGGGCAGCGCATCGGAGTGCCGCCCCAGCACGCCGATCCGGTTCAGTGATCGTCTGATGGCGCGGGGTGCGGGCGGGTCGACGTGGCGCCGCCCCCTTGTGGGGCGCGCGAATAGACGGCCCCGGCGTTGTATCGGTACACCAATGACCCACCGCTGTGGCCAACATTCCAGCCAGCGGCGAGCACCGCAATCGAGCCCGCCAGTGCCGCGGCGCGCATGGCGGCACCGACCGTGTTGTTCATCAAGCCGCCGGCCGAAATCACCAGCACCGCCGCCGTGACCACCAGGAACAGTTCGGCCGCCTCCTCGTGCTCCTCGAGGGCGTTGGGCGGCACCACGTTCTCTACCCGATCCTCCTGTTGCTCCCCGGTCTTGTCGGCCATGACGCCAGTG